>Ga0126338_10000120_pt1 | contig 30092 bp, 17 predicted proteins | sample OrbCmetagenome_2_FD_92529 | JGI IMG/M metagenome (GOLD analysis project Ga0126338, IMG submission 92529) | Coral microbial communities from Petempiche,Puerto Morelos, Mexico - Orbicella C C metagenome | ecosystem: Host-associated > Invertebrates > Cnidaria > Coral | place: Petempiche,Puerto... | reverse complement strand
TATTCCAGGTGTATTTCGAGTCAGCCGTAATCGAATACGTCAGAACATTGCGGCATACGCGGCGTGCGCCGATCCGTATTCGAGCGAATTCGGGCCCGAATATTTGGCTTTTCGCGCAGTGTAACTCTCAGCGGTTTGACAAGCAAACGACTTGACAGGGCCCTTAGGTAATAGCAATACCCTGAGAACAGCAGTAATCATAACAATTACAATTTCCTCAAATGTGATTGGTGCATAAATTAAACTGGTGTAGTTTAATCTAATTAATCTGCAAAGTTGTAATCGTACAGTGTAATCGGACAGTTGGCTGTAATTGGACTCCTCTAATCGGACAGTTACATGAGCCAGTCATTTTAAGTTCTCTCCACTAAATCAATAACAACATTGATTACAGTCGCCATACTAACCAATTCAAGAGACTGACTTTGTAAAATTGTGAAGGTTTAGTTTCCAGTGACTGTTTTGAAAGAAACTTAACAGCCATTTTCCAAGCTATTCCCATATTCTTAATTATGATATTTAAAAATGACTATTAAAAGTTATTTTTTAAATAGTGGGGAATTGTAATGGTTATGATTAATTGGTAACAAGACATCGGGTCGTCCAATTCAGTCTGTAATCATGCTCAAGATTATTAAATCGGACTCCCGCTTCGCGGTCGTCCGATTTTGTTCATCACTCGTATGATTATAGACCGAACTGGACTCCACTCAGTGTTATTATCATTATTAACTATTGTTCAACGTTTTTCATGGTAAGATTCAGTAAGATTCACATTGTATTTTAATGATTTTCTTTTTTTATAATAGGCCGACAGGCTTTCGCATTTTTTATTTAAAAGGATTACAGCTTTGTCTGGAATGTTGAAATGGGAAACCAGAGTCTACCATGACTGTATTGATGAAGACAAGTGCGGTCAAGTCGTCATTGAAACACTGCTAAAGTTTCCCACTTTTTACTGCGCAAGCCTGAGTCGTTTCGCAGACGTCCCTCGAGTACGTCTGTAGCCTGTGCTGCCGCGCTCCGCCTTCCCCTCCCTCGTTTAATGCTTGCCACCCATGCTAGTACGTCTACGAATCGAAGGTTTCGCACAGTCACGAGATCATGGCGTAATAGGTTGCTTAGCAACTCTTAGACGTAGACCGCGGAAACAGTTGGGTCTGGCCCTGCCATCAACTACTTATTTTCTCTCGTTACTGGACCTACTGCTTGTTCCCCGGCATCCCCGGGCCCGGCATTCTTCGTGGCGCTCACTGATTAAACTGAGTGATTGAAAATGAAAATGAATAGATAAATTTATACCTAAAACCGCCCAACGAAGAATTTAACTGCCTGACGTGACTGTTGCCGGAACCCTTGTTTAATACACGCACGTTACTAGAAATATGACACAACGACACCTTAAGTTTAAACATAACCTATGGAGGTATATCTACGACAAAATTGAATACTCAGTAATTGATATCATATCATCCAAATTGCACATGTATCAATCCAAAGCTTTTCACGTGATGCCTTTTAGCGTGATGTCTGTGTGCGTAATGGCTGTGTGCGTGATTCCTTTTCGCGTGATGCCTCTTAGCGTGATGCCTTTAAGGCGTGATGTCTTTTAGCGTGATGTTTTTCAGCGTGATGCCTTTTAGCGTGATGTCTTTCTGCTTGATACCGTTTAGCGTGATGCCTGTTTGCGTAATGACTATTTGTAGAATCGGCTTGTTGCCATTCAGCTTTGGATTGATGCATGTCCAATTTGGATGATTTGATACCAATTACTGAGTATTGAATTTTGTCATAGATATACCTCCATAATAACGATCCCAAATGGAGATCTTCGTCAAAGCCAGAAGTATAACGAAGTAAAAAATAACGTAATGGCTATAGGAGTCATGTTTGTGTCAGCCTTACAATCAATTTGGTTTAATTTAAATGAAATAAGCCGGGTGAGTTGTATGAGGCTGTTTCTGGCTGCTGACGACGCTCAGATATCACAATGAAAAGATGGCGTTTATGTATAATTGAACAACTGACAGTCATATTGAGTAGAGGATTCCCAAGAATTTCTAGCCAGCCCTCTGCTGAGGTCATATGATATTTAACCTAAATTTCGATAAAGAACTATTTTATTCCAAACCGGCCATACATATGTACGCATGTCTGTACCTAGTCTAGCGACAGCTATCGTCTGATAAGTAATTAAAATTACTTATCAGACAATACGTAACTACCCTAAAGTCGATGATCGATGGCATGACATCAGTGAGTATCGATCGGTGATCAATGAAAAATCAAATGATTAGTTACTGGACTCGTGTCTCTCCTCTATGACAACGTATAGGCCATCTATGAAAAAAAAAAAAACTGAACAAACAAGCAAACAAACAAACAAACAAACAAACAAAACGGCATGTAGACGTTGCTTTTATTTCTTTATTTTCGATTTCGTAATGGTTTGTGTAGCCATGATATCATATCGATGACTAACCAATGTCATCGATGGGTAATCTGAATCTATTCAATGCCGACTTGATGCAGTCAAACTGCAATGATCGATGACTGAAAATTTTTGTGGCCTATCGATTATTTATCAATTACTCATTGATCATCGACCATCATCTGCAAGCAATAATCAATGACTAATCAACTGATCACCCGATTACCCATCGAGTGCTTACTGCTAAGTCATTGATTTCACCCTCGATTTCATCGATTAATTACGTCTGGTAACTACAAAGAGTTCGCGTTGATACAGATGGTTGGCGAGTTTGTTATCAACGTTGTGAGTGATTTAATATTTATTCACTATAGGCTACACTGTAGGCTACAGCACAACAGGCGAAAGGGCCTGTTTTGTAGGCAATTAGTGCCATCATTCCTTTCCGAATTATTTTTGATTTTTTTTCAATATTGTTTCAGCTATCCCATGAATCAATGCAGTTAGCTATATCTATCATATGTCAGGACCCACGCTGAGAAAATATTTAATAGTTGGCCGCGGGCACGTTGGATAAACCTCCTGAACCGAAATTCGATTGTGATAAAGTGTGACCTGGATATCATTCCGGTTGTTTTTTTCGATCCATTTTCTGTTACTGGAGGGGGATCTTGGCTAACTTCTTAACTACAGCAATTGATTTGCTCCGACAGAGGCGCAGCATCGATCATTCACCAAACGAAGGCTGCCGTATTCACCTAACAGATATCAGACGTTCACAACGAGGTTAGAAGTCTAGGTCTTGCTTTAGAGATTGTTTGTTAATAGCTTAATTAGAGGTAAAGAGATTGTCTTGTAACATCTAGCAGTACATGACGCTACATTGTAGACTTAAAGGGTTGATATTGCTCAGTAATATCTCGGACTCGTATCAGTCAGTACAGGTACAGCTTTATTCTGTTTGTTGTTATGACCCACCATAAAACAAGATGGTTACGTGTGATTGTAGAGATAAACGCAGTATCACCTGCACCATCGGGTAGGCCACAAAACCAAACAAACTCCACGAAATGAATTTGTTCCGTTTTACATAATAATATCACTCTTTCGGCTTCCTTCATAATCCCCGTGACTTCTTGCTTTCTTTGCGCGGCGGGCATTGGCTCGCGCGGCTGATGTGTGAAATCGATTGATTGACAAGCCGCTTTTAACAACTTGAGATAAAACCGGCATTCGCTTTTTTACGGTTCCCGGTTAACCTTTTTATTTGAATAGTTAAGCACGCTGTTTATCGTTTACTCAGGAACCTTATTCACAGTAAGTCCTTCCTGATCCACTATAAACCTCGCTTAGTGATAGTATTTGTTTTGAGCGAAGTTCGTTTCCATTTTGGCAATCGGTGATGACATCAGTCGGATGATCGGCTAGCCCCCGCAAAGATATGGAAACGTGTTCCGCATATTAAATGCTTCAGCATATTTTTTTTTCTGTAGCAAGGTACAATTTAACTTTAGGAATTAAAAAAAAGACCCACATCATAAAAAGTTATTGATTTCCTACGAAGATAAATTGCAATTTTTTTGTGTTTGCGTGATACTACAATCTGCCACTGCCATTATGTAACAGACATCTGATAAGAACTGTTCAATGATTAGTGTTCAACAGCAAATAAAACCGCAGATAATGAAACGAGTCAACGTTAAAATCTTAAAAAACAACCCGACAAAATGCAAATATCTAAATTGCCCGTTTATCCCTCGCACCCGGTTTGTAATTAACGTCATTTTACCCTATGAATCCCTTGACTTTGCTTACATTTGTTAATCCTAAATATTTTTATATCGATAATGACCGTCATTAACATTACAAAAGCTAGACTATCTTGTATACACATACGCTGTACAAAATACTGGGGACACTGGTATGGGATTGATCTTTACAGAGTTCAGTGCTTGTTTTTGGTCCAAAAGCTTCAGTTGGGACCTTCGCACCATATGCTACGCCTTCTTTGTTTACAGTATCAGCATGGTATTTAATAACAACTGATAATCGATAAACAGGATAAGGCAAAGGTGTCACAGGTAATTCAAACAGCGGCTGAACGAGTAAAAAGCTGTGTGGGGCCGAGAATCGTACAAATATCGAGTTGGAATTAAAGCTTGACCTGCACACCGAGTTGCATTCGAGTTGTATGGAAGAGAACTTCGTTATAACGGACCTTGATACAACGGAATGGTCGTTATAACGAACACAACCCAAACGCAAAACATCGCCCAATATAACGAGTAAATGTCAACAAGACTAGTTAGTCAGTCTCCTTGAATGGAGGACACATCTTTAGCGGATGCAAACCAAAGGACAGTAGCATTTTACATTGGAAGAATTCTTTGATTGCGCATCTACTTTAGCAATTTTCAATATATGTTACGACATGCAGTATAGTTTACTGTCAGTGTGGCTTAAGAAGGTTTGTAATATGCACAGAGAGGAATTCTGAACTATCATTGATAGATCTGCATAAAATGTGCAACTAGAGAAAGGTATAACCTGCACAGTTTTCCAGTGTCATAGGTCGATATAACAAATGTTTTGTTTGTGCCCCCTTTCAGTCCCTTGGTGCTTCGTTAAATCAAGGTGCCATCGTTTACACATACGAACTTGCTCGCGGGCGCCTCGCGTGACCCCTTAGTCACGGTCTGTTTTGTCGCGGGTTATAAATAAACTTCTCTCGAAATCTTGATCAGGTTACGGAGAAACCTCAGCATCTAACTCCTTTCAATCTGATAAGAAGTCTCCATTGCAGCCGCTGATAAGCGATCCTGTCAAACAAGACCGAGGAGTGAACATGAGTAATTATGAGAGTAAAAGATGGGTAAATTAAAAATATAAAAAAAAGCTATTCAACTGGTAACTAATTTTCGAAAACCATGCACCATTTCACGAGGGTCAGTCATCATTTGACAAAACAAATGGCGTTCAAACAATCTCAGTTTAATCTTAGACCTTCAGCAACACGCAAGGTTCGTTAAGAGATTATCAAAGACTCCCGCGGCATTTTTTGAAAGAGGAAGCGTGGAGAATAGAGGTCATCGATTAATCTTCGGCTATTATGTATCACCCAAATGATGTTTAGGTGATATTTTAGACTCGATTACCAACCGTTGTTCGGTACGCAGATCGGACTCGAGAAAGCGGCGGAAATCGAGACTAGCGATATTTGTGACCGTAAATTCTAGTTCACGCCCTTGGTGGTCTGGATTGTGTCATTTCCGAGTCAAATGCAACACAAATCGGAGTCGAACGCATTCCGTTTTCTGTGGAATAGGAGAGCAAAAAGTCATACTACTACTACTACTACTACTACTACATAGATCTTCTCGGCATTGCTACAGTAAGTTTCTGTTTTATATATCTGGATGTGTTTTTCTTGCTATTTGTTGCTAACTGACTCTAAATGCTACAACAACTCAATGAACGCGATGCGCATATGTGAATATAACTTCTGTAGCACTAATATATGTATATATTGCTTAACTGTCCATGCAAACCACATTGTCGATTATCACTGCCTTAAAGGCTAATAGGTGGCTTTCAAGAATTTGAAGTTTTAACTTATCACATGGTGTATTATACTCACTACAATTTGCAAACCTGAGGGATCAGCGAGTAAACTCCAAGTGACTCACTGTCTGGGTATGTTCGAAGCACACGGAGTTAAGTTACAAAGGCTTTTGGAAATGACATTGAAATATATGTATGTGTTCCATTTAGCTAATATGATGGATCTGAATTGGACACGAATCGCCGTAAAGGGCGAGCGAGTAACACGAAACAAATAACGTAAAGAAATGGACTGTTTTGGCAGTTAATTGTCTTTAAGTAACCCCTCTGTTATGATTTTATGAGCGTGACAGTGATGAGATTTCCAATAGTCATTGAAATATCGCCCAAGGCATTTTAATATACGATTTTAGGGCCGTGTGCATGTTATTAGTTTTTGGAGAAGCAGTACTTACTTTCGTGTCCTCGGCCGATTTTAATTAAATGCTGGTGAAATACTACTAATTATTTAACGATATTGAACGAAATTTGAAAACATTTATAATGGCTTTTACTTGAAAAGAAAACACGTAAGAATGTGAAAAATCTTTATGGAGTCACTCAGTGACTATAAATAGATATAAATGATCCACTCGTAAGTGGTCTGGCTGGCGGAGAAATCACGCATCGGTATAAACAGACGGCATTAGTCATGAAAGAAGGTAAAAGCGTAACGGTACGGATGCGTAACTTGTTGTTTGACCTTGTTGATTTGAGTATTTTGTTTGTGCCAAGGGAAGGGATGAGTATGGGATGATACTCGACCTCGGAGCGTCAATGATTCTGGCGTGACATTTTAAGACAAAGATAAATCAAAGTCGGTTAATTAAGTACATTTTCAGACAGCAGTTATCACGAGACACAGATGACTGGTATTATCATCCATTATTATTGTTATTCTTATAACACAGTTTGTTGACAGGAAATACCTTCTAGTTAGTTCTTTCACCAACATGATCAGATTTCAAAGTACTACGGTTTTTGTTCTACTCATATTCATCACTTCGAAAAGTAAATACAAGCGTGAAATAAGTGATATGGGAATGGGCGTTTTATAATCAACTTTTACAATTTAGTTGGTGCGATGTCTTAATGATTTTACCAACTTAATAAATGTAGATGTAGATGTAGGCGTCATGTGCTGATTACATTCGTTCAAATTCGTAGAAGTAGATATAGACGTTATTGAACTAGGGCGAAGTCCGTATTGTGGAAATTTTGGTCTAGTCCTTTAATATTTGGTATGTTTATGGATCGCTCAGAGAGCCAATCACAATTCTTCTTTTCGTTGTGAACAAGTTTGCCGTGTGGAGCGTTTTCAGTCACGTGACCAGCAGCCATGTAAATACATAAGAAAAGAGCTCAACTCCCATCGGATTGGTTTGGGATGCCAACATGGCCGCGGTTTCATTGTTTGGGACACCGAGGAAATAAGTACTGTATTTTATTACGTAGACATGAGTGTTTTACCGGAAAATACACCACTTGTAAAATTCATGCAAAGGCCCGAGTATCCTCACTAGTGAAGATAGAGATGACCTTACTTGTCGCTTTTTTACAGTTATTTGTGCAAACAGTCCGTTTGTCTATGTCATTATAAATCACGCGGTGGTTTGAAGATGTAAATTTTATTTTCTCGTGTTAGAAGCAATCTTTTACTCGCTACGTTAAGAAAATTCATATCAAATATCTTCTTATATTTTACGCCTATAACCCGGGACCGCCAAGCCTCGCAGGCAATAATTTGAAGACAAAGTTCGCCACACAGGCAAATCAAACCGCACAGGTAGTAATTAGCGGTTCAATTCGACCACACAGGCAAGCCGCACAGGCCATATCAGTATGAATTCGCCACACCGGCATATATCAGTTTGACATTTAACCACACAAACATACCCCTCAAGCATTAACAGTAGAAAAACTTTCGCCACGCAGGTAAGCACTGACACGGGCAGTATCCTACTTACAGATTTGCCCTTCTAAACCAAGCCACCTGAGGAGTTATAAACTGCCAACTCCGCTGGAGGGTTTACCAACGCTGCTATTGCTTCTACTGCTACAGCGTGAGGGAGCTTTTCGATGATAGCCATCGAGTTAGACGGGGTTGAGTAGAATGTGGTGGAACACACATGTAAATTCTTTTATACTGTCATTTGCATAATCCCCAGGGTGTCATTTCGACCAGGATAAAGGACCCGCGTGAAAACCAGTTAAGGCTGATGTGGTTTCCTCTCTGAATATTGTAATTTATCAATTGCCAATGTCAATTGAGTTTGCATAGCTGTAATTTCAAGGGACAGGATTAAAACCGATATGTAAGGTAGGTAAATGAGTTAACGCGGCAGAAAAACCCACGCTATATACCCTGCCATGATTTTCGAACGAACGGCCAACCATAAAATATAAATGAAAACAATAAAATACTTGTAAAGGACCAAAAGAAAATTGACGAGCGGAGCGAGCCGAGAGTACTAGGGTGGAATGGGAAAGAAGGTCAAGTGTGTGGAGGATTTTGTAGTAAGGGCCTTGTAGGGGAATATTAGCGCACCATGCTTGCTAGACGAGAGGTGCTCTAGCTACAAACCGGGATCTTTTGAATCTTCGTTCTTTAATGATATTCTTCACTGAAGGAACGTCAATTAGTAGTCGGCAATCCGTCAGTCAGTCTGTCAGTCAGTCAGTCAGTCAGTCAGTCAGTCAGTCGTTCGGTTCTGTGTTGAAGTGTTTTACTAGTTAGTCTTTTCTAGCTTTAGCAGCGAAATTACAGGAAGTTGCCTAATTGAATTGTAAGGTAATGTTATCAGGCAACACAGGAAGCTTCATATGTGAATTTGGCACCAAAGAACCAGTAAGGGATTTAGAAAGCAAATCAGTAATAGCTTCTGTAATAACCAGCGAGCACTAGTTAACTCCATTGGTTATAGGGAGAAGGGTAGTTCATAAATTAGGAGTAGAGGTAAATTTCGAAGTAGTGAAGAACTCAGTGAAGGGTAAATTTATAACGCGAATTAGCGTTGATCTAATGCCCGTGGTAGTTGAAAGGCGTCTAAAAGAGCAGGTTTGAACAAGTGGGAATGTTTCCCGCGCAACTAAGAGTGAAAGAAATTAAAAACTGAATCTTGATTATCGGTTATAGGCTTGCGTGGATAAGTGTAAAATTAGAATAGAAGTTAACTAAAATATACGTCGTGACAATTTAAAGGGTCGTTGTTTAGTAAACAATACAGCTTTATTTGTCGCATTCGACAACTGAGTCTACATAAATTATTTTGTTTAACTTCAGCCTACTACAGGGTAATGATTGTCTCGTTCGCTCCGAAAAACGTTGTAGGATTTTTTTTAAACCCGACAATAATACTAGCGTCGGACGATGTTTTATGAGAAAATTTGTGTACAATTTTTTTCATAATCGCGCGAGTGCGCCCGATATAAAAGTCGCAATCGACAAGTTTGTACGCTTTTAAAAAATCGCCCCATCTAAGTGTTAGGTTAATTTGTTGTTTTGTACTGTCGGTTTTCACTAACTGATCAGATCCAAAAAAAAAACAAAAAACAAAAAACAAAACAAGCCGCAGATTTTTCATTAAGCCGTTATTTACTAATTTGTATTGCAATTACTACCGCCACTCCGAGAATGGTTTTGACGAGCAATTGCTCAGAAACTAAAACAATCATGCTAATAGCGAATGATTACATATTTTCCAATGGAACTCATATCCTTCCATGTCATCAGGATCATTAATTTATACCACAGGTAATAGTCATGTGGTTTTATGTTTTAATTTTAACATAGTTATCACGGCTGAAGCCAGACTAAACTGAGTTCTTACCGAGTCAATATCAGTAAAAAAAAAACTTATATTCATACTGATTTGTATTTTTCTTCTTAATGCAGAGCCTCTTACGGAAACTTGAATTAAAAAAACATCTTCCAAATGTTTACCGAGACAGGTGCTTCGGTTTGCCTGTTTTTAGCTGTATGTGTAAATTTTTTGCTGCCCTGAATGTGTAAATTTGTGATGCGGCTGGACGATTTTTTAGCTGCGCATGTCTGCTAGGTAGGACGTGCTTGAAAACAACATCTGTTAGTCCCCTAAGTGTTAGCATCAAGGCTGAAAATCTTTATAGTTGTTCAGTCAAGGCTAGAAATGAACAAGCTACAAAGACTTAACACATGGCAGATCTGAAGATCCCATCCAACTATTCGGTTACGTTCAACGGGAAACATTTGTAGAAGGTATGATAAGGTTTGCTGGCTTCATTTTGCATAATTGTTCCTTACAGGCAAACGCACGATCCTGGCAGGCGATGAAAATGTGACATCTATAGCGAGATTGGAAACTTATCTTTGCATTGCTAGCGCTGGGCCTCTCTCGCAATCAGCACTTGACTGTCGGAACCATTTCAACAGCGCAATTTCCACGGCCAAATTCTCTCTCCCTCCCTCTCTCTCTTTTCCAATAATGATATTGCTGTTTCACGTCAACCGTCGAAATTCAAATACGTCAGCTGCTTTGTATTTGCCTAGCAACGTTTATTATGCCCTTCCGCGCGAGCGTCAGCGCATTCGAAATTTTTATTTAATTCGAAACGGAATTATGCATAGAAATTGATTATTTATTTTAGCTTAACCTGTCTCTACGTTATTTGGTCACGACTTTATTTACAAGCTAGTTTCTTTTAATCGCAGGTTGGTCAATAAAGTTGAATGTAATAAGACACAACGGGCAAAATTGATTCAGAGTAAAACTGAACATATTTTTTATTTTAGTTTTTCTTGTTACCAAGCGACAATGTTAATGAAGGTATTTAGCGTTTGAATGGTGAATTTAAGTGACAGGTCCTTTTCGGTCCAGAAATATACTGAACTGTGGTCGCGACTTAAACATACGAGTCCCATATACGACTATATGGGACAAACCAAGGAAAAACCACCTGAACAGTTGTACGGATGAAAATACAAAATATACGAACATTCGGTGCTTTCCGATTTTTCTTTTTCTCTCCAACGACATCTCGATATCCTTACAAAAGATTCCGCGGAACAATTGTTAAATTTGCAGACTACAAGGGAGACGTTCAGAGAAGGAGGTTTTCTGTCTCGGTCGCAAGACAATGTTTGAGCCGTGATGTAGCAGAAAGGTTAGATGATTCTGAAAACATCTACCACTGCCTACTGTCGCCAGATTTGATCCGAAAAATATTTTGCAGCTGCGACTGAACAGTGGAAAATGTCCGCTACCAAAGTAACTTGAACGTTGTCTTACCGAATCTCCGGTTGCACTGTTTACCAATTTGCGGCGCGTCGCTTTTGAAGTTCGGCAGTCAATATTATTAAAAAAAAACTGCTACAAGTAATTGTGATGCTCTTTCTGGAACGTTTTGTTATATTGAGTAAATAGTTAGTTAACCCTTTTAATTGAGTGAGTTACAGCATTTTAACCAACAGTGAATTCGTCGGCAGCCGTTCGTCTCGGGAGACGATGGTATAGCGTTATGTCGATGCGGAGCATCGTCTCGAGTGGCTATAGAGTCCCACTCTGGAGTGGCAGTCTGTTGCAAATAACGCAGACGAAGGAGGATGGTGCTACAGCGAATACATTCACTGAAATTTGAAAATAAATGCGATGTGTTTTATCCTCTTTAGTTTTGTCGTAGGTGTCACTCTTACGCAGGCGCTAGGGCATTCGTTTTTTTTCTTTGACTGTTTTCTTGCCGCATTTTCTGCAATACAACATTTTAACCAACAGCGAGTGCATTCACTGAAATTTGAAATAATGCGATGTGTTTTATCCTCTGTCTTGTCGCAGTTTTGTCGCAGGTGTTACCCTTACGCAGGCGTAATGGCATTCCTTTTTTTTTCTTTGACTGTTTTTTTGCCTCATTTTCTGCAATATGTGTATTTTTTTTCCGGTTTCTGCTTCATCATATTTCGTCGTTTCTTTTATATTACATCGTTTTCGCATGTGATAGAAACAACTAGTTCAACACTACCTCACTTTGTAAGGTCAATTATCTTTTTCTCCAGCTTCTCAGCGGTCTGGAATCCTAAATCCTTGCCTCTGATTGGTGTCGTTAAATGGCGCGCTCCAACGGTCCAGATTTTCCCATCCGGATCCCGAGTACGGACCGTTCCGAAATTTCCAACTTAAGCAACTTTTCAAGCTTTTTGTTACTCCGTAAAATAGCGTAGAAATGGCGTAAAAATAGCGTAAAATGTTAACTCAGTGTCACATGTAAAATCAGGACTATAAATTCTGCAAACATTATCGCTTTTTGTGCCCGAACGCGCACGCCAGGGGAAAAAAATTAACAGGTCATTTGCCAGCCATGGTCGTCCATATTGGGTAAAAGTGTCCTCGATATTGAGTACGGACCTTCAAGATCAGACCTCGGGCACAGTTTTTTTCCAATACCGACCTCCCGGCCGGCAAATAATATATATGTCTGCATACGAGCCAAGTGGCCCATCAGACCGGTGCTTATCTCCGGTTTCAGTAACATGAAGCGACTACCCTGGGCACGAACCCGGACCGTCCGATCCGGAGTCCTGCGTGCTAGCCATGAGGCCACCGAGCCTCCACTCAATACTTTATAAGAGTCTTTATTTCTCTTCCAGGCTAAGAAAATCACTTTTATTTTTTTTAACTGTTGAGAAGAAGCATTGGTACATTCAGTGGAGTTTCACAGGAAGAACGTTCAGTAACAAATTAGAGACCCAATTCTGGCAAAAAGACTTCCTGCCCCTTTTAAGTTAAAGGCAGGTGTTTCGGCAGAGGCAAGGGGGAGTTTTTCTTCTTAATTGCTTGTCATTCATTTGTCGTGAATTCTTTCCGGTAACGAGGCTCAAGCCTTTTTACGTTATCAGTGAGACAGACAACCTACGCACTTCCCACCTGGTTGTTGCTTTTATTTTCTCATTAGAACGCGGCAAGATATAGCCTTAGAGGCTGCCAGTGTGGAATTTGTCAAGATCGGTAACTTGTTTTCCTATCTTTTACTGTTCGGGTGTTTGTTCCTGTCTACATTTGTTTTTCCTGTTGGGTTCTATAGACGTGAGTTGGCTAAAGTTGCTTGCATGCCGACGTTAGAATTAACCGTTGTTGTTGGTGGTGGCTCTCGTCCTTGAAGGCTAAAACAGGCCGCCTCAAGACGATTAATAAAGCAGCTATTTTAGTTTGTTTTTGAGATAAGAAGAATTTAATTTTCATAGATGTTTTCATTGGCTAGACGGGCAGTTGTGCTTCCACCTTGATTAGAGGCAACTTCACTGATTGTCACTGTGGTCGTTAGCTTTTCATTTGATTAGTCTGCGATAGTCATCCGAAGGCGGTTTATTTACATATTTATAATTCGTCTTTTCGTTATTTGAATGTGTTCCTTTGACTTCTTTTTTTTACCGCGGTTTATCAGGCAGATAATAGACAGAGAGGGAAATATTCCATTTCTACGGAAATTTTTCGGTTTTTCTATCATTAACGTATAAAAGTAGCATCCCACTGTTGTATTTTGAGTCTCGTGGTTAGTAACAAGAGATGCAGAAACCATCAACTTTAGATTTTCATTATAACCATTTTAACCAACTTTTTTTTCAAACAAAATACTATTTCACATCTAGGTGTATTTTTGAACATTGCCAATAAGCAATTCATTTATGAATGCTATTGTCTGCTTTAGAAGCAAAACAAAATTAATACTCAACCCATGGCGACATTGCTAGAACCCTGGACTCAATACAAATGTTCTTTTCTCAGAAAAAAAGTGTTTGTTTCGGTGAGGTCGAGTTGTCCTGTTGTTGAATCGATTTTTCCACCCGCCGTAGGTAATCGTAGGAGTGAACTGTAAGTATAAAAGTGTCTATACATGGCATGAGTGGTTGCAAATCTCATGTCGAATTCATTGCATTTGCAGAAAGTGATGTTGTTGCAATGGCAAAACGCTGATTTAGTTTACCGTATGATACATGGTAAACTCGTCTTTTGACCCGTTAGTAGTTAACCCACCCATGTTTATTAAACATTTTCGTCTTGCAATGGTAATGAGAGACAGCACGATTCCACGTCGCACCGGCTCTCGAACGAAAGCACCGGTCATTATTTTATAATCATAAGTTGTCTGCAAGCCGACATAAAAAGAAAAAAACATGATACCAGATGGTTGTTCAGAACCCGATGAAAAAGAAAAACAATAGCTCAGGAAGAAAACATAAACTAAAATGAAATGACAAATACTGTGCGTGTGGTTTTAAACAAACAGCGAAGACCTCATGTACGGCTTTTCTATTTTCCAACGCTGGAGAAGCTGTGAGTATATTTTTACAAGTAGCACCCTACTCAGCTTTTCAGTTATTAATTTTGGGATTTACGTTTCCTTGATTTGTTGAGAACAACGGAAAAAAAGATATCAATCACATCAAAGTTGTTCAAAATAACAAACCGATTTATAATCTTTATTGAAATAAGAAAACGTCTTATATATTTTCAGATAAAGGCGAGTTCAAATTGTTGATGAGATTTCACCTCCCCGATCGATTAGAAGATAACTGGTTTTCGAATTTTGCCAGAAGAAAAATTTGAAACCTTAATTCCCTGTGGTGATTTGAGAAGGCGGGCAAGAGTGAAAAACATCGACCGGCAAAAGCGGAGATTATGTTGATGCACTTCAAAATTCTCTTTATTGACATCAAAAGAATGTATCGAAATCGGTAAAAAGAATTTTTGTTTCGAGGTAAAGACAGAAAGATTAACGTTATGTATTGTTTTTCCTTTCTTTTAGTCCTGAAAGTAGCAGCGTGAGATATGAAATAATCATTTATTGCGCTCCTTGAAATATAAGCTTCGTTTCAAGCTGCAAGTTTTAATCTAAAATTGTTTAGCGGTGAGTATATCATGCTTTTTGCTGCATCAGTCACTCCTTGGTCGTTTTTTCTAGAATAATCTGCCTGGTCAACCCATGGTGAATTCTGTTTTAGCTGTAAGTAAGCTGTTTAATGTTCATAGTCTGTTTTAACCATCGAGAGTAAGAGCATTGTGTCAGTAGTCTTCGTAGTGCAGTTTTTTTCCTTTTGTTCTAGCGTGCTTGAAAACTTGAAAGATCAGCGAAACTCAAAGGCTTACGCTTTTCCAGTTGAATTTCGTTTCTTCGTTTCTTTTTTTTCTCTTGGCGGTTCGTTTTTATTTTCTCTTGTGTTTGTCGATTCTTTCATGGGAAAAGTGTATAATAATTTGACTGACGTTTCTCGTACTCGGCTTAAGAAGCTAAAATATATCGCTTATCACAACTAATTGACGATTTCGTTCGAAAGCAAATCACTTAAATAAATGTCATTTATGTTCAATTTGAACGACAAATCTGATGGTGTATAATTTTTGCCATCTTGTTTTGCTGGAAGGAACACAGTCATTCATATGTCAAATAACCTAGACATTTGACCCTCGCGTTTGGAATTTTAATTATTTTTTTTTTTCACTTCAGCTTTCTGACATGAATAAGTAAGTACTTTACAGTTTCGCTACGGAAATTGTCGAATTGTTAAGGTGTTATCGAAAACTGATTAACAAAAGCGAATTTCCATACGCCTAAACTAACATATTTTGCCTTGGCGTAGCTTTAAATTGAACAAAATAAATCAAGTGAGAAATACTCAGTCCGCAGTTTTTCAGATGACTCGAAGCAGTGAATCCTCCAAGACCGATTTTTCATAATTCATTGATGAATTACAGTGCATGTTTAATTTATTTTAATATTTAGTTTATTTAAAAAAACGCATACAATGGCCGTCATATGCCTTTGTTATGCGGATGCTAAATAGACCAGATGAAAATTATTACTTTTGGTAATCAGTATAGTGTTCCAGCGAAAGGTGTTTTCTCGTCGGGCAAGTCTGAACGTTGTAATGATGTGATTATTTTTTGGTGGAAGAGGAGTACTGTGCTTGAATATCCAACTAGTGAGGGATAGTGTCTCTTCAGTTAAATCCTCTTCGAAGTTATATTTACTTACACGTAGTAAGTATTGCACGTTTTTATGCCGTTTTTCTGATCACAAAATTCCTAGTTCTCGCGTAATCATATTCATTCTAACAAATCTCTATAATGCAATCCTTTCTGACGGTATCGTACCAGGTTTATTTCGTTATTTTAGTAAAGGCAATATTAGCATCTTAGTTACGTCATAGCATTATCACGTTTGAATCACGGTGTAAACGAACATGACATTAACACACCCAAATGAACGAGACGTCGAGCTGTATCTATCTGTTTCGATCGGATTTTTTAAGCAGATAAAAACGAGCTCTTCGGTGTTTGAAACATGGGTCAAATATTTGGTGCAGCTCAAATGTGTGACTTATTTGCATAATGTCACCGAGTTAGTAACGATATAAATGTTGCCATAATACCCTTGGTAAAAACTATGGTTTTGTGCGCGATGTTTCGGCAAATCACCACCAACGGTAACTAGGGAGATCGCGAAAATAAAAGCTGCTTTTGGGTAAAGAAATTGTAAAACGTGATAATAAGGAAATGTTAACTAGTAAACAATCTCCTGCAAATGCAAATGTAGAGTCCTGGAAAATCGTTAAGAGTCTCCGTATTGGCGGAATGGTGACAAAGTTGTTTGATGTTAAAAACTAATGCGAGGATCTGAATGTGGGACATTCGTGTTAATCTAGAACTTTGTTGATCTGTCGTCCCCACAAGCCGTGGTCTGTGTCTCAAATGCAGTGACAATACTTGACATTTCTCAAAGAAAAGAATTTCACCAAGTCAACATATAAATATTTCATTGTTGCTGTATAATATTGCGCTGTACAACATACAAAGGAATGAAAAGTGCTCATTGACTCGGAAAAGTGGTTGAATCCACTTACAGTTTAATGGCAAGGAAATTGATTTTTTTTTTAATTTTGAAGGCAATTGGTGTAAGGCTGTTATTTGAAGAAGCGTGAGGGCCGTATCGATACAATATTGTTCCAGTTCCCATTCTGCAGGCTTACGAACAGGGTCGATCTATATAATCCTGTAAGAAAGTGAACGAGATCAGAAGCGTGTTCGTTCTTTTCCAGTTTCGCTGAAAAACAAGAGAACCATTTATTCTCAGTGACAGCCCGCAGCAGTGTCAACAACCTTGCCTTCGTGTATTTTTAAGCCATTTCTCTCAAGATGATTCCGAAATCATGATCTAGAAGGCAAGGTGCGGTTTCATCCAGCAACGTCTTTCTTTTGAACATAGTGTTTTCCAAATTGACAAATCGGCAAAATAAATCGCTAGCGGTCTATACCACGGATCACAAATCAGAATGCGTATCGCATCGTGGAACAGTTCGGTAAATAAAGATGAAGTTTGTCGATTAATTTGTAGCGCTTAGGGTCTTAACCCTGGAATGACCCCTCCCCCTCTGTATAGTTATGGTCGTGTAATGAGTCGAAGTATTGTCAGCGTTAATTTGTTTAGTTAGAAATACTACCCTTTGGAGTGAAAATGGATTTGCCCCACGTCCACAATACAAAGAGATTCTGGTACCTTTCAGGAGTTCCGATGACCCTTCCCGCCAGGTCCTTTTGGCGGAGTCCACTTTTCCCCTCCGCTACATTTCCCTCAACCCCCCTCTTATAATAATGTTGCAGTCCATGAAGATAATTTTCCTGGCGGATGATTTCCTTCATTCTCTTCACCTGTTCGTTTAACAATGTATTGATAATGTAGGAGAAGTCGATGTCGATCAGTTTTTGTTAGGTTATTCATGTATGTATTGCTGAACAGTCATTGTTTAAAAAATGTTCATCTGCATGTTCATATTTCCATTTCTAGTTATATCGAGTCTGTTTTATTTCAATTTCTAGTCACAATCATGGTATGAATCACAATAATAGTTATATTTAATTTCGCAAAAAAAAAAAATCTCATGACAACCGAGAATGACACTCTTTTACAAATTACTTTTGTAATATTTAGCAACTTTCATCAACTACGGAATCAAACCGTGGATGGGTTAAATTAATGTAAATCGTTAGTAAGAGGTCATCAACACTTTTTCATCAATTGAAGGTGTATTTCCTGTTTTTAGTTGACCACGTTCCGGTGACACTGTTTATTTTAGTGATTAAGACTGGTGTTCGAAGACGAACTTTTAAAAGTACTAGAGGAAAATGTAATCAATCTTGTGCTAAAAAAGCGTTTAAAGTTGCAAGCTTGCCCCCGCTTTGAGGTAGCTTGCTCTCGGTAAGTTTCTCCCCATTGTCCAATATAAACATCCTACACTGATAGATTCAATGTTTTGAGTGGTTTTCCGGCAGACGGCATTAACTCGAATAACTTTCAATGGCTCACTGAGACCAGCCTGTCCAACCCGGACAGGAGTTTGACGTTTATTTACCATTACAGGTGTTACGCGATATACGTATTTAAGTGGAACAAAAATAATTTTTCGCTCATAAAATATTATATCCGATCAAATAGAATCATTTGTACAGATACGCAAAGCAGGAGGGATCATTCGATGCTTGTTACCTTTTGCTTGATTGCTTTTAAATAAAACGACTTAAAATCTTGGGGCTTACTGAAAGTTGAGCCATGCAAGTTTAGTGTAGACTTTCGTCTACAAAATGAAAAGGTTTGTTTTTACTGATCACAAAACATTTGTTCGCTCAATTTGCTTTCCACTTTATAACTCATCCATTTCCTATGATCATGTTCACGCCAATCAACGTTGGCGAGTTTTTGACATTTTTGTTGTATTACCTGTCAGGTCTTCAACACGTACGGGAAGTCTTATAATATGCAGGTGCATATCTCAAACCTTCCTAGCTACAGAAAGCAAAATTAAGATGCTGGTGAGTATTCTTGATATTTTTTTTTTTGCATTATCTCTGCCGATATTTATTTGAACGCTTGGTCCTGAAATAATTCACACGTTGTTTAAAATTTCTTCTTTTTTCGTGTGGAAATTTTTAACAAGTTATACCAACGACGATTTCATAATATCTTGCTCGTGTTCATGACAGGTTGTAAAAATATGCGATATATAAGTGCAGTCGTAAAAAAATGACATCTTATCTCTTTGATAAGATAGTTATATTACATCTCTAATATATAGCTCTTTTCTGTCGCCTATGTTTTATTTTAAAGCAAGGGTAAGCGATTTACATTTGAAAGCAGGTTTTCTGTTTATAACTTGGGAGGCGCGAAGAATATACTCACTTTCTAATCCACCAGCTACAGTCACTCTCAGAAGCTGGTATTTGTGATGCCAATCATTCATTCAATCAGGTACCAAAATTTCACTAGGGTTTCAAACGTAAACAGGTGAGGTTTAACCAAAATAGGTTGTAGTTAACTTGGTCTCCTGCTCAAAATAACACCATTCTAAGCTGTCATTTTGAAGAGGAACATGTAGCAAAATGGCGAGAGAAATATGCGTCGGTACGGGTAAAGACAAAAGCATTTTAAAGAAGAACGACGCTGGACGAGGGGAGAGTCGGTGGACGAGAGATGGACAAGAATTTACTTCAAAACGCACGGCTATTATCTGTGCAACAAAGTGGTAGCGAAAAATTACATCTTCGGCATGTCATTCTCGTTAGATCTTTCCGAGTTTCGGTTTTATCCGGCCCAGACCTCCCTCCACTTTTCTGCTTACCGCCAGCTGCACCCAAGAAATAATCAAAGTAAGCTCTTACCTTGATAATCTCTTGCTGCACTCGATTCAGTGCAAGAAACTTCAGGACATTTGACGGCGGTCAAATAGAGGGCAGAAGTTTGCAGAAAGAAAAAAAAAATTGAATTAAAAAATAAGGTCTTTTTTCACTGTTCAAAGTTCAATACCTTATCAGTATCCCGCTAAGTACAGTTTTGAATCCTTTTCTTCAAAAGGGTCTAAGAGTTTGAAAACTGGACAATGTGGATTCGTCGTCGCCATTTTGTTAAAGTAATTTCTTCGGATGCACACGTAAGGAGTATCTAAATTTAGAAACTGCCTTAACTTGTTTATTTGAGAAAATGAAAACATACTTATTGCACTAAGCAATCTTTTTAGAGATCTCTACTAGAATTGTTTAAACCTTACTCGAAAGCAAAAGAAAAACTGCTTGAACTAGGTCAGGTACGGACGATATACACTGGACTCATGACTAGAATAGGAGCTAGTGTAGCGTTCTAACTGCATTCATTTTCTATAATATCAATTGACGAAATTCCAATTAAAATAACCAGGACTTTGCTTCTCCTTGTCGAATTTGGTGCTGTTTGTTTCTTTTCATCCGTTCAGTGTCGTGTGATACGGTATGTTTTATCGATTTCTCCACTTGTGCACGCTGGAGGGAAAGGAAGGAAAATGTACCCTTATATTTGAATGTTGAATTAAACGTAACACAAAAGTTCGGTAGTTTACAAGTGTGGATGGCAGGCCAAATCGTATAAATAAAGCTGCGTTTTCAAATTTCTCCGCCGTAGTGTGGATGCTGCCTAAAACAGGCCGCCCCAAAGATAACTAGTCTAGGTTGTTTTTGAGATATAAGAAGAATTTTAATTTTCGGAAATGTTATCTTTGGCTATACTAGCAGTTGGGCTTCCTCCTTAATTAGAGGCAGCCTCACTCATTTCTTCGGCGTAGTGTGGACGAGACCGTTTATTATTCGGTAGTTACTGATTTCTTTACCGTTCCTTATTAACTTGAATAGCTACCTAAAACGGTACTTAATCCACAAGTGTTTTTATCAGCTGACAAATCTGCTGTCGTATATCCTATTAACACTATGGTAAAATCCCGTCTGATTTACTTCTACGTCTGAAGTGTACATTTAAAAATTTAATTTGAAAAATTTAATTTCAGTGAATACTGACTACGCTGCCTTGGAAATAGTGTATTGAATTTTCTTCCTAATTAAATAACAAAAAATAGCGAAACAACAAGCAGTTTGCATGTCGAAATAATAAATAACAGCTGTTGAAAAATGCCACAAAAAATGAAGTTCGCCACTTTGTTTGTTTTTTTGACTACAATATTTTGCCAGCCTTGTTTCATTTGCCCTTTTTTTTTGTAATTTGTCCACTTATCTTTGCAAGAGCAAAAATTTTTGATATCTGGAAGATTAACATTTTTTTATAGATAGCTTAATGTGTCTTAACTCCTGATCCGTTTAGTCTTGTACTTCAATGGTTAGGTAAAATCTTCAAAGTTGTGAACATTATATTTTAGTCATTTTTCGTATTCAAGCTCTGTCGCTTCGTTTTCGTGTTACAACTATTTTATACACGCTGCATATAGCGGAATCATAAAAACATTGAGATTTCTTACCCTCGGATATGGACTGCTTTTGTTCCGATTCTAGTATAGAGACACAAAAACAATATTTTAATTGTTCGTTTGATCTGTGCCGATACGTTTGTACAATGGTTTTCTTATTGCATTAAGGTCAGTGTAAGCCATAAATCATCGGCACCCTGCTACTCTTTCATCCGATCGGAGAACAGTTTTTCTGAAGTAAATGTAATCCTAATATGTTTTCAAACCGTTGTTCTGGTAGCTTCTAACACTTCCTGTTTTCAGCTTTCAACTTTCTTTTTCCTTCTTTCCAAAACAGATTGTCTTTATTTTCTTGCCCTTAATTATCTGTCACGTTTCTGACGAATTTATTTACCATGCACAAACACCGCTCTCCCGGACCGTTCATTTATTGCCAAGCCAGTCAAAACGCAATTGTTTCGAATGTCAAAATGCAACATCAACAGTCCATATATGGTCATAATTGACACAAGTGTTTGAGTTTGATTGCCTAGCTGTTACACTTAAACGCATTTTTTAATATATTCTGGTTAGGTACACAAACACGAACATCACACTGTGGTTGATGGCTATCGTAAATTTTCTTTCCCGGATGCAATTTTCATAACTGCATTTAAATCCGTCTGGAAAGAAAGTTTGTATTCCGTTAGGTATTGAGTCTTTTTCACCACTCAGCCTTCTAACTGCTTTTTCCTTTGTCATTCATTTCCATTTACAGGAGTTCCAGAAAATTGCTTTTGTAGCTCGATTTGAGTGCACTGAAAAAACCATTATGCGCTGGTTTACAAGGCAGTAAAATAAAAGCAGAGCACAATAGTAAAACAAGCAGCACTCGACTAGCTTCGGGGATTTCGAACGACAGGATTGAAACAACTGGATCCCGATCGCTTGGTTCATCTAGACGATCTTTTTTTTCTGACCTCCACGAGGAACTCAGGGAATTGACGGTAAACTGATATTGGAGAGTCTTTGAAGTGTGCGAACAAGCGCCGGATTGACAAGGACGCGCTGAGCAGATGAATGACCGCAATATAGGAACTCGCTTTCCTCCGTTTAAAGCCAATTTTCCACGGTTTTAAAGCACATTTTTAACCTGGTGCCTTAAATCTATCAAACCAAAGACTACAATGCCTCGCTCAAGGACTACGCGTTTGTACGTCGTTTCACTTGCGTTTATCGTTTCCACATTAGTATTTCTTATATTGGTGTCTGTCACCGAAGCGGATTATACTGTAGGCCTGCTAATTCCCATGTACAAGGCATATTACCTACAGAAGGGACTTTATTACGCCTCCGCGATTAACATCGCTATGGACGAAATAAACAGGCAAGAGAACCTTTTGCCTGGGAATAACATTTCTTTTATTTGGAACAATACTGATTGCGAGGACGAGAGCAAAACCATACGAGCGTTAATGTATCAGATGTACGAAGCCAAAGTCTCCGCAATCATTGGACCAGGGTGTACTTGCAACACGTCGGCCAGAAATGCAGCCGCCTTCAATGTACCCATGATATCTTACGTAAGTACACATTTTCTGTTTACACGTTTGATAGTGTTTCAATATCCAAGCTTATTCATGTCTTTGTCAAGCAATTTCAACACGAGTTTCCATTAAGAAGTGCTGGTTAAGACCAGCTTTAACAACTTTTTCCGTTGACGTTTGTTTAGATAAACTCTTTCAGGCCTTTAATAAATGCACGTTATGCTGTATTTCACACGGCTTTACTGGAGCACTGACGTGCCACATGTACCGGAATCGAAAGAACGCAGAACAACATTTTCAACCGGTACACCTGTCTTTACAGAAAGCACACTATGCGACTAGCTCAAAAATCTCCTTTTTTAGGCTCCAGAAAACATTGCTGAAAAAAAAATCTCTTATTTAATTAAAGTTCCCTGGCAGATGTCTAAGCTATGTCTACCTATCTTGTCTTTGCAATTTACTATTTTCTTACGCTTCTAACTATCATTGTTGAAAGTCACCTCAGGGTGCCAAATTGACAAGCCTTTCAGCTTTTCTCTGATATAGTGTTTTCACTTATAAATTCACCATGGTACACTTATTAGCTATTTAAGCATTGCCGCAATTTCTTTTTTCTTTTTCTTTTTTTTTCCAACTACATAAATTTAAGTTTGGATCAAGCCGAGAGGAAGTCTGAAATTGTTTAGGTTGTGGGAGCGGACACTGTTGTTAATTAGAACATGAGGTAAAGGTAATTAAATTGATAAAAGGAATGAAACTATAAATTCATGGACGTGTTTAAGGCAGGAGGGCATAGAAAAGAAAAGATCTCCAACCATCAGCAGACTGGTTGTCGTGTAAAGCACGATAAATCTTTGCTCTTTATTCTTTCCTGTCTCATAAATACATGGAAAGTGCCGCAATGCTTGATGCTTTTATATAGAACGCACTGAAAAGGGGAGAAAAAAATTGCTGTTCTGGGCTAGCTTTCGAACTGTAACTGTCAAGGGGATATCTTAAATATATTTTGAGTATTGAAGACTTGCGGCTGGAGAGGAAAAACAAAGTAAAGTTTATTTTTCTCCTCCGACACAAATTTAATGAATTGCATTATCCGGCGGTAGTCAAACTTCCTCCGACGGGCTCACACCATGTTTGATATTATATTTATAATCCAAGACCTACATAAACGTTCAGAAAAATCACAATTTGTTTCAAGCTTCATTTCAGTTTAGATACCGTTATTAGTTTTTCTTTCATATAGGGTGTATTACGTATGAATGACAATGGTTTTATCTGCACTAAGTGAAGCCAAACAACTTTGTTCCCTTTCAGGGAAATTAAGCTCGATGAATTAATTTTTAACATGAGTTCTGAGAATTTCGCGGTTCATCAACAGATTTGATTTACTCTCATGGTTGTTGTCACCTGTCCGCTTAACCATTCACTGTTGGAGTGAAGAGATTAAACTATGCTTCGGGCCTTTTTTCGGAAAACAACAACGAAGGCTGAATTATTAATGTTGCAGCTAAATATATCCTTGTGTGTTGTCATCTTTTTCTCCTGCCTTAAAGCTTGGAGAAAGGCGCGCTAAGCATGTCGATCCGGAACGAAAATGTAATAAACTATGAGACAACAAGCACACTTATATGAAGAAACACAAGAAGAGTTAAATTATCTTCAATGAATACCTTGAGTCCAGTGAAAATTGCAATCTACAAAACAGTCTCCAGGCTGTTGGGAGTTACTCTTAAAGATATTTAACAGTTATTTGACGAGGTTGAGCAAAATATCGTGATTTGTCAATGGCAAGCAGATCAATTATTTGCCGAAGCCGAAGCCTGAGGCAAATAATTGATCTGCAAGGCACTGACAAATCAAGATGCTTTGCTGTAAACGAGTTCAATTATTGTTTTATCGTTCGATCACCAAGTTTGTTTTCATATTTCAATCACTCTGACAGCCCAGGGAAGCGATCTGCCTTTTTTTCACACAAGAGCCCGATTACAATTACGCATGAGTGGAATATTATTTGCAGAAGACTATTTACAGCAAAACACTTATTATGATTTTACGCATGAGCAGACCATCATTGGTAGGCATTAGCTGAGTATGTTACAACCAGCGAGGTACACCATGCTTGATAGTTTTTCTAACAGTTTTGCCGTCGTCGTCGCCGTCGTAATCCAATCCCCAAACTCTACTTTCTTCCCGCCCTTTTTAGAGGTTGAACCTTGGCGGATAAAAAGAGAGTCTAGGGCCTTTGGGCAGTTCTTTGCAGGTCACGTGGTGGGCTTTCGGCCAGTGAAAAGGAAGGAAAGTGCATTGAATGATAATTCACTTTATCTCGTCGACAGAGGAAGGCAGCAGAAGACAGTTACAGGCAAGCTCAGCGCAGACACCATTAAACATAATTTACAATTCCTCTCACGTGATTGTCTGGGTTAGATTTATTATGAGCTTATTGACTGATCAGTGGATATCATTTGGTCCAAGAGCATGCATGCCTGTAAAATAACCGAGAGCTCATTATTTTCTGATCCACCCGACCAAACTGTTTGGTCAGTACGAGAGTTCTATCATACCACCATTGTTGAGCTTCAGTGGTTTAACAGAACTTTCTGAAAACGTCTTCGCGCATGTCCTGAATTGCGCTTGCTAATCAAAATGCTGGATTCAATGTCAAGGTGTAAGGTAACTAGCTCACGTCGACCCTTGCGGACCTACACAGTTCATCGTGGTGCTGGTTTCAAAACGATTGCTTCAGAGGGTCAGTACGGTGGTATGAATGATATTTCAACAACCTAATTATATAACAGTTCCTTATACACAGTGTAACTCGGTTAAAACGGACACCAACACAAAAGCGTCCATAATGTCTGAGTTTCCGTACAAGGCGGACACTCAGAGTAAACCTCACAGAGTCATGTTTTATCGATGTAGTGGACTGATGTAAAGGGCTAGTAACTTTGCCAGCTAGAGTACGTCACTAGGGTCAAAGAATGTCCGTTGTCCATATTTACCGGTCTGGTCCGGTGTTTTTATTAAGCGGGCTGATGAACGAGAAAGTCGAACTTTTCTTCAGGACAAAAACAAGCTCTCCCGATCCATAGTAAGCGGCTGTCTGTAGAAGGGGGGTCCACTTTATTACCTACATTTGTATTGTTACAGCGTAAAGTTTTTCAGCCTTAATTGACAATCGGAAAAGATTTGATCGGCTAGGATTCGTACTTTTCCCGCCAGTGATTATTTCACGACGTCTTTCATTTGTGTTTCTTTTTGGTCTCTACAGATGTGCAGGAGTCCAGAACTTTCAAACAAAGAGCTTTATCCGACATTTGTAAGAACTTACGCCCAAACTACAAAACTTGCCGAGAGCGTGTTGTTGTTACTCGAGAAGTTTAGCTGGACTAAAGTGGGCATCTTGTTTGAAGGAACCAGCAACTGGGAAGATATTAAAGACAACATGAAAAAGCATCTGAGACTGAAAGGGATTGAACTCAGGGCCGAGAAAGAGCTTCCTAAATCGGATGATTTTGATAAGAGTCCAGAAGTACATAAGCCTGTTATCAAACAGATTTTGAGGGACATCAAAGATCAAGCTCGCAGTGAGTGTACTTGTAAATAAATGGTACTGGACAGGCAAGAATCAAAGGACAAATGGATCTGCAGTTCTCCTTCATTATGGAAGGATGACAGATACACTTTGTTCATCACGACTTAAGGTCAAGTAATACAAGCAGCATGCACTTTCCTGCAGCTTTTCGTGCAACAATGTTGCTTTGCAAGTTAAAAAGCGTTAGTGCGCTTATAAACCACATCTGTATTGGCCACACCCGTTATGCAAGTCGCGGCCAACATTTTGCGCGGATGAAGTAAGCTGGATTTCAACTTTGAGCATTATGTTGCTACAACTTGCAGCACTTTCCAACTTGCAAAATAACTTTGTTGCGTGACAAGTTGCAGGGGAAACTTGCTCGTATTACTTAGCCTTTAAGCAGCTCTGTTTCCTCTTCCGTCGCCTCGCTTCCTTCTGGTATAGGGAGATTCATGCTGACGTCATTGTTTACATTTTTGCTCATTTGCATACGGCTTTGCGTACAGAAGGACACATGTTAGATATGAATTGACTCCAGGCAGCTAAAGAGCTAGTGAAACTTGATACATGGTGAAATTTTTAGCTCTCTGGGTGTAATACTCAAGGAGAACGGCGGTCTTTCAAAAACTGCAAAATTTCTGGGTGGCAAAGGCGCTAATGAGCTCATACATTCTTTGTATAATTTTGAAATTTTAAACCTGTGTTGCACAAAAATTATTTAATACATCATGCTCATATTCATTGGCAGAGTTAGTCGTACTGACCTTTCAGTATTCAGAACTGATTTATGTGTACCTCCATCAGCAACTGAATTGCTTATGCTAATGAGGCAAATATTGTAAACAAAGGTTCTCCTATTGTTCTGTAGGAGTTTCTTGTCGAAATTGAATGGTTTGTTTTTGGAAGAGATGCTCTTGGGAAACATGGTGTATCCTTAAGCATGTTTCCGACGTAACCACCGGAACCTTTCAAAATGCATGCTAGAGTACTTTCTGATTCGACTAGAACAATAGCAAAGAGAAGCAGGGGACAGGAAAGAGTATACAATGATGCAAAGTACATTCCATTGGTTGGTCTGCCACTGACCGATTGTCAGGTAAACGACATATCTGATTGGCTACAGGGTGGGCTAATTAACAATTAGATTATGAGCTCGAGATTTCTATTGCGTATTAGGATAAATCTACTAGCCTTCTATCACGAATACTGCTCTCTGATTGGCTACGCTACTCACTATCTATTCTGTGATAGACAGTGAGTAACGTAGCAGTGTGCGCTTGTTAACAAAATGACGGCCGCTTCTTGGCATTTTCGAAGTGTCTGTGAGTAGAATTTAGATAAAGTTTTGAAAGACTAGCAGATTTATACCTAAACAATTAGATTATTCGCTCTCGATTTCTATCGCGCGATAGTTGACGAGTAAACTATCACGCGATAGAAATCGAGAGCGAATAATCTAATTGTTTCTCGAGCTCATAATCTAATTGTTTTAGTATAAAACAATCAGTATAATCTAATTGTTTTAGTATGCTTAAGGATACGCCATGTTGACCAGGACGTATCTATCACTCAAAGAAATTGAGAGCGAATAATCTAATTGTTATAGTATAAACCTAAAATTAGGAGCAATTTATCTAAATGCTCCTCACAGACACCTCGAAAACGTAAAGAAGCGGGGCCCATTTTGTTAACAAGCGCACACAGCTACGCTACTCACCATCTTCAACAGAATAGACAGTGAGTAGCGTTGCCAATAAAAGAACGGCATTCGTGATCGGACGCTAATAGATTTATAGCAATTACCGATAGAACAACACACACTTTATTGCCAAAATAGGAAAATTCTTGATCACAAAAAAAAAGATAATTGAAACAGAAAATCATGTAAATTCATCCAGAATAACTTAAAAACTAATCGAGCTTGCCCTCTAAGGATCCTCTAATTGTAAAATAATGAAAACCTCTTAAATGCAAAGAGTCGATTCTCCAAAGAGTGAACTTCCTGAACTGATCTACTAGTGACTTATTTATTGCTAAGTTACTTTATTTATAGATATTTAGTGACTTAATGATTTATTCCGCTTCCCTATTTATTGTTGCTGTTTTCTTTTTTCCCCTTATTTTATCTCCTTACTGCTCAGTCCCCCTTTTAAGCTTTATTGCCAACCAACTTCTTTATATAAATAAAATTTAATTTCAATCAGCTCGATTAGCTTTTAAGTTATTCTGGGTGAATTTACCTAATTTTCTGTTTTGATTATCTTTTCTTTTTTTTTTTTTGTAACTAAGAGTTTTTCTAATTTGGTAACAAAGTGCGTGTGTGTTGGTTTAATTGATGATCTCCTTAATTGTTATTTTCTTTTTTATTCATAGTCATAATCATCCTCACTGAACTCTACCTCGCTCGTAACATGCTCATTCCTGCCCGCGAGGTCGGACTCACTGATGGAGACTATGCGTTCATAATGTTTGAGCTCGACCACGATGGAGTCTTCAGACATAAGGAACACCCAAGTTCTTGGTTTACCATACCCACAGATCCAAGCGATCCCTACTTTCGCTGCAAGTTTCAGCAGGCGTTTGAATCCGTATTGATGATAGCGGTAAATGTAAATGAAAACAAAGAAGGAGAATTCAAAAAATTTCAGCGTGCCGTTGTGAAGCGCTCTCCAGAAAAACCTTTTCCCAACAGTACTATCTACGAAGGACATCTTTTTGGTAACCCAAAACTACCCCTTGCAAACGCAACTCCGGTAAGTTCATAAGTGGCTTTTTATTCATTTTTTCGTTTAATTAAATCTATCTGAGATCGCCCAAATTTAAAATAATAAAAATAATCCCGTAGGCTTTGAATTGCTCATGCTCAAGACAGGATTAATCCTTTTAACAAAACCTTTTACTCGACAGCCTCCGATATTTGCTGCGTTTCTTTATGACGCAGTTTACCAGTATACTATCGCCTTGAACAAGACGCTCGCAAACAACGAAGAACCCAACGGTGGAAACATCATTTCCAAGCTGCTAAATAATGAATACAACAGTGAGTCAACGCCTTTCTTGTGTTTTATTATTAACTTGCAATGCCTTAAGGGGACATTTTCCCTAGAACTTGTTACTCTTTCCAGGTATTAGTGGTCAGCGAATATTTATTGACAAACATGGAGACGCTGAGGTCGACTTAACTCTTTTGGACATGCAATGGGAATACTCAAGTAAGTCGAGAAAGAGGTTATTGCTACATGCAGTGTTAATCGTGGTAGAGCGGTTTTCAATCGAGTGTCGTAAAACCAAACGCGCAGAGTAATCACTCTAGCCAATCACTTAAAGCCTGGTTTTCACTGGCGACCAAGCAGAATCACAGGCACAAGCGCAAACACGATAATTCTTATTTCACCGTGAAAACGGCCTTGACGCAGGCATGAGCACAAGCACAAGTACAAGGATCAAACTTTTTTTCTTTTTCTTGTGCTTGCGCTTATGCTTGCGTTTGTGCTGCAACAAGTTTGCGCTCAGTCATAACACAAGCACAAGGATATTTACCACACGTGGTTATGTTTGGCCAATCAAAACACTGGATCCAGATTACCTCGCGCTTAAACAGTTTTCCAAAATGGCGGAAGGCTCGGATGATTTTGGTTGTGCTTGTGTTTGCGTCTAATGTCGTTTTCACTTGGGTCATCTCTATTGCTTGCGTTAGTGCTTGCGTTAGTGCTT
>Ga0126338_10000119_pt1 | contig 30165 bp, 20 predicted proteins | sample OrbCmetagenome_2_FD_92529 | JGI IMG/M metagenome (GOLD analysis project Ga0126338, IMG submission 92529) | Coral microbial communities from Petempiche,Puerto Morelos, Mexico - Orbicella C C metagenome | ecosystem: Host-associated > Invertebrates > Cnidaria > Coral | place: Petempiche,Puerto... | reverse complement strand
GGCTGAGCCGTTCCAAATTCAAATAGCCGTTTTTAACTGATTCAGACGCCGAACTTTTCATGTACTTAATTCAACGTATTAGGTTCGGCTCATGAAAAGTTCGGCGTCTGAACTGGGCCTTAGTTGCGATGGCCTGATGATAATTCTGCTAACAGACTGGTTTTATTTTTTTTACTTTCCTGATGTGATTTCCGCTGGACAGCATCATTGCAGGTGAGGAAATGTTACTTCGTACAAATACTGTTATTGTTCTTACCAATGAGGAAATTTCTTTTCTTTTTTTTTTTTTTGCCTTTTCGTCCAAATTTTTCCGTTGATTCTTCATCCTATGTATTCGCTTTGATCTAAATAGACTCTTGTCGAATAATAATTCTTGTATTTTCAGAGCGTGTGGTCAAGTGTTCTGCAGTGAATGTTCAAAACAGAGAATCCCTCTTCCTCAGTTTGGTTACATGAACCCTGAAAGAGTGTGCGAGAACTGCTTTCAACACAACAGCATCAGACAAGTCGACGAAGAGGTCAGTTACTGCTAACAAATGTGGCTATCTTGACGGCTACAACGCAGTCGTTTGCTAGCTTGCTTGCTTGTTTGTTTGTTTGTTTGTTGTCTTTGTGTTTTTGTTTGTTTGTTTGTTATATATAGTCTTCAAGAATGCACCAGACATCAGTCCCGGGAAGGGGAGCACTCCCATGTCCCCCTAGGCTCGATTTCCGCCGCTCACTTAAGTTATGCCTACGATGCCGAACAGCGCGGCTGGTAATCGAGCCTGAATTAGTCTCCAATAGGAGAGAATAATTCTGGTCGTGGCTTGAGCTCCATTGGACCCTTCAACCAAGAACACAACAGACAAATAAGCGTTATAGTGACTTAATAATGATAAAAGCGTTGTCATCGAATGAGATCATCGCCGATTTAAACTCCCAACACACTGTGACGGTGTGAAATGTACCTTGGGTAAACATGGCTTGGGTAAACATGGCTTTCTGTCCCCAACACCTTAATCCGTAATTTACACCCCTAACAGACATCGATCATTTTCCTCACGTGGGACCTCCCTGCCACCCGGGGAGAGAGAAGTAGTAGAAAATATGGCCAGTTGGGTTGTTCGCCCTTAGCTACGTCACGGGTTGCACCTTTTGAAAAGTTTCCCCTAAATTTTTCAAGTTCGTCGTTTGCAATCCGTGTTAATCTTTTCCATCCTTAACCATCCTTGTTCCTTTATGGTTGATTATTATCTTTCTGGTGTTTTTCTATCTTAGTAAACTACCATTTTCAGGTTTCCCTCAATTCAAAGGTAATTTTGCACATGGCCAAGATACCGTGACTGAACTCCTTTAAGACAAGTAAAAATGCACGTCTTCATTGTTGTTTTCTTTAGGACGAAGATGAGTTTGAAGTGATCACGCTCCCGACTTTTTCAATGTAATGTTGAATTAAGGCGAAGACATTTTGTTCAAACAACGCTCCTGCAATAACCAAGATATTTCAAGGAAAATATTCAACGCTTGTGCTACTGGCTGGAGAAGGCGAACAATCTTGACAAAAGAAAAAGTTCGAACAAGAAATGTTATCATACAGCTTGGATTTGTCGGTGAAAGGTGTTCTTTAGTGGTTGCCAGTTATTTACCCGTGAAAAAGTTCCTCGTGGAACAATTTGCGTGGTAATGTAAGCAAAATTCTATGCTTTTACCAGAAAGGCTTGTGCAATTATTTTTAACAATGATAAATATACCGCGCGGTTTGATTAGTGTAAAGAAACATTGAATGGTTTTCTATTTTTGAGTTATTTTTTAAACGAAACAGAGTAAACCTTTGAACATTTTATCCGCGTTTCCTAAAGTAGAGATACGGTAACGAAAGTTTGGTAGAGCTGGAATCATCAGATAATGGAGTAATCACTCGTAGTATTTCGGTAGTTGTACGAGTCGCTCGCTATTTTGGCGTTAAAAATGACTTGTAGAAATGTGCAGCGATGCTAGCTATGCGCTAAAATGTTTTTCCTTAAAACAAACTTTAACTTCTAACCGTAACGCCACTTTGCTTAGTTCCTGGATCTTGATATTTCGTCTCGGTCAATCTTTCTCGGATCACGTGGTCCGGCCGTATGTCTCGGATACGTCACCGAAATCAATTGACCGTGAAGGCCGTACAGGAACTAGCCAAGTAGCCACTTATAGCTTGTCACGCACTCCTCAGGAAAGATTGCGTGACGAGCCTGAAGAGAGTCTGCGTAAGAGGAAAACTACAAGGACTGCAACTGACCTGTTAAACCGGTTTCCAAGGGTACAAATATCGTGAGAAATTTGTACTCTGAAGAGTGGAGTTGGTTTATGATCCTTGTTCCCCCAAACCTCCACGTGTGTTGCTGTAACTCTATAAACGCACGAAAATTACGTTTTATTTCTCAGATGTAAAGTATTTATAAAATGTACGATTATTAAAGTGTGTAGAATTGTAAAATTTATTGTAAATGTATGATAGGAATATGTTTATTAGGGTTTGAATTAATTAAAGCATGTACAGCATAAAATGTGTATGCGTTATTTTTTTGTTTTCCTTGTAGATCAGTGTACTGTAACTGCTCGGTTGTTGTGTAGAGAGAAGACAAGGCAATGTTGCAAGAGCAATTTTTGCTTTATAGCTGGCTCGGCGAGTGGCCAAGATGAAGTACTTTCTGATACAAGAGCGGGCAAGAACAGATACATCTGATCCATCTTGCCCGCTCGGGTTACCTGATGCCCGTGCGCTAGACGCTGCTGGTCTTAACACGGGCCAAACAGTGCACAAAGGAACTTTATTCAAATGCACTAAGTCTTTTCAAGTATGTGAAAATTAAATAATCCCACTGGAAAAAAACACTGAACCTCCAAGGTCTAAGATTCTTCAGGTAGTTCGTTGTCTTCCTAAGCTAAATAACAAGTCCTTAATTGAAGTTCCTTCTAGTGTTTTTTCGCGTGTAATCACAACGGTAGCTTGCCCTTACGCTTAGTCAACAACCCATATCTTCTCTCAATCATTCAATTTTAGGTGCTTCATATGGTTTTAAAAACAGTTGCTATGGAACATCTCTCTAAAGAAGTTATTTAGACAAACCAGACAGACCAAACTGGGTTTTTTCTGTCGTTTTTCCTTAGACTGAAACCTCTTAAATTTAATTGAGTAGCAACTTTGCCACCTTTAAACCGGAAACACCAAAACCTTTTAGAATGGTGTATTAGATATTTATCTATATATTTTTTAAGTTGAGACAATAGGGGTTCTCTTTGGAATGGCGCCATAGATCATTCCGTGACACTTACTTGACGTGGGCTCCGCCTACGGAACAAGAAAGCTCTCGATTTTGCTTCCCAGGTGAAGGAAGTCGTAAGCTGACGAAGCACGTACGAGTCATTAAAACACACAGGAACTTTATCTGTGTAACTAGAGTATTCCATTAGAAGTGCGAAGATGGAAATTGTTCACACATTTGGAAAGAGTTCGAAAATGGTAATTTGTGGCACAAATTACCATTTTCCAACACGTACAGGGTTGGAGGAGGTTCACATAATTGAATAAAGTGCCTGGACTTGTGCTACAGACCTTTAAATTATGTCAACCTTTATTTCTTTTCTTTTATTTCCTCTTTTCTTTCCTATTTGACACTGGTGAAATAACGCTAATGTCGATGAATGCGTGACTCGTAGGGAAAAGAGCATGTCTGTTTCATCCTAATGCACGCACGCGGTCAGGACCTACCGGCTAAACGACACTCGGTAACGGCAATCTTTAAAAACTTAGTTATTCGATCAAATACGATCAGTCGCCGAAAATTTTCCTTGATATACTTCACATGAACTTAATTAATGTCAAGGACTGAGTACGCGACATAAAAAAAATATCCCTTCAAAGTGTAGGGCTTTGGAACATCTCGTGAAATTTTCGGAAGCTGTCGAGACTGAGAAAAAAACTGGATTAAGATTTGGTTTTACAGACTTCTTTACAGACTTCCTTATCGTTTAACTCCAATTTTTTTGACACACGGTGGTTTTAAGAGTCACCTTTAGACGGTTTAACTTCGGCTATTTTATTGAAATTTATTATTTCCGAATTGGTTTCTGGAGCAAACCGCTAATATGTTCAAAACAGATAACAATAAAACACGTGCGGCGGCTGGAAAAAACGTGCGACACAGTGAACAGCTGTGAATTTCGGTGGCAATCTCCTGAAATTATCCGGTGAAATGTATGAGAAAGTGACAAACTGCTGATTAGTTGTTCTGGAAGCAAAGATCAAACGTCGCGTTAAAAGTTCAAACTTCAAAATGGCACGTTTACTTGTATCTTGAAGCCTATGACTAACAGTCTAAAAAACCATCTAGCTTTAAAGTAAATAAATCATATTTCGCAATTCTGAAAGCAAATTTTGGAACGTAATTTTTTACTCGAAGTTGTTTCCCCTGTCAATTTTTGTAGTAGAAACGTTCTCTGATTGGTCAGCTTGGTGTTAATACGGCAATTTCATGTGTACCTGATAATTTGACTCTCTCTAATCCTCCAATCATGTTTTAGCATAGCTTTTAAATTACCTCTAAAATGAAATTGGAGATTTAAAAAGTTTCCGTTGCAGTTTTAGCCCTTAAAAGCTTCGGATACGTTAGATTCATAGCAAACCACATCCGTTTTGATTTCACCATGCCCAAAACGTGATCTGAAAATTTCACGCCAGTTTTGGAGTAGTTTTGCCTTCTATCGACCATGGTTGTGCACAGAAATGGTTTAAGCGAAGACGCCGATATCTATGGAGGTATTACACCCTCAAACGAAGAGGAAAATTTTCTTCTTGTCTGTTTCTCTGTGATTGTTGTGTTCACCATTGTTGGAAGCCTTATGGTTTGCACGGTCAACATGAAGAACAAAGACATGCTCAGGAGTCCTTATAATGTGAACTTATTTCACCTCGCCATAACTGACTTGCTGGTTTCTACTGCGATCTTATTGACACCGGGATTTATCTTCCAAGAGATACCTTTCGCACCGGTGCTTGGCGGTGAGATATTTTGCCGTGTCATTTCGTCGCATTTTTTAACTTTCAGCACCGCGACTACCTCAGTCTATATTACCGTCGCACTCGCCACAGAACGCTGGTACGCGGTAGCGAGACCACTCGAGTACCGCGCAAAATTCCACAAAAAACGTCTCGTATGCGAGACTTTTACGATATGGGTGCTATCGCTTGGTGCAAACTCTTTGTTGCCCTTAGAAGTGAAATATAACCCGGAAAAAAACTCGGCTTTGGAAAGCTGCGAAGTAGTCAAGATCCCGTTTGTCGATCCTCCAATTCACAAACTCCTTGGAATCGTTCAGTTGGCGTTCAAGTTTGTCATTCCGTTCGCGATAAATTGTAATTTGTACCTCCGAGTTTTGGCCGAAACCCGAAAGTCACGTGTACTAAGCCGCAGAATTGGCTCGCACATGCGCCACAACATCAGTCGAATGGCAGCTGTCTCCACTCTGGTTTTAGCCTTTTGTTGGTTGCCAAATCAGGTTTTTTACGTGTGTTTCGCTTTCGACCTCGTGCAGCTTAATACGCCCGCTCACTTCACCACCATTGTCATAGCACTGATTAACCCGTGCTTAAACCCGTTTATTTTTGCTTTTCACTCCGTGCAGTACAGACGCGGATTTAGAAACTTGTTTTGTGGCGGATACGCAGACGAAAATGGAGATAAACTAAAACAGACCGAGAACAAGCGATTGCACAAGTTTCGCCACACGCAGCTAAGTCACTGTGGCCCTGAAAACCTCAGTCAAGCACCTTCGTCACCCGTTTAGTGATCTGTGATCTATGTAGAGCGTTGAATTTTAGAGGGAACGTTCCACTTTTGAAGCCGCTTGGTACCAGATCTAATACGATAGTATTAACTATATGAAGACGGCAGCATAGTTTTAAACATTGAAGAAAATCTGAAAACACTATCTATAAAGACTTTTAAAAACCTGGAGTTCGTTATTCCTGAATGGAAAGTTACAATTGCTCTCAGCAACAAAATGGATTTGAACTTTGCACGTATGAGTTTCTAACCCGGGAGGGGCAGAGGCACTTCCCAAACCTTTTTTTAGGTTGTTTCCCAGGCTGTAACAAACGATCTCTATCACGCGTTCAGCATCTACGGACATAGCGGAAAAAACAGAGCTCAAAAAAGCGTGTGCACTGGGAACAGGTGCAAATTTAGTTGCCAACATCCTTTAAGTAGTGCACTAATAATTGATGGCAAGTGTGATTATTAAGGTTTGTTTGCTCCAGTAGCAAAGATGAATATTATATCAATGCAAACCCCATGAAAATGTCACGTTTACCTGTACAAGTGCGGTATAAATGTAAAAGTCCACACAAATCCCCCAAAAAATTGCGCCCTAAATTAAGATATTCCCCGTATTAAGATATGAAAAGTACTTAACTTTAAAAAAGCATTGTATGACAAAGCCATATTTATGGCTGAACAACAAAGATTGATTGATTGATGTCATGTTTAAGTCCATTTAAGCAGCTTTTAATTAATTTGAAGAATTGTCAATATTTATGATCACTTCTTACATACAGTATCTTAAAAAAGAATATTAAATGAGATCTGTAGGTTATTACTTTGACCGAGCAGTAAAGATTCATTGATGTCATGGTTTAGTCTTCTCTTTTAATTCTTTTGAGGAAAACGTTTGACAAATGAAAACGTACTTTTGAAGTAGTCATTTCTCCATCAATTTTCTTATGAGAAAACCCTTCATAACTAGTGTGCATTTTACATGATCTTGGGCCAGCTTATTCCTTAAGAAAGTCGTACTAGCAAATTAACTTTCATTTTTTTTAAAAATCTGGCCGAGCTCGTGTGGAACTCCGTGAATCCAGTCACTAAATACATCGGATCACTAAAACACGATGAACATGTACTTATATCGAGAAATGTCTGATCATCTCAGAAACCATTATGCCTAGAAAGCGGTATATAAGAATCGCCTTAGACTGATGCAAGACAGCTTTGTTGACTTTGAACTAAAGCAAGAGCTTCAAGTTCAAATGAACCGGAGAATTTCCTAAAATTTAAATCGTATTGTTTAAAAAATTTTAAATGGTGCAGAAAAACCGTTTCTTACTTCATGTGGCCGTTCATTTGAATTTAAATCAGTTAAAACACAGTTCATTCTCATCTGGCCAAAAACAATGAAACAAAACTAAGTGAACCAAATAGAAATCGAAGCAAAATACACGTGACCCACACCAAGCGCGGAAAAAATACGCGTTTTTAGATTGGTTCAATAAACGGACCAATAGCAGAGCTGAGAAAACACGCAAACAAATAAACACAACTGAAATAAAAAAAAAAACGCTCTAAATAAAAACATCAGCAAATTGTGCGCAATTCTGTTGAATAAAGCGGCTCAAATGTAACTAAAATATTGCTGAATTTGAATGAGATTAAATTTCGATAAACATTTCAAAATAAAAATGAGCGATAGAAATAGAAATTTTACGTTTATTAGTAAGACACCTAGCCTGAACAAGCAATCGATTCCACCCGCGCGAAACTATTTGTTTAAACAAACATGTTAATGGACAATCACACCTCTCACCGCGTATATAACACCGTTGAACCGTTATTTTCTTGTCACTTGATAATGATGTCATGACGACATCGAAACGTTGTGTAAAATTTCTATCGCTCATTTTTATTTTGAAATATTGCTGAAAAATTTTCAAAATCCAGTACAAGTTTTCCGTGCCTAAAGCCAGTCATAGAAGTTCTCTATAAAATTAATAATGTAGAGAGGGAAGAGTTTGTTCAAACTTTCTTTACGAGGAAAAATATCCCAGGAGAGTCTCGATAGCGCCAGCTTGAATGCCCTTCATATGTTCTCGTTGACAACAAGCAGCTCCTTTTTCTTCTTATTCTGTTGAGCGTCTCGGAAAGAAATTGCACAAGAGGAAACACTCCACAGACAGAGCAGGGTGACAGAGGGCTTGCTCGTGGTCTGTCTCAGACACGAATCACTTAAAGGAATTCAGTCACGGCATTTTGAGTTATTTTGTTCATGTACAAAATTACCTTTAAATTGAAGGAAACCTGAAAATAGTAGTTTACTAGGATAGAGAAACCCCCAAGAGATAATAATAAACCATAAATGAACAAGGATGGTTAAGGATGGAGAAGATTTAACACGGATTACTAATGAGGAACTTGAATAATTTAGGCTAAACTTCTAAAGTTGCGGAAACCGTGACGTAGCTCCTTAAACAAAAGGACTTCCTATTTGGGAAACAGATTTCAACTGTAACTACGAACTCGAAGATAGAAAAGAGTAATTGAAGCGTGGAATACAAAGTTTGCACTGCCCTCATTGCCCTCACACAGTACATTGCACATCACAGAGTACATTGATTCCTTTCAACACAGTTTTCATTTTATTTACTTTTTTTTGTTTCAATCGACTGAACAAAATGTTCACTAACGTTTCGATAATGTATTAAATTAACAATTATGTACAATTGTCGGACACTTGTAATGATGTGTCAAAATAATAATAATAAATTATTACCCATCTGGGCCTGCCAAATGGTAGACATGAATCTTCAACACAAAAATATTGATGATATCAGACTGGATGTTGTTCACTGACACGGCCAAGGAGAGATGTAAAGAAAAATAATACTTTAAAAACTTCTTTTGTTCTCTCGTGATGTTAGATAATTATAAAATAAGTTACATATTTGAAATTACTATTAAAAAACCTTCACCCTCCCAAAGGATAAAATTCGAGTAAATCTTTCTTATTTGGGTAAATAGATTGAGTTTCCATATAAATAATATGTACCAAAAATAATATTAAAATAGCGACAGATTTGATTGAGATTCATAGTCTAGTTTTCACTGTCAATATTATTTAAAATATTGTTGGTTTTCAATATCATAAATAAATAGTGATGACTTTGAATAGATGTTAGATTCAATTGGATCTCTTGCATTTTCTAGATATGGAGTTAGCAAGTGGCAAATTCGAGAGTTTGTGTGGCATATATTCAGTGAGCTCAAGACTTTCTCAGCCTTGCAATTTGAGACAGAAAGACTCATAAAATCTGACCAAAATTCTGCAAGACACATATTTTTGGCAGGACCATTCGCCACCTCTAACAACATCAATTGCACTTGGTGCAGTACAAAGTGACATCGTCACTACTAAATAACTGTGTAATACCTCTTTGATCCACTGTCTCAATAAACCCAGAAACCCATGATAGTTCAAAATTCAGTGGTACATCTCATTGATTCATTAAGTACCACAAATGAAGGGTTGCCTGGAACAAAGTGCCAAGGGACTTCAGATAAATCGCTAGATTTTCCTTCCCGATTGCCTTTTATTCCCTTGTGAAACACAAGGAGAGTTTGATGTCGCATCAACAGTCACTTGGGGCCTTATTCTGAGAACTCCTTCAAATAACAAGATTATATAAAGTTCAAGAAAGTTACAAATGTTTTAGTGAGGCAAACTAAGAAAAGCAAATTATAAACTTTGCATGCCACTTCATGTATTGGTTCAAACATATATTTTTTTATATATATATACAAATGTTTGGTCAAAACTATGTACAAAGTGCTTTGCTTACTTTAAATTTGCAAAAAAACAACAAAACAGATTAACGCATTACACATAGACCTACAAATACTATAACCAGTCTAGCCGATAACAGCAATGTTCTGTTAGACAGAACTACATACAATTATTATTTCAACATAATACACCTACACTACAACATTTTGACGTATACCATGTTGTTTAACACTAGTTCAAGCTTAGCCACCAAACTGTGTCCAGAAAGTTCATTTTTCACACACTGCTCCCTGGTCGAACCTGTAATATGCCATTTGGCAGATGCCATACAGATGGACAAAAGCCGCCATCACAACAAGCACGTGGAATATTTGATGGCTCTGGAACTGATTGAAAAAAGAGAAACATCCATATGTGAAAATTAGAAGTTACATAATTATTTTCAAAGTTGTGAGGGGTATGCTGACTCGATTGAGAAAACTGCATTTGAGCTTGGCTGGTATCTTACTCTTGTGCTGGCAAGGGAGGCGCAGTGGCCTCATGGTTAGTGCGCTGGTCTCTGAATCAAGCTATCCGAGTTCAAGCACTGGCAGGGACATTGTGTTGTATTCTTGGGCTAGACACTTAACTCTCACAGTGCCTCTCTCCACCCAGTTGTATAAATGGATACAGGGTTCAATTAAATGACGGGGGTAACCCTATGATGGGCTAGCATCCCATCCAGGTGCAGTAGAAATACTCCTAGTTGTTTCATGCTACCAAAACCCGGATTAACTCCAGCCTGATGGGCCACTTGTAGAGAACTCTTATAGGACGTCACAAAGCAAATGAAGGAGACATACTCACCCAAATATCACACTTCCCGGGAAAGAACCTCTCGGGAATCCTGGTCGCATACATGATGGCGCCAAGAATGTACAAGAGACCCATGAGGGCCATCCATCCTACTGAGGCCTGACGGTGAGCCAGGGTCACTCCATGTGCTACCATGAAGTGAATAGCAGGCACAATACCAGAACATCCAAATGTAAGGAAAAGACCTAACGAAAAACAAACAACAAACCTTAGTGACCCAGTTTACACTTAGAGATTGCCCTGGCATTGCCAGACCTTATCATTAACACCACCTTTTACAACTTACAAGTAACACAGCTATAGTAAAAGTAAAACAATAGGTAAAAAAGTACGAAATAATGACTCGGTAGCTTTTGATAACATGGACATGCACTAGGGTTCTATCCATAGACTCAAAAGTTTGAACCATCTTACTTTTACATCACAATATAGTACTGCTCAGTTAATTATTACCTTTATTTAAATAGTCATAATGAATACCATATAGAAGTGCTGCTCAGTAACCTTCATTTGAATGGTCAGATACTAGGGTTTAATTTAGCAAACTTAAAAGTTAGAGCCACCTTGTACAGCATAATAAACAATACCACATAAAACATATTGCTCAACTGGCTTTCATTTGAATGGCTCTACACCAGGGTCTCAATAATGCACACTAATATAATTCCTACTAAAAGCACTCACCTGCTCGCAGTACTCGGTACTTGGGTGTGTTGAACTTACTCCACAACGAAACAATTATGCACAAGATGCCTAGAGTACAGATTATCGACATGTACACAATCTTTAGCACTCTTGAACAGTAGAATCCATAGTAAAGAGGAGGAATGAATGAGCCCATGATCAACAGTGCTATGCCTGAGTAGTCAAGCCTGCAATAAGCAAAATTGCACAAAACTGTCAGTTTCTTTTTTACAATAACTGCAGAAATTCCTGTGTGCTTATTGGGTAATTTTCATTGTCAATACGCTGACAGACACATGAATTTAAAATTATGCAATGTTGCTATTCTTGTAAAACGCAAATTGACATTAGTTATTCATGCACCTGTCCTGTTATTGACAATGAATTTCGTCATAGCATTGTCAAAGTACTTTGCAGATCCACAGCTACTTTGACAATGTTAAGACAAAATTTTTGAAGAACTGACATCAATTTGTTAATTAGATCCAAATGTTGCTCTGACACACTGCATTTCAAGCCACATCTAACAATAGTTAAACCTTCCATGTACAGCACATGTTATACTGATGAAAGTACAAGTCTTCTACGCTGTAAATGTAATCCTCACTTTTAGGAAGCTTTGCGGTTACCAGTACCTAGAGGTTATTATTTCCAGGAACAACTGAATTTGGTAGACCTTGGTATATGGTATGTGTGGCAGTAAGGTGGCCTAATGGTTAATCTGCTGGACTTTAGATTGAGCAGTCCAGGTTTGAACCCTAATTGGGTCACTGTTGAGTTACTGGGCAAGACACATTTTTTTGTCACAGTGCCTCTCTCCACCTAGGTATGTAAATGTGTGCCAGCAAATTTAATACTGGGAGGTAAACCTATGATGGACTAACATTCCCTCCGAGGGGGGAGTAAAAATACTCCTATTGTTTCATGCTGCAGAAACCACTGAGGATAAGCTCCAGCTGCATGGACCACTGCCCCGACACAGACTTTATATGTACATCGACTTTCTTTTACAAAACCTATTAGCTCACCTGCTAAATACCTTGGACACCGTGACAGAATGGCAGTAGACAGTGTGGAAGATCCATGAGAACCCTAAACACAAGATTGCACCAGCGAAGAATGCTCCGAACACAAGCTTTTCTTGCCAGTCTTTGGGAAAGGGATTGGCAGTGGTGATCGGCCGCAAGAACATGTAGATTGTGACGCAAATAAAGGCAAGGAAACCGATCAAATGAGTCCAGATATTGCCAGTTTCAGTGTGAATTTTAAAAATGCTTTTAAAGCAGGATCTAAATGATGGCATGGGGGGTCGGTGGTGGTGTGATAAAAAGTCATTATCGCGCAGCCATTCTGGAAGCTCAAAGTGTGAGAGGAGGTACCATCCTGAACGCGCTAATTCAATTGCCCTCTTGGAAATTCTCTCCGCTTTGTCAGCGGCATCATGCATGCTTTCTTGCACATTGTCTTTTGCCGTTTTCAATATCACTTGAACCCTTTCCGCGGCATCAGACATGTTTTCTTTGGTCGACTTTATCATCACATGCATCCTCTCTGCAGCCTCATGCATATTGTCCTGCATTTTCTCAGCTGCGTCGTGCATGTTCCCCTTGATTTTAACTGCTCTATCTTGAACATTCCCCTTTACAGTTTGGAACATCACATGCAGATTCTCTTCTCCTTTGACAATGAAGACCTAGCAAAACACAACAAGAAATTAACTCTCACTAAAAGAAAATAGAGTTCCTTTAACAATATTTATTTTTTACTAGAAAGCACAAGGAGCTAAAAGAAATGTTCTTAATAAGGATACTATACAGTTCCGATTGTAGAACAAACTAATGCATCTGAATGCGTACAGTTGTACTATCATGTGTCAATGCAAACTAGATACTGTATACATTTCACTAGCAAATTCTATCTCAAGTGCTTCGCTCAAAACTACAGATACAATAAGAAAATTAAGAACTGCTGTGGGACTTTCTAGTGTCTTTGAATTAGAAACAAATTAAAGTAAAAGAGGACAAACCAGCTATGATTACTAGCTCCATTGGAGATTCCCAGTGATGCAACTCCTCTGAAAATTAAATTTTGTTACAAGATTCACTGATCATTTAATATGTGGGTGTTCTTTTTTTTTTTTTGGCTGCTTATAATTGATATAGTGTTGGAACTACAAGTGATGCTCAAGGGATCTGCAGGTAAGGAGTACAAAGGAACCACCAGAATAGTGTGTATAAAGATGCTACCAACTGATAATTTATTAATTGATTACAATTTGCATTCTAATTAGTTTCTGTGTAATTCAACAGGTACTCGTGAAGCTTAACACTTGATGATAATTTGCTATGGTACCACAGCTAGTTAGTAAATTGAACTATTTATTTGCCACTTTGTCCAAAGCATAACTACTGCAGCGGGAATGACAAGTTTTATCAAAAGCCAAATTATACAGTTGACCTACATAGATATGTTCACGAGTTTCACATTCTCTGAACAGTATCTTCACGCATGAATAGTAAAGGTCCTCGTAAAAAATTCAAAAGGTTTATGTTTAGGCCTGAGGATTTTTAAATAGTAAAACGGTTTTATTAATACAATATAGCTGCCCGTGAAGCAATCTTTGTGGCGGCTTCTAGGTTTCAGGAGATTCTTGATAAAGATTCCAAGGTCATCACTAGGTGATCCCCTGAAAGGTCTTTCTTTGCAAGCAATATAATTCATGCACAGATGTAGTGCAATGAACACAGTGCCAGCAGGTTTACTCATAAAAAAGTAGTACCTCTATGAACTCATAAATAAGTCTCCTATGAACTATCCCAAATAACAATCCTGATTACTGCCAAGTCAAAATAGTTTTCTACACTACACTTTCTACAGTGCATTGTTTTCGCAATGTGGAAGTGCAGTGGCCTCATGATTATAGTGTTCAACTCCCGATCAAGCGGTGTGAGTTTGAGCCCTGGCTACGGGACATTGCCTAGTGTTCTTGGGCAAGACACTTAACTTTCACAGTGCCTCTTCCCCCCCAGGTGTACAAATGGGTACCAGCAAATTTAATGCTGGGGGTAGCCCTGCGATGGACTATATTCCTAGTCCCTTCATGCTACAGAAACGAGGAGAAGCTCCAGCCTGATAGACCACTTGGCTCATATGCAGACTATCTTTACCCTTGTTTTAGAAAAACTTGCAGTGTGAGAATTTGTTTCCTGAGAAATTTATAATTATTGCAGATGAGAAGAAAAGATTCACTGATCAATAGTTCTTCTTTTTTAGGCTTGTATACATTTCTTAACATAATATACAAACAATGCAAAACAGCAATTTCAAGTTCCCTTGGCAATCTCTAAGTTGCCTTCTGTAGTTTTGCCTAATTAGTTTCGTAAAGCGCGCTGGAGCACAATCATTTGAGTTTGATTTGCATAACAATAATTTCTTTTTTCACATGAAAGATTTAGCAACAGTTTTTTTTAAAAAGAGGGTGAGTGATGAAAGACACTGTTTTTAAAACACAGTCTTTACGCAGGTGGCATAAATGTAAAAATTTCAGATAACAACATAGCAAGTCATCAACTTCAGTTGACCACATTCTGTGTAAAAGCTGGATTGTGTACATGTTGTCATGGCATGAAGCAATTCTGATAACTTTTATGACAACTTTTTTGAGTAAGCTTATGTTTTGGAAGATCTCCTCTTTTCTTATGAAATTGTTGATTATGAATGCAGAAGCAATATTGAACCTTGTATAGTTGTAAATATACATGCACCCCTGTAATTCTCAGATGGTGAGCTCCGAATATAAAATATAGAAAAGATGAGGCATTGTTGAACCTCTTAGGCACCAATTACAGCAAGATGTTTAGTAGTCTAAAAGACAAAGAGTTGGTCGCACCGCAAGATAAAGACCAGAAATAAGGTAGGGGGGCATCTTGAACAGCCGCAAGTAATTTGCATTGTTGCAAAGCGTGGGGACAACTTTGGTGGTTGTTTATACTTTCTGAAGTCCACAGTTATAAATATATATCCACTGTTTGTGGTTTTTATTACAGAACGTCCAGCTTGAGTGACGAATACAATATTACAGGCAGTCTAGGCGGTCAGGTCCTCGACGCCTACTTTCCGTATACTATAGCAGGTGAATTGATGAATATTTCATAAAAAAAGAAGCTCACTGAACTGCCTCGTGGTTGTTTAAGAAAGGCCATAGTCCACTTTGAATCTGAATTTAATTTGGTAGTTTTCGCCCGAAAAGTAAAAGTTGAAATTAAACATCCAGTGAAATAAACAAGAAATTTCGTGAAACTGACAATCTGTTCATCTGCGTTCTTATCTTTTCCTTTGTTTGTGCTTTCACTTTTCATCAGTCACAAATTTCGTTTTTACAATCGCGATCGACACATAAAATAGGTCTTTTATTTAGAAAATATCTAAAGCTAAGCACATGAAGCTTACCTTGGCCTGTTCAAGACCGAGCAGAGCACACGTCACTGTCCCGTCCTCGTTCAGGTCCTCGTCTTCTTCTTCGTTAGAGTCTTCATCGGAACCCTTGCCGATCGAACCATCGTTAATTTCTTCGCTGCTTCCCTCCGATGTTTGGCTTTTGCAACTCTCATATTCGGTGGTACTTGAACTTATACTTTCAGAGTCGTTGCTTTCCACTGTTACGTCGGCTGATTCTAATGTCGTTTCTTCTTCCTCAGTTTGTAATTCTAATGTCCTTTCTTCTTCCCCTTTGTTCTGTACGACATTGCCGGTACATTCGCCGATACATTCAGAGCTTTCAACAATTGTGCCACTGCTTTCACAAAGTTCCGTCTCACTCGCAACAATTTCACTCATGTTGGTTCTTCTTCTCCGTAGCTCTGCCATGTATTGTAATTCGTAAAAGATCAAGGACAATATTTATATACGTTGCTGATCACGTTACTCACGCGGTTTACGTAACAAAATTATAAATTCCCGCGCAATCGAAAGAGTGCACTACTCGACGACAAAAGACCGTGATTTCTTCACAGGCTGTAGCCGCTCTCTGACTAGCAAGCGCTTCTAAGTAGACTCCCTCAGAACTCTATCTCAACCACCGTGGCTACACTCTTTCCGTGAGAAACTGAAATATGAGCAAACTTTGAAATATATTTCTCAACAACAAGGGTCGGGTCAATGGTTGGTCATAGTGGTCTGATCAATATTGACCAATCAAATAAAATTTTAGAAAAAAATCACAATCACCTTATTTGGAGTCCCCTCTCATTATCCAATCAGATTGGCTGATAGAGTGCATACGAAAAAAGATATTTCTCGGGGCAAAGTTCGCTTTTTGGGGGGCAAAAATAAATGAATCATATGAATTCAATCCAATTTCAACTTCGATGGAAGAATGTTTGGGAGTTTCATGTATTTTAAGCTTATTAACATTTGTTGTCTGCAATGTTTTTCAAGGGCATTTTTTTTGTGAAATAAATAAATGGATCAGACTTAGTCGCGTTAATGATACTTACTATGTCTATTGCTGGTCTTCTGTTCAGTTCCTCAATCAAACTTAACTTGGTCAGTCATGATCAATCACTTGTTTTTATAATAGTAATTAATGAATGTACAATTCTTGAAACCTCAGAAAAAATATATTAAAATACAACTGTATATCTGAGTGCAGAGGGAGCATACAAGTATTTTTTTTGTTGGTGTTCTTAATCTCACTTTCCCAGGATCTTAGACACTAAGACTTCCTTTCATCACTCATCACTGGCTACTAATGTAGTATAGCTGATTCTGCCTTCAGGCCCATCAACTATCACTTCATACAAATCTCACAAGATCATAATTGTTACTGTTCAGATTATTTTAAGAAGTCAAATTTCTCAGGACCGAATTTGATGGTAAGATTTCTGCCTACAACCCATCCTGGGGACATTGCAAGGCCATAGCCAGTAAGAGGGAAACTGAGTCACTTGCTTCAGTCATTTTTTTCATTTTTGTGTTGTTTTTTTTTTCCATTGATTTCTTTTTTTTGGCAGAAGGGGGGAATAAAACACTGCTAAATACCCAGGGAGAGAATTTAACCATACCTCAGTCATATTTTTTTCTGGTTACAGCCCTGACTTGCGTGAGACTTGATGGTTTGATTCAGCTGGTGCCGCAAACATATTGCATGTGGCATTTGGAAGAAAAACATCTTCAACTAAACTGGCCCTAATACTGCGTACAATGACCTCAAAACAAATGTGGAATTCTTGAGCCTGCAGGAGGTCAAATTTATTTACTAACATTTAAGCCAAAAAGGCCAAAATAAATTTATCTCAGTCTAAAAGAAAATCGTTTTAGAATATTCAGTCAGCATTAATTATGCAAAATCCTCTAGGCAAGTGAGAAGAACTATCTTCTGGTGTCATAGCATCGAAGAGCTTCTCTGTCTTCACCCAACCAATTGGATTGTTTGGCCAAACATCCAACAGCAAGAACATGTCCTCTCCAAAATGATACCCCCCTAATGGACTAAAATGTCCCAAATTAACCCATTGATAAAAAGCTGCGAAGTGATAATTCACCACCACGTGAGATCCTGCCTTTTCCAGGTTTTCTAAGACAGTAGATCGAAATTCGTCAACTGATGAAATCACTGGACAAGTTCTTGGCGTCGATTCATGTGATTGGAACACGTGATGAAAACGTCCATACAAACCTACGCTGTTGATGAGTTTCGCGAAGGTTTCGAGCGTAATTCCCTCTTTATCGACGTCTTCTTTCCTCAGAACTGATCTAGCTTCACCTAACTGGAGAATATCATCTTCTCGTATGGTTGTCTTCGTTTCTTTTAGTTGAACAAGTTCGTCAATTTTCTCCGTCACGCGAAAGTTGTTCAAGGATAGTCGCTTGTCAAGAATTTCATTCAGACAAATAGCAGCGCTGCAGAGTCCGCAGTACTTAGAATTTACTTGCTTACAGAAATAAGGAAGTAAATGCCCAAATCGACTTTCTTCTAGCAGTTTTTGTCCTTCAGCAGTTTCCAGAGAAACAAGAAACGGGGAAGATTTCGTGACGGCCATCGCACCACCGAACACGCGCGGCAACACGAAACATCTTGAGATGGGAGAGGGGACAGAGGAGAGGGGAGAGGAGTGAAATTACCATGTTATTGATCTTTCTTTTCTTATTTAATTTGTTTCTTTTTTCATTTATAAAAAAATGTCTTAGAAAATAAACGCAAATAAATAAAATATTATAATTTACCCCCTAAAGATAAAGAAACCTGGAGTATACATAATTTCCCACCCCCACCCTACTCAGTCTCATGTCATTTGACAACCCAGTCATGCCAGCGGAAATTTACTAGTGACAAAAACTTTTGAATGCATTCTCGGTCCGCGAGGGACTCATTTTGTTTCACGCATTTTTGGAATTCTTTGTGTCTGTTGGGCGATATAATGCCTCGAAACCTTCGTCAAGAAGGCAGAGGAAATAATGTTTCACCCTGTTCACTATGAAATCGTCGAAAGATGTAAAATCGCCCGGGTTAAATGCACATGGAGACAAGCTCATCTCGACGACGCAAAGAACGGTGAGATTGTTGGTTCTTTGTATCGGGATTTGTATATATATAAATACAAAAAAAAAACAGGCTTTGAAAATGTCATGAGTGAGAAGCTAAAGCATTCTCGAAGAGTTTCCTTTAACTGTGTTGCATTCATTGCAATAATTTTTAATTGGTCCTTCATCAAAGCTAGCGCGGCAAGCGCGCAGTGCTCATAAATAAGTTAATTTCACACTCATTAGCTTTAGAAGATGATTCTTTGTTTAGCGACGAACACAGGTTTTTTGTTGTTTTACTTGGCTTCTTTCTTTGAACATTTCCATTTTTATGGTAACAGGAGAGCTAGCTCTCAGACTATCAGGAATCCAGAAGTTTTTCAAGCGCTAGTTTAGAAGTCAACGCTAATTAACAGAACTAATTTTAATAAAGCAGATTAAAGAGTTATGATAGCGTCATTATTGGTATGCAAAACTAATGAAGCATCACCACATGAAGCTAACAAAAACAGTAAACTTTTCTATCTCAGTTAGATTCTTGTATTACAAATGGCTTCCTCTATTGATCTCTCTGTTTTTTTGCCGTGTTAGAATAGACCCCTTGGAAACTTTCAGGTTTAGAGTTCTCACCATCACAGAATCAGCTTGCCCAAATTGGCTTTCCCTCGCACACACACAAAAATAAACTACAAAAAATAAAGTGTAATGGAAAACCGTACATTTATTACTGTGGAGCCAACTTTCTATTTTGGATTTACTTTTCTGGCACCCATGTTCCCCAGACGACTCCTGACAAGGTCTGAAAATTGTGGCTTGCTTTTTGGGTGGATAATTTTTCCGTTAGGATGTGGTATTGGCCAGCAAAATGACAGACAAATGATTTATCAACTAAAGACTTCAACAAAACAATGCCAACACAAAACAGCCATTTACTGAGCAGGAAGAAATACAGAGTTCTTTCCACTTCTAATGCAGATCAACAGGTACTGTCATGAGATGTGAACTCTGAAACACACACTTCTTTGCCTGCCTCCAGAATGCACCTCCTCTATCCTCACAAGGTCATGGGTCACTTATTTATGGTTATATTTTATCTTTTTCTTCTAGGGTGGAAAGGGCACTATTTCACCCCGGAAACAAGCGGCAGAGAGGTCTTATCGTAGAGCAATAACACCATTACCTCCGAAACCAGTCTCCGGCATTGGTCATGTTTCGAGACCCCAGACTTCTTTGGGTCTTTATAATGAAAAGGATGGTATCTTTGACATTGCATCAAATATTTCCAGACCAAACTCTGCATTTGGAAATAACACTTCTCCAAATGTCTATAAAATTTCCAGGTACTGTGGTCATTGCATTGATGCATTATTTCCATATTTACATAGGAATATTAGTCACGTTGATCTTTTTGTGAAGTGATAAGATTCTTTGTTTCCGTAACATATTAGATACTTGATTTTATACTCTGTAGTCCTAGATAATGTTAAGTGAGTAATATTTCATTTGAACAAGTGGCTGCATAAAGTCACCCAAGCCAGTTTTCACCCCATTTTACTTTCAATTGATCATACATATCTAGGTCCTCCCAAAGGAGATAGGTGTTCACCTGATCCCTTAAAAAATTTTTTTCGGTCTCATTGTCTGTTACATTGTTCTTTTAATAGAATAGCCCTTTAATTCTTCCTTGAAATAATTTATAAATGATCATTTTCCCCTATACCCCCAAACCCCCAGGAGGCCACCATTGTCGGCTGCCTTTTTTTGCACCACACAGCTACTCATAGCTGTTGTTGTGGTGTTCTGATTTTAATACATCATTAATACATTAGAGCAAAGACTCCGTCAAAGGGTAAAAGCACTAGCAAGTCCAACAAGAGCTCGCAGAAATCAAAGAAAGCACCTAAAGCTAGAGTTGTTTGGGAAGACAACACGCCACAGAATGTACAGTCAACTAATGGTGACACTTTAAGCACAAATGCAACAGATTTGAATGAGCCAAAGCGAAATGACCCTACAAGTAAGCTATATTTATGTTATAAAAATCCTGAAGTACAAGTTGTTACATATTTATTCAGTATTGGTTTTACAAAATATAGAGTTTTGGGTTTCATGCGATAAAATTGAAAGAGGACTGTGTCAGAAATTTGTACTTACTTGGTGTTTAAAATGTCTAGCCTGGCATAGCCAGTAGTCAGTGGTAAGGATGAATGAGATGGAAGGTTGAGAACCCAAGAGAATAGGGGAATGTTTAGGAATTGACGTGAAGCAGGATTCCAAAGGGGGCAGGCCAGGAACTGTGAAATATCATAACCACTGGAAAAATACATCACTATAACTTCAAGAATTAGTAGTCAAGAGGGTCATGCATAGATTGCAAAGTCAAATGCAGGCTTTCATATCCAGGCTCCCACCAATTCCATACAGGTTCAGGAGTCCATTGATGCTCCTGCCAGGTTTTATTCCAGAGTCCTGCGCACTAAGTTTCTTGTCTGTTCTTGTCTTGCTACAAGAATTCAAAATTTCAATTTTGTTCCAGAATATTTTGAGGGCCATGGGTTATGTCAGACAGAATGTTACTTATGCTTGTCAAGCAATTAACCATAACAATTAATATATTATGAAGTATTATAGGTTTGCAATATTATTGATGCGTGCTAAGAAACAGATTGTATCTTGCATAGATATAGAATGTGTGCTTGTTTCCCATCACATTAATTTTTGGTATGTGATTTATTGCTCACAAGGTGAGGGTTCTATATCTCAAACCCGGACAACGAGTTCAGTGGACAGAGAGAGATCAACACTACCTCGTCGACGCACAGGCTTCAATGCTGGTGCTCTCATTCCTGGCTCTGTTTCTACTATGGTGTCTCTTCCAGAATCAGATGAGGATCAAACTGTGACTACGCTTGCCTCCCCTTCATTCCAAAGCATGTTAGACGGTGATGCAAGCTCAGAATATGAAACAGATTTGGAGGAAGATTTTCCAGGTAAATCAGAATACATGGATAAACATTTTGTTGTCTGCTTCCCTCTCCACTCCTTAGCCAAAAGTAGAACAGACCTTGCAGGGGTTTTGTTAATGTGTTTAGCAGGAGGACAACTGGTTTTCGCAGGTAGGCAAAACTATTTGAACTAAACTTCTTTATCAGAAAAACTTTCTGCCAGATGGTCAAACCAGGCAGGCCAAATTGTCCTTGCAGTCTGTCAATTCGCCCAGTGCTCGGCCCTTGATGAAACCCCTGCCTTAAATGAATCTTTATACAATGCATGTCCAGACTACAGAATTGTGAAAATCAAAATTGTCAATCCATGTGTTCCTGTCAAATGTTATGTCATGCCTCATTTTGTTTTAAACATTGGGGCCATTTATCTTTCCTTGTTAAATTCAACAGTAATATGTTTTTAATTTTTAGTGACCAAAAAGGTGTTTGACCCATCAGGAAGAAACGTTTACCACAAGTTGTGCAAAGAGGAAGGTAAGAAACTTGAACTGTAGCAATTAAGACCTAGTAGAAAAGTGGTGTTCACATGATTTTCTTGTGGTGATAATATATTTATAAAATAATGTTCCTGGCCTTTTATGTAATATATGCAATGTCATATACATTCAGTCTTAATGAATGTTCACAAGACAAAGAAAACATATGAGAACCCAACCGGAGTCAAATCCACATGTTGTCCCCATTTAAGGGATTGAACTCATGTGGCATTATCAGTGTTGATGCTCATCTCTGGTATTGGTATCCTCTCTGGACGTGATGCTAACAAAAAGTGCAGAACAAATGTCCTTGGAACACTTAAAAAATGTAGTACCAAGGGACCATCCCCCATTTGCTGAATATGTTCCCCCCCCCCCCACCCCCTCCACTTCTAACAACAATTATCAGAGTGTGCAGGTCAGAAAACTGTCATTTTCTGGCAAAACAGTGAGGTACCCCAAGCCTTAAATTACCTTGGATTTTTATTTTTAGTCTATCATGGGTTACCCCAAGGGTGATATTTTTATTTGAAATTTCCTCAAGCAATTTGCTGGTAGCTATTTAATGTATTTTGGAAGGAGTGAGTACTATGAGTTTTCCCAGGTATTTACGCTTAAGAAAAAGAGCCATTCCAAGCTACTGTATAGCATAACTTTTTGATCCAGTCTAAGTTCAACTTCTAGTTTTAAGTTATGTGTTTTGAAGTAAATGAGAATTGTAATATTTTTGTAAGAATGTAAAGTCTATTGATTTTTCCCAACAGATCTTGTTCCAGTTTCATTTCTGTCAGACCGGTTTAGTTGCAAAGAAGTTATCATGAGGCATCATGGTCTGGGATCTCATGGGACATATCCAATTGCCAGAGCTCTTATTGTATGTGCATCATTTGGCATCCAGTTTTCTTTAATTTTCTCATGTTATGTTCTGACACATGTATGTAGAAAATTAAAATGTATAATCGTGATTTACACTTTTAAGACATGGAGTTCCATTACCAAGAGTGTTTGCAAATGTAGGGATGGAGTTAAGGGAAGCATAAAAAAATCACAAACTCAGGAAAAAGGGAAGGGTTCTGAGGGAACTGTTTCATTCACTTTCCCCTTTTCAATCTTTCTGTTCACCCTTTCTCAGTGCCACCTAAGCTACCCTTTGCTCCTCCCCGGGTGTTGCTCATATTAATTCTTGCAATTCCAGAACTACATTTACCTGTAGCAACCTTCTTCCCGTCATTTTTTTTGCTAGAAAAATACCTTCACAGAGAAGCTAGATTTGACAGACAATTACATAGAAGCAGGTGGGGGAGTGGCACTTGCAAGAATGTTGCTGGATAACTGCTTCATCACTGAAATAGTAAGCTTCTACACAGTGCACAGTAAAATAACTCTTACATGAAGCAGCTGCACAGTTACTAGTACATGGTACACGTTGCAGTAAAAGTGCTATTAATAATGCTGTACTGTAAAACTAGAAGTGCCAGTCGTGTCTTGTTGTGTGAGGTTAACTTCTATGCATGCTCACCCCCTCTAGTAACTCAAGAAGAAGCCTTAGGAACCACGTGCAGTGTATAGTATCATTGGTAAATTAGTTGGTGAGACACATGCAGTTAGAAGGTTAATGAGAACTGAGATCTATCTGTAGATGACAAGAAAAAGTTTGCTGCAGATGTGGATGACCATATACATGGTGATCCATGTGCCTTGATGGTGTACTGATGCACTTCTTGTGATTCCCAATTTCACATTTCTAAGGGGAATTTAATGTAATATATCAAACACGAAAGACCGTGTTTGACCACATTTCCAAACATAGTGAAGAGAGTTGAACATATGATGCGTAGCAGAGTACATGTGTTTTTGACAAACTTCATGGTGTTTGGAAATGTGGTCAAGTACTGTCTTGAGTGATATATCTTCTCAAATTGAAACTAACACTAAGGGAGAAAACAGAGAAATAAAATAGTAAAAATTCCATGCTGAATAAGATCAGACATCCAAACACCTTCACAGTCATGATTTCCTTTGTTTAAGCATGATGAATTATTAATGAGTTTGAGAAAAGTTTTTGATGGATGGCTTCATTGTTTTGTGTACAGTCTCTAGGAAGGTCTTTCTTACATATGCATGAAAGCATTTCCTCTGCTCGTTAGACAGCCAGTTGCTTAGGAGGGAGATACAGTATAGCACTTTCTGAAAGAGATGTAAAGACTAGGCAATTGCAGGTAAAGAATAGCGCTGTTCATGTTAATTAAGAGAAGTGGTATGAATTTATATATTCTAAGGTCCTGAAGTAATTTAGCTGGTAGTTGATAAAGCCAGTTGTAATTTCACTGTAAAACATTTACTAACTGTCTCAGCTTGTGGTAAGATAGAGAAAAAGATCAAGATGGGAGAACAACTTTTTTTGCATCTTCATACCTTAAATGTTCATTCCTCATAAATTAATTAATTAATTAATTACTTGATAGCAATAACTGCGTGAAAGAACCTCTGTTAAAAATTATGTTTTAAAATGTAATATACAGTTGTAAGATATGTGTAAAAATCTTTGTCAGTACATCAGTATTTTAAAAGATAAAATGAAGTTAACAATTATTATGTAACACTTCGTTTATTTCCTTAGTAGCCTAGTATTTAAGGTGATTATCAAGTGTATGCAAGGAGCATATTATTTTAGGCTATTAAACTGAATCTCTGTCAATATTTCCTGACAGTTGTTACTGAAATCATGAGTGTTAACAAAAAGAACTAGCTGGTGAGTTCTATTTAACGTTTTGTCAAGAATACAGTAACTTCTGTTTATTAACTGTTTCATTCATGTTTTAACTTTTAAAAAGTCAAATTCACTTGCAGGGCTAAAAAATTATGATTTTGTAAAAATAAATAAATAAACAGCAAATTGTTTATAAAAGATAAAAAATATATTCTTTTTTGTATTCTGATAATTTCGGTGAAACATTGCTTTTAGAACACTCCAGAAGATGGAGAAATTTATCTGAGTGCAATTAAGTTAAACATGATAAAGTGATTAAAGAGTTATCTTAAAGACAAAAAGCGAGATGCTTGGTTAAATTCTTAGAGAGAGGTGAGATAACAATAGGTTTAAATTTTTGGGAACCAGGGTTTGTCAAAGACTTTGATTTTAAATTTTAATTGTCAATATTTGTTGCGCTTCTCAAACGTGTCATCCCTTACAACTAATTACTTATTTCTTTGCTAGAATTTGTCAGAGAACTTCCTGCGATCAGAGGGCGGGATGGCTTTTGCAAGCATGTTACTGAAGAATCAGTCATTAACGAAGCTGGTGTTAAGATGTAAGTAGAAGATGACCAAACCCTAGTACAGTTGAACCCCTATTAAATGGCCAGCCCTATTAGGCGGCCAGTAATCGAAGTCATGGGGGCTTTTCTATTGTTTTTACCCCTATTAAACGGCCAGGGGCCTGTTTCTCGAAAGCCCTGGAAACTTTTCCGGCCCAGAGAGCCATTTTTTACTAGCCTGTATCTAAAAACAGGGAGGAGTATACGCCTGAAACTTTTTGTATGAAGAGAACCTCTCGTCATATTAAGAATATGTGAATAAAACAGTTCTGTAATCATAAGGTTTGATATTTTGCTATGGCTTTCCGGGTGCAAAGACTTTTGAGGACCTTCGAGAAACGAGCCCCAGCCCCCTTTAAGCGGGCACTATCCATTTCCCTGAGGGTTGCCGTTTAATAGGGTTGAACTGTAGTTACGGTTAATCTTTTCAGTGCCAAGCTCAAAACGCGGATTCTCATTACCCTTTGCCATGCATAAGCGTCATGCCAATTTTGAGAATTTGGCCCTGATCCCTGCCCTACCTCTTCTTTTCTTCAATATTTAGTCCAGGTGAACAAATAAGTTACTTAGTTGACTTTATTTTATTTGCTCCCTACTAGCAAATCACTTGACTGACAAAGATGCCAGAGCATTTGCAGACGCGCTGAAAGAAAATCGCACTCTGACATACTTAGACCTGAGTCATAATGACATTGGGGAGATGGGAGGCATCTATCTAGGAGCAGGACTGGTAAGAGGAAGTCACCACAGCTGTTATCTAAACCAGCAAAAGTTCCGTACACACTAGAGACGCGTACATCACTTGTAAAAGATTTCCGACGTTTAATTTTCGCATGATTTTTATATCATTTCGGACAAAAATTTCGGACACTTTGTTGAAACGTACCTAAAGTAAATCTGTGGCAAACAAAAAAACACGAATTAGATTGAAAAACATCATTGAAAATAATAGTTTTACTGCACCCTAATGGTGTTACAGATACCCCGACGAGAAAATAGCCCAAATTCTATCAAATCGTTACACATCTCAAGCAGTGTCTCAACTAGAGATCCCTCCATAAAAGTAACCTAAGAGTTTTGGAGCTATTTAAAAATTTATACTGTACTGTAAATATGTCGGACGCTTACAACTTAGGACGCTTAAAAATCGGACGGTTTTACTTTCGGACACTTTTTGTGTCCGAAATTAAAATCGTTCGAAATTTTTTGCAAGTATTGTCATCCATCCAGACAAATTATGCGTCTGCTGTTTTATGTATCTAATTTAAAAACGAGATGAACTATTAGACGCAGGAAGCCCTCAGTTTGCCAGTCAACAAGTACAAAAGCAGATAGTTTCTCTTGACAAATTATCACCGCTGCTTCTGCCCGACTAATTGCTAGCACCCATAACCATCAGGAAACAAAAGTCGTCTGATGCTCTTCCTTATACGCGCCGACAGATTTTCCACGGCAGCCAAGTTCTCTTAGTTCGTCGTTCTTGATGTGTAATCCATGAACATCCCTAATCTATCAGAGCCACTGACCTCAGTTTGTTTATTTTCTAGGGTATGAACTATGGATTAAAACATCTGGATGTCAGCTGGAATTGTATTAGATTTAAGGGTGCTGTAGGCATAGCACAGGGTTTAAAGGTTAGCAAGCCGTTTGTACCACTATCTATTTAGCTCTTTACGGACTTTCATTCATACCCTACAAGAAAAATTTCGAAGAGCCCAAAGGTTCTTAACCATGAAATCCTGGGTGCCCAGTGCTAAATCTATGAAAAAGGTAAGTTTTTCCAGTCTCTCAAAGTCAAAAGTTAGTCGCCTGTGGCACCCGGCACTTCTAGAGCACCACCCTGATCTCATGATATTTCTTAGATTCTAGTGTTTCGTTCAGATGAATCAATCAATCAATCAATCAATTTATTAAAGTCATTGCGTGGGATTGAGGTTGCCCTCAGTATCCGAGCCAGAGGCTCATGTATAAAACGCATAACTGAAATAAAAGAGATAAAATTAAATAAATAATAACAAAGTTTGAATAGTTTTCTTTGTCGACCCGATGTTTATATTTCAGACAAATGATTGTCTGGCTCATCTCAACATATCCTGGAATGGCTTATCTTTGCTGGGCTGTGTTGCTTTGGGACGATTTTTGAAGAAGAATGAAGCTCTAGAATCACTCGACATCAGGTACTATCAATCATAAGCCCACGAGAGAACTGCAAAAAACTGACAATTATTTCATTACTTTTGACAATATTCTCAATTAGTGATTGTGCTGAGAGCTGCAAATGGTTACTCTTTATAGTTTTTGGTTGCAATTCATGAAATTGGAAGTGCTAGACACCAAGATGTTCATTGATCTGATGTTAACTACATTACTTGCGAAAAATTTCCGACGTTTAATTTTCGGACACTTTTTATCTCATTTTGGACAAATTTCGGGCAAAAACTTCGAACACTTTTGGTAAACTTAGCTACTACAATTAAATTTACGTGGAAAGAAGAAAGAGAAAACAAGAAAGAGACTAAGAGAACAGCTGTGAAAATGATAGCTAAACTGCTCCCAACGAGCAGAGAGAAAACACCGACGAGAAAATGGTACAAATTATATCAAGTCATTACGTATCTAAAGCATGGGGCCCAACTAGAGTTCCTTCCAAAAAGGAAACTAATAGCTTTGGAGTTACTTAAAAGCTTAACACTGTACTGAAAATATTACGGACGCTTAAAAATTTTGTACTGTTTTATTTTCGGACACTTTTTTGTCCGAAATTAAAATCGTCCGAAATTTTTAGCAGGTAATTTATTCTGCACACTCTTTTTTGTCTATTTATTTTTTCGTTCCTCCATTCCTCTAACCTCTGTCTTTTCTAGTTTGCGATCTTTTTTTTGTCAAATCACGGATTCGCAATTATCATTATTTGTAATGATAACATTGTATCTTCATTTAGTAACAATCGTATTGGATTGCTCGCAACTCAGAAGCTTGCCCTTGGAATAGCTTCTCATCCAAATCTCAAGGTCCTGAAGGTGAGAAAAATTTTCAATTTCTTCAAACAACGCCATATTTAAGTAAGCTTATTCAGCTGAACAGCTTTCGTTTGAATGGTGGCATTGTAGGGCTGTCACTAAGGGTCGAAACCCGTAATACCTGTTAAGGTTTAGTATGCTTGATAGGCCCTTGATGTTACGGGTGAACTTGTCTGTTTTTGATACAGCTATCCCACAGTTTAAGTTTGTTTTTACAGGTGTGAAGATTAAGGCAATAGGTGACTCAAAACATAATGGGAGTCTGACATTGTAGCCTAGGGGGAAGCCTAGGGTTTAATCCACACACTTAAAAGCTCGAACCATCTTTTAGGATATTGAGGCAACATTTTGTCAAGCGCGGGAAAATATGCACCCAGTGTCAAGCGCGGGAAAACGCGTTTCTACCCTGATTGGTCGAAAAAACACTATGTCTCCTCTGATTGGCTACAGCTCTGTTGCGGTATTCTGCAAAACATAGGCGAAAACAGATATCAGTGTCGCTTTAAAAAGTCTTCTTTTTCCAAGTGAGTAAACATGTTACTTTTGATTTTCATTGAAGATAGGGAAGAATCCAATAGGTGATGGAGGTGTAGAAACACTATTGAATGTCGTCAAAGCACATCGAACCATCAAGTTCTTGTCTCTTGAGGTATGTTTATGAAAAAAAAAAAAATTGAGATTCTGAGCATTCTGAAACTGTTATAAAACTAGTAACGAATATTGTACGTAAGGATCAAAATAAATTTGCATCTGTCCTCGTTCCTGATAAGTTTCTGGATTTCTGTTTTCAAAAATTGACAAAGCACGCGGATTGGGACAGGCGTTGCCTAGTAAAATAACGTATCGCCATGACTACAAGCTAACGGGACAAGCTAACGACCCATTAATTTTCCTTGGCCCAGAAAATTGAAACTGAATTTTTCCGCTGTAACAATTGGCGAAGGAATAAACACAAGTCGGACAAGGTCGCGCAGCAGCCCTCGGGGGCAGAAATTTAAGAATTTTTTTTTCTGGATATCGAGGATCTGCGGACTGCGCACAGACTAGGGCCCGTTTCTCGAAGGTCCCAAATGTTTTTGCACTCGGAAACTGAGCCATAGTAAAATCTTCCACTCTTATGATTACAGAGCTGTTTTATTCACATATTTTTAATATGAACAGATGTTCTCTTCATACAAGAAGTTGCAGGCGTATACAACTCTCTGTTTTTAGATTCAGGTTAATTAGAAAATGGTCCGAAATTTTCCGGAGCTTTCGAGAAATAGGCCCCCAGCTGCAGACCTTCTTCTGCCTTTCAAATGTAAAAGTTAGGTTGTCAGTGCATGATATATCCAGGAAAGGTTGGCTCACTCTATTTAGTTAAGCAAGCAGCTGAAAAAAGTTATCAGATATTGCGAAATTACACACGTCGTTATTATCAATCAAACTTACTATTTTGACAGAAGATAAATTATCCATAATTGATCAAGACAGCCATTTCCAATGGCAATTTAGCGTTTCAGTTTAAAAGAAAAGGTTTTTGGACTATTTATTCTTGCAGTGAGATTTTTTTCGGTGTAATTTAGCTTTTCGCGCTTTTTTCGCGTAATTTAGCTTTTATTTTTAAGAAAACTTACTATTCTTAGCGATTTTTACTTTTTATTACTTTCTTAAATGCACATTTTTATTTATTAAGATTAGTACAGCTCATTTTGGCGAATTGTACAGC
>Ga0126338_10000118_pt1 | contig 30191 bp, 5 predicted proteins | sample OrbCmetagenome_2_FD_92529 | JGI IMG/M metagenome (GOLD analysis project Ga0126338, IMG submission 92529) | Coral microbial communities from Petempiche,Puerto Morelos, Mexico - Orbicella C C metagenome | ecosystem: Host-associated > Invertebrates > Cnidaria > Coral | place: Petempiche,Puerto... | reverse complement strand
TTTCGCACAAATATTTTTTAACTTGAAAATGGTGCCAGGATGACACCGAAACGTCGTTGCTCAGTTTTTTCGCTAATCTTTATTGTTAACTGTATTTCCAAATTTAATCTTATAAGAATTTTATGTTTAAGCGTTGTAATTTATCTTGTGTCAGTAATCAAGTTTTTAGTTTATCGGCTGATATAGTGGTTTTTCTTTGTAAACAGGGCGTTGAGCCAAAACAAGGCAGATCAAGGCCCAAGAGCAGAGACACATCTCAACCATCCCCTATTGGACAGCAAAGCCCCAGTATCGACTGGCAACCACCTAAAGGGAAGCAAACAAAACCACGGCAGAGAAAACCCAAGAAGTCAGAATCGAAAGCCAAGGATTCAGAGCTTGAACTTCAACAGCAGATGCTTCAACAACAGCTGTATCAGCAGATGGAGCAGAGGCATCGCTTGATGCAGCAGAAGCAGGGTCTTTTTGTGGAACATGGCCAACAGCCGGCTCCACAGCCAACAATGCCGTTACAGCAACCGGGTCAACAACCTCCAGTGTCATTACAGCAGCATATGGTTGAGAACCCTGCATTGTTGGCACAACCAGCCATTGATGTTCCTCATACAGTGCGACCTTTGTCTCATACTCCAGACCTTTCACAAATGGCATTGCCTCCCTGCACACAAGGCTCGCAGATGGCCCTTCCTCCTGCTAATCAAATGCCTCCAGGATATCTCCAAACGTCAGATCAAGGGTCGTTTTCCCAGAGGTTTCCTACACCTGAGCATTATCTTCAACAATTCAGCCAGCAGCAGACGCATCAGAGGAAACCACAGGTTCATTATGTCGCTGAAGCAAACAACCCTTTCAGTGATCAGTTCCAAGAGCTTCAGAGCAAAGGCAGAGGAAGAGGAGGGGCAAAGAAAAAGCCTGGCCCCAAGAAGCCGGGAAAACCGCGCGGGAAGAAGGCAGCTGAAGTAGCAGCTTCACAGGGTGATTCTTTGAAGCAGGAACGCCAAACTAATCCTACTGTACCTGAACAAAGTCCACAGTGGCTTGTTCCCACTCCATCACAGCTAACACAAGCTATAAAGCAAGAGAACCCTGAATTCGAGGATGGTGCTCTTGAAATGCCAAAAGTTCAACCAAGTGCAGTGCATGCTGATCCTCATGATTCTGTCCCAAACGTAAGTCTTGAAGAAAGCCAGGAAAAAGATGGTGCTTTTGTACAGGAGGTCAAAGCAGCGGAAGACATACCATCAGAACAATACACGGAAGCTTGCTCTATTGTAGCCACCAGTGAGAGTAATACTAGCCATGTGTCAGCCACTGGCGATGATGCATTAAAGGGGACAAACGTGACCAATAAAGAGAGCACACCATCAGGTGATACTCCAGCTCCTGCAGAAGAGGGTGCTAATGAGTCTGTTAACAAAAGTGCAAGGTCATGTAATGGCACTGGACTTGAAGCGCTACAGAAGCTCGAGTCTATGGTCGCAGACATGGCAAATGAGGAAGAGGCTTGCAAAGAGCTCGAGAAGCAAAGTGAATTGGAAAGGTGGCCTCTTGATGATGATGAATACGACCCTGAAATGGAAAAAATGTATGAAGGAGATTTTATGGAAGAGACACCGTTTGAGCGGAGCTTACTCTCACCTGCCAAAGCTATGGGCAATGGCTCTCAAGCTAACTCTGTGGCCTCTCTTGAATGCCATGAAGAGAGTCTTATTTCTCCCCTGCTTGACGAAACGGAACGGCGAAAAGAACGTCAGAAGTTCTTTGCAGAAGCTTCGTCCAATGATTCAGTTTCAATGGAAAAGAACGCTCCAGATGAGACCAGGAACGAGTCAGGGAGTAAACAACAGGGCGAAGGAGTGATGTCATGTAATCTGTCTGATCGAAGTGATGTTACGCCGTGTGATCTAACGAACCAAAGTGGCGATGAGAGGGTTGGGCAGATTATAAGCAGTGCTGAACTTGCATCTGATCAAACTACGTCTGTTGAAGAAGCTATAAAGGACCCATTAACAGACTGCACGGAAGATCAAGGACTGGAAAGTCAATCCGACATAACAGATCTTAATCAGGCAAGTCAAGTGGAAACTAGTGCTCAAAATGCTCCCCAAGAAAAAGACCCATGTCACGATTCACTTGCCAGTCAAATGTGTGAGACTGCTGTCAGTGCATTAACTCAGTCTAAATGCGAGTCATCGGAAAATGTAATCCCTCCTGTCATAACTGCGAATGTTGTAGCTGAAGTGGACGAGGCGAGAATAGTTTCTACTGGTAACGGTGACATTCCTTTAGCTCCAGAAGCCCACCAAACACCTGAAGCAGAGAAATTCGAAAGCAGTGCGCCTGGAAGTGTCTGTGAAGCAATCCCCCAGTGTGATGCAGCAAATGTAACAAGTTCGATTGCGCCAGAAGCAGTGCAGGATACTATTGGTCAGATTCCCAAACCATTGAAGCAGTTCCATAGTAGCCATGAACCTATTCCATCAAACCCCATTCGTCCTGCTCAGCGTCAGAAACCTGCTAAAGCACCAAAGGCACCAAGTCGACCTAAAAACCAGCACAGTTCTGGAGAAGGATCGGTAAAGAAGAGGCCATCTCCTAAGGAGGAAGACCCACTGAAGAAACAGGTTCAGGAGCTCCGCAGGCAGGAATACGAGCGAAAGAAACGTGAATACGAGGAGCAGCAAAAGAAAAAACGTGAGCTTCAGAAAGAACTTCGCATCCAAAAACAGATGATCAGGGAGCAGAGGAAGCGGCAAAAGATCTACATGAACGCGAACAACCGCAAGCAGAAAACGAATTCCGGGAGTAGTGCAGCTTCTTTGAAGCTTTCTACTCCTAACAACACACACAGGGACCTCAAGCCGGCCACTCCTCTTTCTCTTTGCGAGCCCAAGCTGTTGTTGACTCTCGCATTGACACATCCATATGGAAGCAGGCCTTCCAATGGTCAATGTCTTCTGAAAGGGAACTTTGGTTCAGCCAAAGTTGATGGCATGGTGGATTATTATTCACAGTTCCCATCACCGGACATGGATATTGTGGTAGGACATCCACCCACTCCACCTTCGTCTCTCCCACCCTCACCAAGGGTTCACCAACAGCAGAATGACTCGTCTGGAAAACCTCTTGTTAATGGCGACGTTTCGCCTGAGGAGCGGCAGCATGATGAACTACTTGCCATGATCAAACCACATGCACATGGTCAGGACAGTGAACATCCAGCAAAACGAGCTCGGTACATAAGCACTCTGGAGTCTAGTAGAAGTGGTATTAGTGTTCCGCCATCGATGCCCACACCACCATTATCGGATTCGGCGGCGACTGTTAACGATCGATTGGTTGAAATGATATCTTCTGCAAAACATCTGTCGAACGCGCACATGGAAAGAAATGGCAAAGAGTCGAATAGTAGCTCTTCGTCGACATCACCCGAGACAGTTCAGTATATAGCATCTTCATCTCCAGAATCGGACGCTGTCAACAGAGTACAAACTCCTAAATTTTCCGCGTTGTTACATCGTGATAGCACAGACTCTCCAACATTTCCAGCAGTGACAATCAAACGCGAGCAGGTGGAACACTTCCTGGACAACGGAGTTCCTCGATCTTGTAGCCAATCATGTCGTGATGTTTCTGATACTAATTACGTACAGACTACTTGCAAATTAGAGGCACTTCAAACAACTAGAATTGAGAACGATTCGGATGATTTGGATAGCATTAACGTTACACTAACTCTGTCTCCTACATCTGAGCAAAGAGTTACAGACACTGTAGCATCCGTGGCAGATTTGATAGGCTGTTCTCCTCCCAGGCGATCGGACATTGTTATCGAGCCTGCTGGGAAAGGTTTTTCTACGAAGGGTTTCATGATGCCTCAGTCGCTGGCGACTCCAACTGGAGACAGTCTTAGTAGCTCAGTGGCTCCAAGGCCCCACACTTCATCGGATATTTATCAGAAAAACCCCTTCCCTTGTTCGAAATTAGATCTGTCACCAAGCGAGGAAACGTCATCCCGGAAAAAGCCCGAGGGTCCGTACTGCAGGCACTGTGACGTTTTAATAATAGGAATCGGGGTAAAGCGAAAGCAGGACGAAGAAGATACAGTTAAGACTGCAGTGACAGTTGATTCAAATCGAGCAGAGTCTGATGCCGCGGACTATAAAATCTATGGAGTGAACGTTGAGGCAGGGGACTGTACAGGGGACATTTTTTGTGCGGAAGCTTGCTTGAAACAATATTTCGCGCATTTGGGTTCCGAGTGTTCATCGCCCACACAGGAATGTAAATCAGGGTCAATTGCTGAAGAGCCTCGTTTAGATGCGAGTGTGACGTCAGTGGGTCAGACAAGCGTTGGAGCGGGGAATGCGACGTCACTGAGTGCAGTTGATACTCGGGGAGGTGTCGTCGCTGAAGGCTTATCGCCGACATCTTTACGCAAAATAAGAAGTCCCAGCCGGAAGCAAGAAGACGAAGATGAAGAGGTTAGAGAATGTTACTATCTGTAAGGAAGTGTTGGGTTAAAAACAAACGGCAGATTGTAATTCTCCCATTCAAGCCTCGTAGTAGCGGGTTGGGGTTTGTTGTGCTGGGGATGTAAACAACATCAGTCAGGATACCCCATCTCTTTTCTATCGTCTATTTTTTTTTTCACACTCGTTTCGTGTGTTCCTTCTGAAGGAAAATTTACAGCGGAATCTGCTGGGTAGACAGAATAATTCGGATCTGCACATTTTTCTGTAACTTTAAAGAATAAACTCGGTTTAAAGATTTGTACAAGTTGATGACTGTATGTATTCGGTCAGGCCCTTGTTGGTCAAAGGATAATGCTACCAACAGGAGAAATCACTACCCACTGGATGACCAGTTTGTTTTGGTAGCACTCATCCAGTGGTTTGTGATTTATTCGAAGGACAGCGTCGTCTTCCCTCTCGGCGACTGACTCCCAGTAACGTTACTACTTTAGCTCAAGAACTTGTGATGAATGTTTCGTAACGTAACACATGTCTTTATAGACAAAGAATTGCAAACGCCAGCGTCGATTGCGATGGAAGAGGTGGCAACAGAGCGAAGCAGCAAAGGGTGACAACAAACAGAGAGTCGAGCTAACACCTGAGGAGATCGCTGAGGTACGTATAGCTACTAACGGAATTAGACCCACTACGTGTGGACCCAAGCATGTGAGGAAGCTCTCTTAGAAAAACAAGGGTGGAGTGGAGAGAAGCCACTGCTAAACTTACTCGGACCCGAATGATCTGGATGTTTGTTTATTTTCAGCTTCTGGAGAAACACAACGGAGCATTGAAGCCGTCTTCCCATGTGGCGGATGATAAGAGGTTATGTACTTTGTGTGGAGGGACAGGAGACGGAGAGAACAATGCATCAGCTCGGTAAGAACGTGTTCTCACGGTCTTTTGTCTCACTTAGACTCCAACACGCAAATGAAAACTTCTTATCGCTTTTACTATTATCTTATTCTTTAGCCTGTTGAATCTGGATGTGGATGTGTGGGTTCACCTCAACTGTGCACTGTGGTCACTGGAAGTCTACGAAACCTTGAACGGTGCGTTAATGAACGTGGATGTTGCGGTGAAGCGAGGAACTATCACGGTGAGTCGGTGTGGTTCTCTGTCGACGTAACGGAAATGCAGAATGGGTATAGAACTGTAACAGTGGGAGTTACTCCTTGTTGTTCAAACTGTTCGCTGCCTCTCTATTTTTCAACGCACGAGAAAGAAAAAGCGAGCGCGATCCCACCCTCCCCGTCAATTATCCCGTGTTGCACTGACGTCCAGTTCTCTCGCGATTCTATACGAGCGTTCAACGATCGAATAAAATACGAGAAAATAGGACTTTGTGAATAGTCTCTGTTGGATTTGAGGTTTCTATTTTTTTGGTGCTTTTCTGATATTATTTTGGAGTGTGCCTGTTAATTTCCGTGGCGGAGTGGTGCCGTGTTAAAAGGACTCCTCCAGAATGATTCACTGCTGGGAATTTAAGTGGGTAATACTGATAACGTGTTTGTCATATCAACAGAACTGTGTTGTGTGCTTGAAGAGGGGCGCTACTGTGACTTGTAACCAGAAGATTGGCTTGTCTAAGATCGGTTGTCCCAACAATTTCCACTTCAGCTGCGCCATCTCTCACGGATGTGTGTTCCTCAAAGACAAGGTAAGAAGCTGAACAAAGCCATGAACTGCTAAGGGGTAGCGAGATTATGAAGATCAATAGGGTTTTCTTTGAAGCCTCTCTTAACGTTTTGGTGTCGTTATAGTTTTACATACTGTCGCGAGTTTCAAGAAGCACATCTCCGAAAATGAAAACCAGTTGCATTATTGGCGGCATGTTCCGTTTGTCCCAACAATTTGCTGCGTGTTATTGGTTCAAACCAAACGGTAAAAAAAGAAAATAAATAAGTAAACAAACAAATAAATAAATAAATGGATAAATAAATAGATAGATAAATAAATAATGATAATAAAACAACCTACCTGCACCCAAACACCACATCGAAAACTCTGCTATGAATTTGACGATGAATGTAAACACGTTGATTTGTTTGTTATCAGACGGTTCTCTGTCGAGAACACAGACCGGACACTCCCATGCTGAGAGATCTGGTGCTGTCCTCTTACGCTGTATACAGGAAAGTGTACGTCAACAGGGACGAGATTCAGCAGATTGCAAGGTGAGCTTGTCATCCGTCTCGTCTCAACAATTTGTATTCTCAGAATTTCCAGCCGCAACGCCCTCTCGAATAAAATTCTCGTCTTTCGTTGTCAATCGAGATTTAGTTGCTATTTCTTCCAAACTCGGCCGAACCCACACTTATTGTTCTGCGTTTTTCCTGTACCGTGATAAGTTGGTGTGACGGAAAGTTCTTGTATTGTATTCTGATGGCTCCTTGATTCTTCTGATACCTTGCGTCCCTTCTTGACTGGCTCTGTGTTATTTTTTCCCTCCAGTATGTTACGTCACAATCAGGAGACCAATGACAAACCTCAGACGTTGCGAGTGGGCAGCCTGGTGGTGAGATCACTGGGACAGCTTTTGCCTCATCAGCTGCAGTCTTTCCACACCAGAGACGCCGTGTACCCGGTCAGTGGTAGTTGTTTATCGCCATGCGTTTCAGTATTTCTGTCTTAACCCCTTTAAAAGTGCCTTTGTTGAAGTTTCGCAAATAAGCCTCAACAAACCTTGTCTTGTAATAGCGACATTAGTCTTTCGTCAGGTTCGCTTGTGAAATAATTTAACAAATGACAGTACAACACAGCCATAGAGACTGTTTTGGCAGATAACACTTTACTACGCGTCACTTGACACGATCGGCGGGGGTAAACTTGTTCTGGAAAATTGCGTGGTGTTTGAGTTTGTTGTATAAGCTATTAATTTGTAAATTTACTTTATGATCGCGTTAAACTTACGCCAAGACTTGTTGCTTTTGTCGGTAGTCGGTGTATTGACATGCTCTTCAATCGTTCTCTCCACTATAGGTGGGCTTCAAAACAATACGTTTCTACTGGAGCATGCACTCTGTGAATCGCCGCTGTAAATATTACTGTGACGTTGAAGACGCCGAAGGAACTCCGAGTTTTACCATCAGAGTGGATGACGAAGAACATAAAGAACAACTTGTTTTCAGGGGGAAATCACCAAGAGGTATAAATTCTAAGGGTGGAAACGCAGCCCCTTGTTATCGCAAGTCCATACGCCTCACTAACCGCTCGCAACGAGCGAGTTGGTGTGTTAAGCGAAGCTGAGTTGTTTTTATAATAGCCTTTTTGCACGCTTACAAAGTACATGCCTAACTTACCTGCAAACGTTTTCTTCCCACCACTTTTGAGGCACATATATGCTCGTTCGCTTTGCGATATACCGTGACATTAAGGCATCCATTTGGTGGAGTTTTTTGCTCATTTACAAACTGACGATATACCAAGATAGTTACATGTACTGCAAGAATCCCTTCGTGATATAGAGTTCATGTTAATAACAAGGAGATGCTGTGTCGGGAAGGTGGACTTCCTGTATCAGTTGACTGTCCTGTGGTACTATATTCAACTGGGTGTTGTTGCAATGGTTTTTGAGTAATGACCTTTTTGGCGGTGTTTTTGTCTTTTCGGCAGATGTCTGGCAGCAGATTCTTGTTCCCATTTTGAGAATGCGGAAAGAGGCGGGTCTCGTTAACTTGTTTCCACAATACATCACTGGAGAGGTGAGCGAGTTACACAACATGTTAACTGCAATCCTTTTTTTTTTCGCGTAAAGCAGTATGAGTTAAGTCCGGTCTTCTTCTGCTTCCAAAGCTGACTTTCTTTCCTTTTTTAGGATTTGTTTGGTTTATCTGAGCAATTTGTGCTGCGGATTATTGAGTCGGTAAGTGTGGGCTGATTTGCCTACTTGTTTGTTATGTTATTAGTTCAGTTATAAACCTCTTATGCTGCTAGTTTATCTAGCCGTTGATTTATGCCAAAAGTTGTCTATCTCCGGTATTTTATTCGCTATTCGCGGGCCAGTCCAACTGTAAAATGTAGATTTATAAAGAAATAAAATGATGATGATGATGCCTTTTATCGTAACACTGTTCGTGTTGTGCAGCGTTTGAGCCGTTTGTTTAATTGTTTTCAGATGCCCGGAGTGGACCAGATGCAGGGATATAACATGCGTTACGGCCCATCGCCCATCATGGAGCTGCCGCTGGCGGTAAACCCCACGGGCAGCGCGAGATCCGAGCCTTTACTCAAGACACACTTTAGGAGCGCCAGGTAATGTGATTCTTGCTATGACCGACACATAGAATTCAAGGGTGGTACACGCAAATACGCAAACTTGTTGGTCTCCGTGTGGGCACTTCAGACTTAAAGGAGTCTTTTCCGCTTACATCTGGATCTGGGTTAAGATTCAAATTCTCCCAAGTAGAAATACAAGAAATGACAGTTATCACGTTAAGGGGAATTTGTGCTTTAATCTGAAGGTTGGCGGGTTTGGTGGGTGGGTGCGTTTGCTGGGAGTAAGTGATATTCTTTAGTTCGAGTTACCATGTTATTCATTGTCTTAGTGTCCATGTGATTTGTCCACAGGGCACGCGCTCTTCGGTCTGCCACTAGTTCTGGGTCGGCCGTCTCCCCCGCGGCCACGGTTGGCGCAGGAAACTCGGACGAGTCATCTGGTCTTTACCTCAAGCAGTTTGTGTACTCCAAAGCTGCACAGTACCGCAAGCTTAAAATGGAGTGGAAAACAAACGTGTTCCTGGGAAGGTCGAACATTCAAGTAAGTTTTCTTATCTGATGCAGGAAATTTGACATTCGTACAGGCTTTTAGCTTGGCATTTATCTATATTTATTATATGGCTAGCTCGTTGAGTGGGCAAGACGAACAAAGTCTTGCGCTGTGATTGGCTACCCAAGCGGGCAAGATGACGCTATCTTGCCCTCTCGGGATTACGCGCGTTGTCCCGCAAGAAAAAACTTGTTTTTTATCCCACGCTCGGTCAAGATGGCTGAATGTTGGCCTAGTTCTATTTTGCGTGTTTTTGGACTTCAATTCCGTCTCAGCCCATAAACACTTGGTCAATATCCAGCCATCCTGACCTCACGCTTGGTCAATAACGAATATTTACAGAGGGAGTTGTGGTTTGAACGCTGAATTCAGATCCTTGACCACCCAGAATAATAGATTTTAAACATTTTCCCTTCTCCTTTCAGGGCTTAGGTCTGTTTGCTAACAAAGACATGGAAGCGGTAAGTTTTGTTACTTTTTGCTCTACCTTGTTGGTTGTTGCTGGCATGGTTGGTAGTTTTCTTTTTTGCTGGCATGGTTGGTATTTCTCTTTGTTCTGCAAGTCCTTTTCCGATATGAAGGTGCTAATGATGAATATTGTGTTGCTTGGGCATACAGGGGAGTATGGTGATCGAATATATCGGTTCCATTATCCGAAACGAAGTTGCAAACAGAAGAGAACAAATCTACGAGAAACAGGTAGGTTCATGGAGGATAGTTTTCGTTGCACTCGTGTGTTTCCGTTGCTTGTTTTTTCGCAGTTGGCGCGATTTTTTTGACCCCTTTACCTCGGGTGTTCACCTAGGACATGACGTAGGTCTTTTCTTCGTTAACACTATTCCCACGGTTACTATTTTTTGGGCCAAAAATGTTATTGCTATTCCCCAAGGAGAGTGTTATCTATGAGGAGAACTTTATAAGTCAGTCTTCAGCTTCGTCAACTTCATTTATTGCTCACTATTTACAAAGTTTACCTTAGCGAGTATTATAAAAATAGATAGAGAAATATTTGTTACATGTGGTTAGGGAAAGACTAAACAGATATGTGCGTGGTAACCATAGTAGCCACTGGTAATCGACCTTGGGCTTTAGCAGTGTTTTGTTTGTGTCTGTTGTAGAATCGCGGTGTGTACATGTTCAGAATAGACTCTGATGCTGTGATCGATGCAACAATGGCTGGGGGACCTGCGCGTTACATCAACCACTCGTGTATGGTAAGTCCTCGCCGTTAATTTATCGCAATCGTCTGCATCGTTGGAAAGAGATAAGACGTCTTTTGTGTGCGCAGGTCACAAATTCAGGCGATATTATAATTTTTTTTTTTACTAACATTAACGGAACATTCTTAGTCGCAATACCTTTGTTACTGCATAGCATATTTTTACAAGTTCTCTCGAAATTTTGTTTATATCCTTGTAATGCTTGTCACGTCCGTTTGGGAAAATGTTAAATTGACAGGTGTAGAGAGGTTGCCAGCGGCAACCTAGATCCCCAGCTCTTTCACACGGCCGATTATTTCACCTTCTCTATATGATGCGTGTATATGATCTTTCATATGTTGACTTGTAATAGAAGTTGCCTTAGTATTTTAATGTGTTCTTTTTGTATTTTTCTTAGCCAAACTGTGTCGCTGAAGTAGTGACGTTCGAGAAGGAGCAAAAGATTATCATTATTTCAAACAGAAAGGTTGAAAAAGGAGAAGAGGTAAACATAATTCAACTGAACTAGGGACACTTGACGATATGCAGCTGTGAGTCGATGAAAGCTGCAATCAGAAAATTGTTTCATAGAAGAAATAAAGAAAAAATTGCTTTATTTGTTACTATACTGTTATGGAAACACAAGTGTGAGTTTGGAAGAATTCGAAAGAGCCTGGAAATACTCGGCTGGTATTTCCGCAGCTCTCCTTGTTCTCCTTGACATGTGCTAGCGTTACCATGAGTTAATGGTGGTTTATTGAAAATGTATAATGCGGATAGCGTTTGCTATTTTTTAATTACGGCTCGAGAAAAACTGTTTTGTTGTAAACAACGTGACGACTTGACGAGCAACTATTTCAGACGTGTTTCAATTCATCTCGCATACGATACATGTTCAACCGCAGAGAAGTTTTTTCCTTGTTGGGTTTCCGTCATTTCGAGGTCAAACATGGTTGCCTGTCTTGTCATGGCTCGGAGCACGTACATGCACTAAGGCAGTTGTTCCCACCTGGCCGTAATTTGTTTTCTTCCCATGGTTCGAATAAATAATTTGCGAATGAACTCGTGTCATTTGGTTTGCAGAGTTCAACCATCAACATATTCCGCTGAAGTTAAATTTCTTTCTTTTGTTTTCTTTCGCGTCAAGTTCTTATTGAAATTTGTTCCTTGTTTTTCAGCTTACCTACGATTACAAGTTCGACTTTGAAGATGAGGAAAACAAGATTCCATGTCTCTGCGGCGCGCCCAATTGCCGCAAATGGATGAATTAAGACGAGGGAACATGGTGTTTCTCTCCGAAAATTATTTATCGTTATTTATTTAACGCATTTCCGTTCATGGAATGTTCTACAGTTTTTGGCCGGTACAAATCTAGAATTTTCTTACACATAAAGACAGCGAGGAATATTACATTGCATGGTGTATAATCAGTCAAGTTTTAGTTCGCTTTTTGCCCAGCTCCAATAGATAGCAGTTTCACACAGGAATAGCTACATTCAGTGAACATATTGAATTCGCTAGTGTTTTCTTTTGTAGTCCAGTATTATAATAATAGTTCCACAGAATGTCCAGAGTTTTTAAAAAATTTTACACGCTCCAAATGCGTGGCTCATCAAATGGTAGTGTACATAATACAGTATTGCCTGAAGTGAAGTTTTATTGAATATGGAGAAGAAGAAATAAATGCGCGAGACAGACCTATTTGCTTGTGAGTTTCAGCGCGTGTTTGTTTTTGTCTGTTTTTCTTTTCTTTTTTTTGATTTGTAACTTGCGAATGGTCAAGTTATTCGCTGATATATCTGTGTAGACTTGAAGGCTATCTTTTTTTAAGAAATACCAAGGAAACATAATTGACTCTTGTGTTTATACATATCACAACAATATCGGCGACAGAAAGGGGCTTCTTTTTTGCTCATTAATTGAAAGCGAGCCGCCTTTAAAAGAAAAAGAGAAAACTTGGCAACTACGGGGGTTCCGACTAGTTGGACAGAAAATAAGTGCTCTGAAATATTATTGAAGTAGTGATGGTGGTGTGAGCATCAGTGAATTTGCTTTAACCGGCTTCTTCCAAAGGCTGGTACGCAGTGTTATGGAATGATCGCGTGTGATGTTGAATCGAGCTTGTTATTTTGGCACTTCAGCTGGTCAGCGTTCAAGCGAATGCGCGCGGTTTAAACGCATTAGGTGCTTGCGTGCTCGAAGCATATCACTCCGCCTAATTTTCCGCAGCGAAGCACTTAACGAATGACGGAGATCGGTTAAGATAAGAGCTTCCACTTGCGATCGGCGTGCTTTGAAATCATCCCAGTTAACTATTCCTTTCGCGAAGGTCGAATGAAAAATAATTTATCGCCGTGGGCGAAATAACTTGCACACGCTCGCGATTTGGTGGTGTTAATAAATTCAGTTCAGCGAGAAGCAGTCGCTAATTATTTTCTTCATAGCGCGCACAAAACAAAAGCATGAAACAAAAGAAAGGAAGTGCTTAGCAAGAACTGGGAAAAAGCTATTGGTGCTCGACAGGTTAAGTAAGAATGAACATGGGAAAACGCGCGAAACATTGGGAAGATTTCTCTAGCTTTGACAGAGATCCTCTCTGGAAAGATGGACAGGTGTCGTTTTTGAAGTACAGCGATATTTGACGTTCCTTAGTTTCAGGGCGCCGTATTGACGAAGATGCATTTTGTTTAAGACAAGATGTCGCCGTACATCTTTTCCAATTATCTCGGACAAGCGATTGACAGACAGAAAAGCGAAGCTTTTTTGTCATGAAAGCCAAGGACCTCAATTATGTCTTAAGACATCTGATATGCGTGCACGGAATATAGAATATGTTAGACTCGGGTCTTAAAAATCACTTTTTCCATCTATTACCTGTTACGTAGAGATACATTTTCACTGTAATTGCAAATTGGGTTTGAGTTTTACGTTGGGCAAAATACATCATTGTGTTTGATTTGAAAAGCTATCTGCTTGTTTGAAATATCCTTGAAAATCCATCAAAAGACTCTTTTTGCAGCGTGGTTCACGGTAAATTTTAATTTCATTGTATTGTTTCGATTTTAATCTTTTACAAAACGTGGATATGGCGGACTGCATGAAATTTTTATGTCATCACTCGCGGACTTTTGTTTATACAATTGTACCACCTGCGCCAGCTCCGAAAACCGAAATAAAAAGTCATTTTTAGGCTCAGTTTACTGACTTTTCAATTCCATATAATGGTATCTGGCGGAAAGTGAAATTACATTAATTTTCCGGGGGAGGTGGCACTTTATAGAAAGGAGGACCTCAAATCTTAAATTGGCTAACGGAAAAATGACAGAGGAGATACAACGTATAGTTACCTGATAAATGAACCTTGGCTAAGAAGTTGGAGTGGGGTTAGAAATAACGGCCGTCGTCGATTAAGTCCTATGTTCCCTATAGTAAAACCGACGCTCGTAAAACCCTGGTCACAGTGGTGTGACTGACACCGTTGTTAACCTCCGGCATATGGTGGGCGGTAAACAGTTTGTTAACAAAAAATCGGAAAAAGTAAAATGCAGCAATAGAGATTATAAGAGCAGGTTTGACCAATAAACGGGGACGACAACCCTTGGTTGTGCGAACACGTCCCTTCACCTCTTTTCGCCAAGGTTGTGGCCTTTCAGAGACTCCTTTTGACTGTCCTTCATAAAAAGGTGCCATAAATTCCACAAATTCCAGTAAATGTTAAGCTTAACAAATTGAATTCATTATTTTAGGTTGTTGTTGTTGTTGTTGTCATCCTACGTGACATCGTGTTTTGCGCTTTTTTTATTCTGGTTCAGATTGTTGTTCTTTTGTTCCATTCAGGAAACGCCTTGTCAATCTACATTGTTTCTCTTCCACTTGGAAGGGGACAGCTAACACGGAACGCCTCTCGCGGAGGGGCACGCACTGCGTGAGCTCTGCCGCTGCGGAGTTACGTAACTTTCTAAAAATGTTTTCCTCTTCGCTTGATTACCTTGTTGGTTACCGAACAAGCCTCCTGGTTCAATTTTGTTTTGTTGTAGTCACGGAGGGAAAGTAATACAAAATTGACACTTACATTTGAAAATTTCGCAGCATTGCTTCCAGTTGAACAGTGTAAAGACATGCTATGTCTTTGCCATGCAATTTGTGTGGAGTATGTTTATCATATTTTCACGTATTTTCATCACTTAAGTTCTCTGCACTTCAAAAGACTGAGGGAAAACAGTGACACCGGGTCCAAGGTTGCGGAAAACTCTTAATAATTCACGTCAAAGCTTCCGTAGCTTGTGTGTTGTTTGTCCTTTTGTGTCAACAACAAGAAATCATTAAAGCAAGTGTTGTAGCGGGTTATCAGGCTTTACGTGTACTTGCATCATTCTACACTCCATCCCTCACTCCATCGGACGTTTAGGCTGCATTCCAAGGGCTTCCCTCAATGGCCAAGTTATGTGAAAACGGAAACAGGCACATCCGGTCTACGTGGCTGAAAATAAAACAATACGACAAAGGGAGACTGCTTGTCGAGTTCTTGGATAGCCATGGAGAGAAAAAGCCTCGATATTGATTTCGACCTTCCTTTTTTCGACTGTATGCCATATGCACCTTTACAATGAACTTCTTCTTATGTGATAAACCGCCGGCTTTTTGATTTGAGATACTGGATGATATTCGTGCCCAGCCGCCGGCGCCTGTCCCGTACAAACAAAAGCGAATGCACGCTAGCCAATTTAATGCTTTTGTATGCCTGAAAATTTCAACTTTGTAGAGCTGTTGTTTTGGCGAAGTAATAAAGTTCTCTGCCGGAACCCACCCTGCCCTCGAGCTCGCAAGACAAATTCTTAGTCCCCCACGGAGCGCGACGAAAATATGGCCGAAAGCAGACACTCAAATTCCAGACAGACAAACAAGACGGCCAGACGTTAGTATTCGGAACCATAATTGTACCTCCCAGAAAAGCGATTAGACGAGACAAATCTGACTTTTGAAATTTTCAGACTACACCTGGAGTGACGCATACGTGCAAGGAGGTCGCGTGACTAAGAGAGCACAGTACAACCGTGTTTTTAAACAACGCTATCAGAAGCTGCCTACAAAAACACGAACATCGCTTTTGTTGATATTTTACTTCATAATATATAGCCAACTTTGTTGCCCGATGCAAATGTGCAAGGCACACCTTAAAGAATAAACAAATGGGGACAGAAGAATTCCATATTTCTCATCGTTTTCAAATTAGATTTTAGCCCCGGTACAAATGAATTTTAGCTTCGAACTAACAGATGTAAATATTGGCCCCTAATGATCCAGAACTAATTGAGGCAAAAAATTTCCTTAATTTTTTTGACTCAAGATTAATAAAAAATAATAAAAAGTCCGATATTATATATGAAACATTTCCAATGGGCCATTTCTTTTCTCCGTCGCTTTTTAGCCGAGCTAAATTCATATTGCTTCAGCTCTCGCCAAGTCACACCGTCATTGTTATTCCGATAGCCTTCAAGACTTACGTTGATTAATATGGACGAAAAGAGAATGCGTGGGCGAAAAAAACACATGCTTTAAGAGTGCCAAATCACTTGGTTTTTGCTTCTTTTAAGGTGCCGAAACCAGAAGGGAGTGAAATTCAAAGCTTGCCAAAGCTTAGAGGGTAAAATTACCATTTTAATACGGCTTTCTCCGAGTGGAACACCCGTTAAGCTGGTTTCTTGTTTGCGAAAAAGAAAATTTGGTTTACAGTAATACGGGACGAATATCATTCGGTAAGCAAAGTAGTGGGAATCGAGGAACGTTTTTAAAAGTGCAATTTACCGGTTGAAGAGAACGTGGGTAACAAAGTCCGGAACCTTCTAATTCGTACGTGAAAAGCCGTGAAAACGTGTCACAACACAGTCGAACCGAGATGGCCCGTTTAGTCTAAGTAAATAACGGATTATTCTATTTGAACAAGTGCTCGGGAGAAACGTGTCTCTTGATAATATTTTCGTCCATTTTTTTTCGTGCCTCCAGCCTGAAAGTACCAAGACGAGAAAATACATTGTTTACAATCGCCTTTCAGTCAAAGTGATTGACAGGAACGCGTGTAAGGATTAATTGCTATCGTTTTCTGAGTGATGTGATTGGACAAGAGGCTTGCTGTGACATGACCATAGTGGATCGAATCTGAACTTGTTCTGCGCATATAGAGTTGTTTGGGAAGGAAGGTTCGTGGGATTTTGGCGGAGGGAACCTTCTTGAATTTTGAACTATCGACGATGAAATGAGGACTATCGAAGGACAGGGGAATGGAGAAAACCTTGGTGCAATCGGCTTCCCCGAAGAGAGGACCGAGCTCTGCCGATGCGAATTTAAGCATCGTGTTAAATCTTATGTGTCATACAACTTGCCATCGCCAAGGAGGCGAAACTGAGAAATTTGCAAAGAGAGCCATCGAATCGCTGGTGAAAAAACTTCGAAAGAAGTCTGAAGAGCTCGACTCACTGATCACCGCTATCACGACTAAAGGATCCAAGTCGTCAAAATGTGTTACGATTCAGAGAACTCTAGATGGCAGACTTCAAGTTTGTGAGCGCAAGGGCTTTCCGCATGTGATCTACGCTCGGTTGTGGCGATGGCCCGACATTCAAAAAATGGAGATGAAACATTTGGAGTTTTGCCGATACGGTTATGATTTGAAGTACGAGAGTGTTTGCGTCAATCCGTATCATTATGAGAGAATTCGCAGTCCAGCCGGTAAGGGTGAATTTTTTTTTCGTTTTTGAAGGTTGTGTGTTGGGTCAATTGTGTGATGTCATGTAGGGCAAGAGAGACCAAGAGAACGCACGCACAGTACATGAACGTACGTGATGACAAAACTCACACCAACGCTATGATATGTGACATTTGTTCAGTGCGCAGGGTACTTAACCTGCATAATCTTAGTTAATTCTAGCAAATCACCTAACCAGATATATTTTTTATGTTCGTTCTACCAGGGAAAATAAAACAGAACTTTTTCTGTAGCATCTCGATCGGGGGTAATATTTTTGTAATTCACTCAATGTTTCCTTCCGACATCTGATCGAATCATTCGACCGTATTGTCGTAATAGGATCATTCTGACCTTTGGAAAAGCTTACAGCTCTCCAACTTTTCGTCCGATTGCTTCTGCTTGAACATCGTGCGTTCATTCGGTTGTACATTATTCGCCTCGCGAATTCATTAGCGATAAACTTGTCAAAGAGCGAAATGCAAATTTCCTTGGGAGTGGGCTCGCCAGTGTTTTCCTCTAAGCTTGGCCATTGTTTGGATAACGAGCCAGCGGCTATTTTGCATTTTTAATTTCTAGTTGAAAGTCGCTTCGGTTTTTGGCCGATTTTTCGCGCGATTTTGCTGCGAACGCCAGCCAGACTCTGTCTCAGACGGCTTGAGCTCTGAATCACGCCAAATGACTGGCGATCGTTTCGTGTGGGGCAGGAGAATTATTTTGTCTGGGTTTTGTTTAAGTATTATTGTTGGTTAGTGGTCATTGTCTGGCTGGAACGTTTCTTGTCTGAAAACGTCTGAAATGTCGTCTGCTTTGGCTCTAATTTATTTTGGGACGTGAATTTATTTTTGTCTAAGGCCTTAGCGGGCGCGCGCGCTATTTGGAACCAATTTTTTAGCCAAAAAACACACTGAGAACAGTGAACGTGCTTCAGTCAAGGAGTAAACAGAATACCTAATTAGTATTCATGAATGCGTCATTTGAATATATTTTTATTTCAGTCTCTTTGGCTGTCTAGACGTTAGCGTGAAAATTACCGACAGTTCGCGATCAGTTTTGTAAGGGATTACATTCACGCCATGTTTACCAGCGAAAAGCACGCCATGCGTGTTCTCGGCCGAACAGATTTAGGAGCGCGGAATGCCTTTTGAAATTTAGAATGCCATTTCTGACAACGCTTATTGTTTGTAATTGTGTGTTTGACGTTTAGAGGGTTATTAATTTTGTCGCGAAATTCTGTTTTTTTTTCGATTGCAAAAAATTGCCTTACTTCGGCTCTTTCTCAAATTGTTTTCGAAATGATTTTTCTCGAGCAAGTTACCCGTAGAAATTCGAATCATAACTTTGTCGCCATTAATATTTTTCATCTCTTGACAAACAAAACCACAAAAGCCACGTAGGTTGTATTCAAATTGCTTGTTCGGTTTCATGTCACGTAATTAAAATTAGTGTTCGTTCGCGCGGCACGAAAACGTTTTTTTCTCGGTAAAAGATGCTTATTCGATTTTTGAGATGAAATGTGGTATTTGAAGTACTTTTGTGCTTCTCATGGCTTACTATCGCTTCAAATGTTCGATGCGGCGGCTTCTTCTGTTTACATCATTTCTATTTTGAACCCTGGGGGATCAAAACCAGCACTGTAGACACACTAGTGGTACAAGTTTTCAATTTATTGTTTGGTATTGTCTTGTTATTTTTCTCATCCGTGTATAGCTATACATCTGAAGCCCCTAGATAATAAATGTGGCGTGACTTTTGCAATAAAGGATCACATTCCTGATATTGTAAATCTCAAAAGAATGTTCAAATTTGTTGGGGCAAAACAATTGTTTGTACCCATGACTTGACATTGCCTGTGGGCAAAATAAATTATCTTTAACCTGAATAGTGGTAATTTATTTGCTTTCCCTAGCTTCAAAACCGTGTTTGTAAGAAATACTTTTGAAACGGTCAATTTTTATTAAGTGTTTTCCTAGGAATGAGTGTATGCAAAATTATAGAAGTAAAACAAATCAAATGATTCTTTACTGGTGTTTTTTTTTTCAGAATGTCAGAATATAATGTCAGAATACTGAGAACATTCGATTTAAGATTACTTTGTACTTAATACCAGTAAGTTTGAAATTGTCTGGGATGAGCAAAAATTTGAGACAGAATTTGTGTTAGAGATCAGTTTTTGACACAAGTGACTGGTTATTTTGCCTGGTTTCAAGCCTTCAAGTATATTGTGACCTGTGATCTCGACACCTACTGATCACGACAATGCAATCCAGGGCAGAACATGTTGTTATGATAAAATCTGGATGAGCGACCTAAAATTGCTTTGTTTTAGCTTTCAAGAAGGTGGAAAACATTGCTTGTGTTTTGTTTGCATGAGTAGTTATTTTGGATGATTGGATTTTATTGTCGCATAGATGATTTGTGACTCATTTTCAAATTCTGTTCAGTATGTGACAGCTTTTGTCTTTCAAAAAAGATATGTTTCCTTTCTTTTATTACAGTTAAATAATCTTGGCTACTCTGAAAGAAACGTAGACATTTTTAAATGTCTTCATCTCCTACACTTTACTCACAAATGACTCTGAAAGTCTTGTTGTTGTAACCAATCCGGAATCACATACATGAAAGATACATGTAATGTTTTCGTATTGTCGCTGATATTCAGGTGAACAGAGGTTAGAAAGCTTAAAATTGTGACAGCGTGACAGTCGCGTATAAAGTGTCACCTCTTGGTGTTCAACTGTGAAAGGTGTGTTCTTATGTTGAAAAGGAAACAATTTTCCTTTTTGGGAGGGGCAACGTGTATTATTGATTATTTTGTACAGGTGGTGAATTTTTTTTGCTGCAATTTTCACCTTTTTCTCAGGATCTTGTGAAAGCAAATTTTAGAAAGTTAATTTTGTTATGTCAAGTTTGCCCAAACATTTTGTATTTTTATCAATCAAGGAGTCTTTTGGCCAGTTCAACTTGAAATTTGTGTCATTTTTTGCATGAACGACAACTTTCATATTTTTGTGGAAAGTGATAATTGTTGTTTTGTAAGTTTTATTAAAATGATCTGAATCTATTGTTCCTTGTAGCTGCTGCTTTTCTTCAGTGGGTTGCTTTTACAGGCGCATTAAATCTAAGACACCAACTTAAAGTTTGTGTCACGATACACAGTAGGATAATATTCTTTACACCAGTGTTCTATATATAACGGTACTGTAAGATGTGTTTAGCAAAAAATATTTGAAAATTTGACTAGGTTGTCCTCTGATTTTACTCATTTGTTCGAAATTACATACACAGTTGTTTAAACAGCAGATTTAACTTGAATACTACACGCAAAATCAATATTTGGCTATTTATTATTTTGGCTAAGCCATGTTGTTGCATTCATGTAGAGTGAAGGTAGTTGGTTTCTTGTCATGTAACTTTGAGCTTTGTGTATTTATAAATCTAACTTCAGAAAACTACACCTTGCTTAATAAGTAGTCCTGTAACATGGTTCTCTGTTTACATATGTGTTTATTAGGATAGTAGAGCGTTTAATCTTTTTGTGTCAGTCATCTTTTTTTACGTACAAATAAATTTTGAGGACATGGAAGTATTGTTTAAGTAGTATTTCATTTGTTCATTTCAAACAGTAGTGTGTTAAAGTTATCATGTAATGAAGTATAGCTTGGATTAAACAGTACCGTGGTCAGACAGATATATTTCAGCCATAAATATGCTTGTTTGGAAATATATGTGTACAGCAGACAAGTGCACCAGACCATTGTAATCGCTGTTATCATTTCTGAGTAGAGTAGAGTTTTGTTTGTAATATGTTTAATATGTTTGGTATGTGTGATATTGGTTGTTGAGCTTGAAAATATGAACGAAGAGACACTACTACATATTAGATCAGAAAAAGCGAGTGAAATATTTAGGCAGCTTGAACAGACATTATGGGCATAAACTTTTCATGTCATGCGTCACTGACAATTAAACTTCTGTAGATTCCTCAATCTGTCAGTTTTCTTTTGAAGGGAATTAATGGTTTTCTGTTAGCTGAAACATATACCAGTTAATTTGATGTAAAGAGCGTTTTGTTAAACATTTCCGCTATAGATGCCTGGGAGCAATTTGAAATGTTCTGGTGTCAAATGTCAGACTGCGTAGATATCACTTGTTGTTTAAAGTATCAATCTCTTGCTCAAGTTATTTTTAGTTCCAAGAGCAGAACTTACACCTTGCCCACTTGTGTAGAATTTTCAGAGCTTTAAGTGAGGCAGTAGTAATTTTTGACAAGTAGTTTTACTCAGACAGCAATGAAAGACATCAGCAAATATTTTGCTCATTACTGTCTGAAAGTCAGATGACAAGTGTGTAATTTTAACTGTCAAACCAAGGAGGTTAATAACAATAATACAGTGTATTTTTGTAACATTAATTTACGTGGGATATTGTTTCAGTTTGCTTCTGATTAGGACTAATGTTTGCAGGCTAATCTCACCTGTAAGTATTGTGACGAGTGTCTTTTTATAGACGGCATGGTTATTTTAAGCTCAGACATGAAATCATGAATATATAAATAATGCATGTGTTACACTTGTCTGAACCATATGTTGCATATTCATGCTGTCCGTATCCGTGTCTGAATCAGTGCGTATCAAAGTCACGTAAAAAGAGTGACATAAAAAACATTGCATATGATGCATGTTTGAGCTGTGATATCATTACTTCAAAAAGTCTTGCGCTCTCACATGCTTTTGTTAGGAGATTTGAAAATTGGCAAATTGTGATTATAGTTAGCTAAATGATACCTTTGATTGGCTAGAGAAGGGAGCATCACATGATGACCTTGAAGAGCGTTAGAGTTAAGGAGACCAGACAGGATCTTGTAGTGTAATATATGTAATATTTGGCACGTGTGCAGAATTCAAGCGGAAAATTAAGCTCTGAATTTGTGGCAATGAATGCATAAAATATGTTACTCACTGTGCGTTCTGGATCACACTGAGAGATTATTTTTGTTCTGTTTTTTTTATTTGTGTGTGCTTACAATGTACTGTTGCTACCAAATTGATGATTAGATGTTTTGTGGTGATGTAAAAAGAAATTGCGTGGAATATAGAATTGCGGTGATCTTGACAACACTAGAATGTAGACATTCACTACATCATGGATCAAAATCTTTCTATTTCATGGTGCTTGAATATTGCCAGACAGACAGAGAAACAGTTGCTCTTTTGTCTTAATTAGAACACTGAATTTGGGTTTTAAAGTTTGTGGCATTGTCTTGTGTAAGAAAATAGCAAGGAAAATGATTCAGGTACATGTTGTTATTTATTTGGAGGAGTTTGCCTTAGAGTTATGTTGAGAAGCTTCTTGCAACGTTATTAAAATTGTGTTTTTGTTATACTGTTAATGGCAAAGCAAATGTGGTAAAATTACTGCTATTACAAGTTAAGTATACATGTATAAAATCCATCATAATCTTTCCCCAACACCTCAAATGTACACGCACACAATCTAAGAAACTCTGAGATAAATTGTTATATCCGCAATCCAAGAACGGAATATGCAAAAGGTAGCATGCACTATAGAGGATCTGTTCTGTGGAACAAGATTCCATCGGAAATCGGGCACCTATCTAGTCTAAAACTGTTTAAAACCTCACTGAATGGGAAAGATTATTCTTAATGTACTGTAAATTAGAGAAAGTTTTATGACATAGGTTTTTACTGTAGGCTAGTTAATTAGTTCGTTAGTTAATGTAATGTAATGTTAGTAAATCCATTCCTGTTAATATAGTTAATTTATTCTTTGTAATTTTTTACATGACTCCTAGGTAGACCATTTTTATGATAAGATTTTCGTGTTTAAATAAAGATTGATTGATTGATTGATTGATTGATTGATAAGTGCTGGAAAGCAATTTGTGTTATGTTCTTTCAAATCTCTATTTTGTCAGACATATATTTCGTAATTGTGTGCACAAATAATCTGCTGACTCAATCTGTAGGCATATATGAGGTAATCAGGGCTCAACACTAACGGTAACCAACTAGCCACAGACTAGTAGAAATTTAGTTTTGGCTAGTAGGTTTTCGATTCCCACTAGCGACTTTGGCTAGTCAACAAAATGAAATTGGCTGAACTAGTTTCTGTCTTCTTCAAGGACGACAGACACAAGATGTACACTTTTCTCGGAAACAATGTCAGAATTTCAATGTGGACATATCATGGGACTGGGCATGTGCTGTTCAGCACGTATGTCTACTTTTCTGTGGTACGTAAACGGGGAACTGAACATGTTAATTTTGTTGAAAGAAATATTTGACAAACAAGACAGCACACATCAGTGCTCTTTTTTGTTACGAAATTTTTTTCATGCGCAAAATAGTGTGGAACTGCAAAAGGATAACATTTCATTTGACGTAACAATATATCAGTGATATGTCGTGGTATGCTTACTTACAAACTTACCACTACAGAAATAATTGGATGAGAAAAATTTAGTTCCTTCGACATTTAAATCAGCTGTTTTTGGCAGTTGAATTTCGCCAACGACAGTTTACAGTATTGTTCAGATAGTTGTTTTGCTTTTGAAACATTTCTACAGCATCTGTCTGTGAAGAAGTCTCGACAGTGACATCTTGGGGGTCTCGCTATTTTTCCAAGGAAGTCTCAGAGAAAACAGAGTTCTGAAAGTCTTTTCGGGAACTGGAGCTTTTTTGAAACTAGTTTAAGTACAGTATAATTACCAACATTATGTATTAAAGAGAGTGGCTTGCGTTTTGCTTTCAAGTCTTGCAAATTCTGTTGTTATTGGACCCACCTGAAATTTTCGTGACATGTTAACTTTGTGAATTTCGCGATTTAAGAAAAAATTGCAAAATTAAAGTGACTCGCATAAGTGTTGGGAACATAACACATTATGTTACTGTTGACATGCAGTTCTGCCATTGTATTTTTTTTTACTTTTGGCATTATTGCACCTTTGATAAAGTCAGTTTACTAAATTCAAAGATCATGTTTAAGTAACATTGCCTGGGAAACAAATTTTGTGTTACTCAAAAATGCAAAAAATACAAATTTTTGCAAAATCGCGAATTTAAGTGTCACAAAATATGTGCACCCCCAAATTGCGAAATAAACCTGTTGCGAAAATTTCAGGTAATAAGGTTGCCAACCTCAACACTTGGCTAGTTAAAAAATGTTTTTGGCTAGTAACATCTAAGTAGTCACCAGCCACGTGTCTAGGAAGTTGAAAAGTTAGTGTCGAGCCCTGGGTAAAAAATATCCTTTAGTTAGCGATTCAATTCTGGAGAAGCTGTCAATTGAAACAAACCATGAATCTGTATGATTTGTGATTTCTAACAAGTTTCAAAGCAATTGTGTTGTACAAACAAGATCTTCACCACAAAAAGCTAGGTCATCTTGTTGCTTGCTCATAGTGTAAAATCATATTTGTAAAGTAGTCGACAATTTCACAAATTTGGGTAGACAATGTCCAATGATGACTTTTATTTCCAGCACTGCAAGATGCCCATGGAGTGATATGCAAAAGATAATGATATTGTAGTAATCTCTTTAGATCTGAACAAAATTTAATCTTTTCATTCCCTAATGCAGCTGCAACTCTTTCTGTGAAAGCAACATCTCCAAACTGTGACAAATGTGCATTATCTGTATTAAAAGAAAGCCCGCCTCAGCCAGTAACAACATATGATCAACCAAAGTACCTGGAGGCAGGACCTAGCAACTCAATACCTGGACCAAGTAACATTCCATGTTCTGCAGATCCATGTCCTATCATTGTACGCAATTTACTTTGGCATGCTGTTTACAGGCATCAAAGCACTGATGCAGAGAGCTTCAGTAGACGGGCTATTGAATCCCTGGTGAAGAAACTAAAAAAGAAATTCTTCGAGCTGGACTCACTGATTGTAGCGATAACTTCTAAGGGACGGCAACCGTCCAAGTGTGTCACTGTGCAAAGGACCATGGATGGAAGGTTGCAAGTCGGGGACAAGAAAGACTTTCCACATGTCATCTATGCTCGCCTCTGGAGATGGCCTGATGTACACAAGATGGAGATGCGGCATAAAGAATTTTGCCAGAATGGTTATGATACAAAACGAGAAAAAGTTTGTGTTAACCCATATCATTATGAAAGAGTTCAGCCACCAGGTATGTGAGAAGCAAATGTTTTGCATGGCATATCATGTTACAGATGTACATTACACCTGAGATAAAGGAGTAATTTATAGTCATTTTCTTATACTTTATGTATTTATTCTTGAGTTGATTATCAAAATTGGCTAAACAAAGAAGGAGCAAAACTTCACCAAAGGTGAAAATGCTTTAGAGAATAAGGGGGTCTTTGTTTTAGAGTTTTTGTGGTCTTTGTTTTAGAGTTTTGGGGTCTTGGAATCTTAGGGTCTTTGGGTCTTCATTTTAGAGTTTTTGTTTAAGAGACACCCCATCACTACATAGGGTTTTGAAACATTGTGTAATGTTTATACCTCTCAGTCACCCTGTTAATTGGTATTTTACCATTTTTGCCATTTCTGCTGGAGACACCCCTCGTCATACAAAAGTGTACCTTTACGACACACACTACTCTTAGAATTTACTAAGTTTTTATTGATTTTTATTCATAACTAGTTTGTTGACAATGAAAGTTTTGTAATTGAACAAACTACTCAAAATTTTTTAGAACAGGTTACGAAGTGCTTTTTATTTCATAAGTATATGTAAACCAAAAAATAATTAAGTTACTAAAGGTAATAGTTGCACATATGTGATGCAATGCAGATAAAATGTGAACATAATTTGGCAACAAATAGCGATAATGTTTGCAAGTAATGAGTGAAAATGATGATTGAAAACAGATAGTAATAATGGTGTCACATTGTCTTTGTCAAATAACAGGTTACCAGTTTCTACCAAAAGCCTTGTTATTTGTACCCTTTGGGTTTAAAACCAGGGTCCTTAAAAAACACTGTTTCTTCATCTAAAACCACCAATTTCTCTGGCTAGAGCTCAGTTGATAGTCTTTTAGTGATATTCTTTATATTGTGGAATGCAAAATACATATTAGACCAGGTCACCAATATCATAGTTATTTAAAAGGGATGCACGTTTTTTGTGATTTTGTGTCACAAACAATACAAGAAACAAAATACATCATTAGTGGTCAAATTAACAGACTCCATGTTGTTTCTTTGTTTTTATGGCTTTGTTTCATTATTTAATAGATGAATGAATGACATTCCAACTTGCATGTGTTAACTCATATGTGTACATGTTTTCAGCTGTTATCTTGATTGTTCCTTCTTGTTTCAAAAACGTAGACTAGGTTTCATCGCCTTTATAACATGGTAACTTAAAGAGCATGCAATTAAGTATAAGCTCCCAATATTTGCACTGTTAATTAACATCCTTCATTATTGCTCCCGATGCTAAATGGATCTGCAGGTGTTTTCTGAGCCACCATGAGGCCTAACACAATAATCTGCTGTGTTTTGTCGCCTTATCAAAATAATACTGATCAACTGTCCATAAATGACCAAGTTGTATTAATTTTGACTTCTTGTAAAACACTTCAGATTAATATCCCTCTTCTGGATTTTACTCATCTGTCACACTACACTCTTGAAACAGTTTCTTTCCAGTGTGAAAATATAAACTTGTGGCCTTAATTTATTTGTGTCCATTCCTCCTCCCCCTCTGGAATATCCCTAGGCTCTGAGAAGGAAGCCTTATTCACCTACTGGCATGAAGAGAGATGATGGTGATGATGATGATAACCCCACCCCACCCCACCCCTCCAGAATTTGCCATTGTCCTCTTTAGTTGGGGTATCAATATTTTCTGGGTCTACACAATTCTCTGAGTAGAATCCACTCTCTTTGTTCTAAAACTGGCTTAAAATATATATACATAGAAGGCCGAAACAGTACTGTCTGCAGTTAGTTAGTTATATATATATATATATATATTTTTTTTTTTGCAGGAGACAGAAGTCAGTATTGTACAATTTTAATTTCTTGTAAGATGATAGAATATGGTTTTTAATTTCAAGTGTTGCTGTTTTTGTTTTTAGATTGGTTCAGAGCTTCTTTGTATGGAAATTCACATAAATCACATAGCAGTTCAGGTTTGATTTGTTTTTCAAATTTGTTAACAAATTTTGATATGGTTAAATTTAATATAAAAACTGGTTGAAAATTTCTGAACTTATATTTAGTGCAGAAATGTAAGCCAATTGGATATCAAATGCAACATGGTTTTGTAGCCAGTTTTTGTTAGAAGATACATTTTGGCAATGTTTGCACTTGAAATGAACTGAATCTGTACTTGCCCAATATACTTTACAAATTCAACCACTCACAAAACATTCCTGTAAATCAATTTTTCTGGCCATTATTTATGGGTGTGGATGTTGGCATAAACACATTCAAATTTTGTTTGAGGTGTGGAAGAGATTTTGTCAGCAAAGGAATGTTTTGTTGTGTATAATGTTTGTAGCTTGAGCATCTTCAGGATACAGGCAAGAATTTATTAATAAGCAAACTGACAGTGTAGACAACATGAAAATGTTTTGCAGTAACGTTAAAGCATATACTGATTCCAACTTGGGCATTTCAGATTTTAGCCTGTAATAAATGTTTTTCAACTATGTGCTATGTCCATATTTTGTGTGCCTTTTTTTAACTTTTTGTTACATTTTTTGTACAAACAGAAGTAGACAGCAGCCATAAGAGTGATGAGGTAAGGAATTCACTTAGTACATGTTTACAGTCCCAGGTGTTTAGTCCTCAGGGTGCAAGCCTGAATACTTTGGCTATTATTTTTCATCAGGGTTCTGGTATCTTGCTGTGGTTTTGCTGTTTGCCATAATTTTTACAAATCATCATAACAAAAAAACAGGCACAATTGATGTTGGCCATAGTATCGGACATTGTTGGGGCTTATCCTGATTTTTGTACCATGAAGTGACTAGGGATATTTCTACTTAGCCCCCTTGGATGGGATGTTAGTCTCCCCAGTGCCAACTTTGTAAGTACCGTTTTATAGACCTGGCTGGGGAAAGGCACAGTGAGAGTAAAAGTGTCATGTCCAAGAACACAAGAAAGTGATCTCTAGCAATGGACCAAACCTGGACCACTTGATCCAGAGTCTAGCATGATAACCATTAGGGTATTTCATATTGCCGACCTCGAGAGAAGGATCCAAATATTTTTGCAGTTCTTACACAGAGCATTTGTTATTTAATTACTAACACAGTGCATAATAGAGAGGCATGGTGACCACTTGGTTAGTGCACTTGTCTCCAGATTGAGCAATGTGGGTTTGAGTCCTGGCCTGGGACATTGTGTTATGTTCTTGAGCAAGACACTTAACTCACACAGTGCCTCTCTCCACAATGGACTAGCGTCCCATCCAAGGGGGAGTAGAAATACTCCTAGTCACTTCACTGAAACTGGAGATAAGTGCCAGCCTGATGGGCCACTTGGCTTGTCTACAGACTTAGCCTTTACCTTACAGTGCATAATATCTGCAGTGTGTATTCTGTTGACTTAAAGCTCAGCTTATATGCTCAAAGCTAATGAACCCATCCTTTTTCAGGACACAAATGGAGGATCGTTATCAAATGAAAATAGTTTGGGCGAGAAAAATAATTGTTTCTGTCCGCATACCAATTCTTCTCAAGGAAGGAAGAGACCAGAAATTCAGGATTCAAGTTTTTTCAACTCCAGATTAAAGCGAAAAGCTGATTTTGATGGAAACAGGTATTGATTTTCTATTTCTTGTTTGACTAGATTAAGGAAAGTTATGTAAGTGTTTTCATAGCCTGTGAGTGAGTGATTATTTTTAGTCTCTCAGACTCGCTTAATTGTTTTCATGATAACATAAAGCAACCATTATAGAATGTATGGCTAAACTCGGACTTAAAGTTCATAGTTTGACAGTTTTTACAGTGCTGCATGCTGCACTGTACCATTGGCACTTAAGATGACGTTTTGGATTGAGATTATGATAACAAAAACATTTCAAACATATTTTTTGGGTTATGTTTTAATTTGTCAATAAATTGCAAAACATGAGGGAGGCAGAGTGAACTGCCACCTCTAACAGTCCTTGCACATGGATTAGCCAGTTCAAATAGAGGCCATACGAATTTCATCAAAAAGATGTCAAAGTGTCAAACATTTAATCAAAACTATTTCAAGTGGGAACATTGTGGCATGCAGCACTTTAACCTTTCATAGCAACATAAATGAAATAATCAGTTAGCAATATTGAACTCATCAAGCACCAAATTCTTAAGTTATTCTCAAAAGCAATGTGCCACAGTTAGGAGAATGAACATTTCCAGCTTGTGTTATTTTTTCACTCATAACAGGACAATGTCAGCTTGCTCATCAGTTAGTTACTCTAGTGATAGTGATGAAGATATCGACATTGAAGCAGATTCACCAAAAAGAACAAAGGTAATGACCAAAAAAAAGATGTTAAAAAACAGTTTTGGTGCCCATCATGTGACCCTTACTTTACAGTGAAATAACCCCAACTGGTATTTCATTTTGCTTCAAGTGTTACTGAGCTTGTGGAGCCTTGTGGATGGATTCTAGAGATGTTATGATCCATTAGAAAGTGTAACAGCTGGCTATATTTTTACAGATAGTTTAATTGAACAAGGTTTTATTCTTATATTCTTATATTTTTATTATTCTTAGTCTTTTATTCTGATTTTTACAGATTAGTTATTTTATTAGTTAGTTTATTTTACTCATGCTTTACATATTTCTATGTTTCTTTATTAATTTTTATTTGTGAGATCTTTTAAAACTCATTGTAAAGCACTATTGGATAGTAATAGAAATAGCGCTATATAAATAAAGTATTAAAATTATTATTATAACAATAATTATGTCACAAACTATTAAATCAGTCCATCCAGCTGTCTGTCTGTCTGTCTATCTGTCTGCCTG
>Ga0126338_10000115_pt1 | contig 30329 bp, 15 predicted proteins | sample OrbCmetagenome_2_FD_92529 | JGI IMG/M metagenome (GOLD analysis project Ga0126338, IMG submission 92529) | Coral microbial communities from Petempiche,Puerto Morelos, Mexico - Orbicella C C metagenome | ecosystem: Host-associated > Invertebrates > Cnidaria > Coral | place: Petempiche,Puerto... | reverse complement strand
GTAACTTACTACCATGTGTTCTAAAGAACGCGTTCTCTTATAGTTTGTGCTCTGGAGAACGCTTTTTTCCATTTTTGTGATTTGTAACCGTTCCGTATCCGTTCCATTTCCATTCGGTATTCGTTCGGTATCCGTTCTGTATCCATTCTGTATCCATTCTGTACCCGTTCCGTTCGCGTTCTCGTACCTGTTATGTATCCGTTCTGTTCCCGTTCGCAAACGCGTTCCCTGTTAGGTTTCTTCTGATTGGTACTGTACAGCCTTATTCATGTGTCGCATGGCATTGAGACTGGTGGTGATGATGATGATGATGATGATGATGATGATGATGATGAATGTTCTTGGAAGTTTGATGGAGCTATAAGTGATATTGTCCTACTTTTCTTTTTTGATAGCTTTGCTTTGAGAGAGGAGACATCCTAGAAGTCACTAAGGTAGGTGTTTAACCAATGGGGCCAATATATCTGCACATGTAAATTAGCCATAGTTGAGTAAGTGTTTGGTTGATTCGTTTTCAATATTTCTCTTTAGGCGGTGGATGGAGGATGGTGGGAAGGAACCTTAAATGGCAAAGTTGGATGGTTTCCCAGCAACTATGTCAAAGAAATATCAGCAAGTGTGTACCTCTCCTTTTGTATTGTTCTGCCTTAAGTACATGTATAAACGTGATGTACTAAAAACAGCTTTAGGATGTACCTGTATGTGTACGTACTAAAAAATACCGTTCATTTGTGAACAGGTCCTGAACCGACAACACCAGTTACACCCGTGCCATCCTCATTATCATCAAGCAAACGAGAAAGTGCAAGAGTCTATCATAACCTGGTGAGAGTGGTATTTTGTTACTGTGAAGTTGTTTTGATGAATCAGAGGTGCTATGAATTAGGGAGAACAATTAAAACAGAAAATAATTAATATATATGTTTGTTGGGAATCAATGAAAAATTGAACATAACATGTATACATGTCCAACCAAATTTAAAATTCCTCAAGGACTCCAGTCAGCAAAATAAAAATTGTCATTACTTCATGGAAGTACATGTATTTGGGGTGTAATGAGCATCGGGTTGTCACTGGTTGAACTTATGAAATGTTTGAAGCAAGAAGAACATCATTTGAGCTGAATATCTTCCTCTCTCTGCAGGACTGTTGCCAGAACAACAATGTGTCTGTACATAGCCAAAGTCCCTGGACTGAGACTTTCAGTTATTATCGTATCGTTTCATATCATAGCGTTGCATTGCATTGTGTTACGTAGGGTAGCATATAAATTCATCTGGTCAGCTGGCCAATGATCTGTTCTTAGGCTATTGTTTGTTCCCCCAGTGCCTGGTTTGTTGATTGCCTGTTTTCTTGGCTTGTTTTTGAAGTAGTTTTTGATGTTTTACTGTAACTACAGGTGGTTCAAAATATATTGGATACAGAGAGAGCCCATGTTAGTGAACTGCAAGTAAGTCCTCATTTATAGTCTAGATACTCTTCCTTTAATCCACAGTGTACGGGTTTATTGAACATGTTTTAATTCGTAAAATGAAAATATACAAGTCAAACATTTTTAATTCACATAATTTTACATACCGGAATATATATTTTTTTGCACAGATACATCTATTTTTTGTTTAAATAACACTGAAACAGATATATACGTGCACTGGCCAGGGAGGAATGTTTTGAGCTTTAGATTTAACAGTTATTTTTTTGTAATATCGCAGGCCCTACTACAAAATTATTTAAAACCCCTGCAAGCATCAAACGTGTAAGTATTCATGTCTTAAACCTGTAAGTGAAATTTTGTGTGGTCAAGTTATAAGTTGTCAGCATAGCAGGAAATAACACATGTCTAGGAAAATATTGCAGTTGTTAGATCTATTAACTTAGAAGTGTGTTTAGATGAGAGGTCTAGATGCACTCATCTTCTTGAAAATGATTGAAAATCACTGTAATATGAACACATCTTATATTTTTGGTGACAAGTCAAGACTGCACTGTCAGTCTTGCTATTTTTAATTATTGAAAAGCCATCTTTATGAAACCCCTGCAATGTAGTCTTGTTCTGCATGTTGAGCTCCTCCTGCTTCTAGAGTACATCTCAACTTTCATATCCTCGTCCACTTTTCTCCTCTAGTGGTATATATCTACCATGAACACGTAGTTAATAGTGAGCATACATACCTTTTTCATTGCATCTTATTGTTGTGTTGTTGATCCTTAGCTAATGTTTGTATGTGATGTTCCACAGATTACCAGCGAAAGACATGAAAGTTCTCGCTGGAAACTTTGAAGAGATTGTACAGTTTCAGCAGATGTTTTTTAATGTCATGGACGAGTGCTCACAGTAAGTGAAATCACAGTGGCTTACAAGTACATGTAATATATCAAACACGAAAGACAGTGTTTGACCGCATTTCCAAACACTGAGAAGAGAATTGAAAATACGACACGTAGTGGAGTATTTTTGACAAACTTCGGGGTGTTTGGAAATTATCGTCAAACACTGTCTTGAGTGTTTGATATATCTTCTCAATCAAAACTAAAATGAAGGAGAAAACGGATAAATAAAATCGTAAAAATCCATGCTTAGTAAGATAATTTTGATATCCAAGCACCATCATGGTCATGATTTCCTTTGTTTAAAATCGATGAATTATTAAGGAGTTTGAGAAGTACATGTAGAAGTTTGTTTTAATCTGTCCAACTATTTTATTCCTGGGTCTAACACATGCTTTATTCTCACAACTATCCAGTTTTAATTTTTTTGATGTTATCAAAGGGTATAAATTGAAGGATGAATTAGTATAATTGTGGTTTATTTTTTGCACTTAAAAGCGTACTTCAGGTGTGCCATGTGGGTGCCATTATCTTATGCACTGAAAGTTATTTAGAACCATCTCTGAAAGTCACAATAGAAAAAAGGTTGATAAGTTCAAAAGTAACAACGGATGTTACTTCTCAATCTTTGTGGTAGTTCAAGTTTGATGGAAACAATTTCCCAGTAAGCGTCAATTGCATTGTATATCAATTTATGCACCGTGTGTGTATGCTATGTTAATTTATGTATGCTACATAATCATGTGCCGTTAGGGGTGACCTTCACCATTCACACTGTTCTTTATAATTATTGGCCAAACGAAACAATAGGTAAAGAACACAAATAATGTCCTAAGCCCTAAAAACAAAAGAGGTGCAGATTAGTATAACAAAAAAAAAATTCAAAAAAAAGAGCTTTTTAAGTGGTGCAGATCATTGTTCTAGACAATTTCTCAGTTTAAACCATGCACCATAATGTTATGATTCTTTTAATTAGTAAATTATTTACTAGTAATTTTTAATTGAATTGTTAAATTGAATTTTAACTGAATTTCTTTAATACAGCCTTCCTTTACCTCAGCAAAGAATGGGAGCCAGCTATCTACAGATTGCTCCTCAGGTACAATCTTGTTCGTTAATAGTTGATTGGCAGTGCCATTAATGATGATTTTTTTAGTTGTGTTTGGTAATGAGGATTGACGGTATTGTCTTTTTGATTTCATTTAATAATGATAGATGAAGGAGTTGTACATGATGTACTGTGCAAACCACCCTAGAGCAGTTGAGGTGTTGACCAAGTACAGGTGACTGGAATTTCTTGAAATCCTTCCCCACTCTTCAGCTCAATAAAACAGAACTTTGTAAAGTTTGCTCTGACCAAATGGTATGATCTGTAAATTTTATCACTTTCCAGTGGAAAAGTGTTTGACTGTAAGACAAACTGTTCTATACACAGGATATGGATTTTCCTGGTGAATAGCATTATTAATAGCAAAAGCATGCCACAAGCACAATTGGCATTTGTTGCAAAGTTCTGCACATTCTTACACAGCTGCTGTTCGAGACCCCAAAGAGCATGGCTTCCCTCAAAGGCTGCTGACCAGCTTTGGCTTGAGTCAGACTTTGCCTAAATTGGATTTAGCATGTTTGAGCGACCAGGACCTGAGCTTTTGCAAAATTGTGTGTAATGTGCTCAATATATATTCCTGGTAATTTTGTTTGTGTAAATATTCCCTAGAAATTTTTTTTTCTCCAAACAGCATTTATTAGCTAGAATTGCAAGCCATGCTCCCTGCCCCATATTTTAAATGTACATGTACATGTAAGTCATTTAGCCCCTAAGTTGATTAGGCCTAGAGACTTGCTAGCCCCTAACAGGAAGTTGATAAAGCCCCCACATAAGTTGGTAGTTAAAGTCTGCATACGAGCCAAGTGGCTCATCAGGCTGAAGGTTATCCTGGTTTCAGTAGCATGAAGTGACTAGGAGTATTTCTACTACCCCCTGGATGGGATGCTAGTCTATTGCAGGGTTACCCCCCAGCATTAAATTCGCTAGTACCCATGTAAACACCTGGATGGGGAGAGGCACTGTGAGTGTAAAGTGTGTTGTCCAAGAACACAACACAATGTCTCCGATTAGGGTTCGAACCAGGACCGAGTTGAGCACACTAATTATGAGGCCACCACCATGTGGTTGGTTGTTTGCAAAAGGGAACTGGAGTCACGTCACATTTCTGGCTGCTGATTTGAAGCCGAGTGCGTGTGTTGATAGAGGAATGGGTTGGTTAGTACCGCGAAGCTAAACGTGACTATAAAAGTGCATGTGATAGAAGAATGGGATTTCATTTGATTATAATGTGACAAGAATGGAAACCAGGTAAACTTCATTCCTCTGTGTACTACACTCCTTGTGTGATAAACCTCACCATGTTGTAATGCTAATTACAAATAGGCTTTTAAGCAAAGGTATAATTGACTCAGCTGTCAAAGCTTTCTGGTTCAGCAAGAGACAGAATAATAATCAACTAAAGGCGAGATTTAATTGGGGGTTAATCAACTTGTCAGGTCCAAGCTCATCTACTTGTTGGGGGTTAGCAAGCGACAGGCCAATTGACTTGGCAGCTAAACACCCAGATACAGATGTACGCACATTTGTAGGTTGTGGTTCAGTTTTTCCCTCAGTACAATGTGGTGGTTTCCTTTGTTCTGGTGCATGTTGATAGATATGAGAAAAGAAAATATCAAATTGTACCAAGGGTAAAATTGAATCACAACATGGGCATTGCAGAAAAGAAAAAACTTAAAATATTGAGACATTATGTGAACTGTATGCAGCTGTGTTTATGTAGAGTCTTTAATATCTTTACTGATTGATGTTTTTTAATTATTCATAGTGACGAGTTGTCAGCGTTTATTGAAAGTAAAGGAGCACCAGCACCTGGGATATTAACGTTGACAACAAGTCTCAGTAATGTAGGTTGAATTTATTGACTGTAAAATGAAGACAGAACATTTTAGCCATGGTCTATAGAGCGTTTTCACTCACGTGGCCAGCAGCCATGCAAATTTATTGGAACAAAAGAAAGTGTTCACATAAGAAAAGAGTTCAGCTCCCGTAGGATTGGTTTGGGACTCCAATATGGCTGCCATTGCATCAGTCGAAAATGCACTATAATCTTTAACATTTTCACAAGAATGAAATGTTACCCAAGGCTGTCCAGAACAGAGCTCATGCAAATTTGTTTTTCATGACTTTTAGAGCAAAATATTTGACACTATGAGTAAGCTTCAAAACTAAAATAAAATTATGTGACCTTGTGTGTAGAAATCAAAACAAGAGAGATTCCTTGGTGATTTAGGTAAATATTTGGTTTCAAGGCTATTTTGGACTACTCTGCAATTGTGAGATGTTGTTTTAAAGGGCAGTTAGATAAAATCACTCTATTTTAGAGAATTACAGACTGAATTTACTGTTAGTAATATTGATATTTACATGTGGTCTCTAAGTTGGTAATTAGAGACAAGTGGCAGCCGGAAATACGTCAGTGTTCACAGGCTAAAAATAACCAAACTAACAAAAGAAAACAATGGAATCAGTGTCTAATAGTACATGTATCTAATTGTGTACTAACTATTTTATCACAGGTTAAGTAAAATCATTCTAACTTCCTTTCAATTTCTATGATTGTCAAAAATGCTACTGAGCCATCATTCACAGAAGTTATGTTTTTGAAATAATTTTCCATTTTGATTAAGTGTTGAATTGTGCATTATTTTCCTTAAGGTGGCTATTCCTAAATTCAAAAACTTTGAACTCACATGGTTCATTTTGAAGACCAAAGGAGACTAAACATGGTACTGCTGTCTCTTGTAGCCATCAATATTTATCCACAGTCTAAACCACTAAAAACATATCTCACTCGGAACTTTTTTATGCGCAATTTTTGTGGTTAGATTGTTTTTCTCATTTTGTCCTAGAAAACACACTCTTATTAACAGTATGACATTGCTACATTTTGTCAATGTTGTGTACCATAATTATATTCTATCAGTGTTTCTTGCATAATGAATTTCAGGTTTTATTACGTAATGTTTTGAAGATATTTTTGTTTATTATTCTGCACGAGTTTGCAAAAGGTGGCTGTTAAATATCGCAATTGTCCCTACATGTGAACCCAAAATTGATGTTAGTTTAACCTCAAAGGTCATAAAGAGAATTTTTACCACACAGTTTAAACCAAAAATATGTCTTTAAGGATTAACATTCCAATGCACAATCTATAGTTTAAAAAAATGGTTATTTACTGGGTAAAATATGGGAGAAAAAACAACTACTACCAATAACATTTAAAATCAAATATGCTTTAAAACAAAAGAAAATTGACATAATGCGATTTGCAGTCTGTTAATTGTTCATTAATATTAATTACTAACTGTTGTCGCACTTTCTGCATCAAATTAACACAAATCAACTTGTTTCTCCATCAGCCCTTCAGACACCTAGGCAAGTATCCAAATCACATGAAAGAACTGGAGCGGCACCTTGAGGTACAGTTTACGCAGTAATAGAGTAATTACCAGTGTCACAGGTAGTGTTGCTGTGAAATTAGTGAAAAAGAAAAGCGGTCAATGGTCACATTGCTAAATACCAGAGCTAAGGTCAACAACAGATGAATTCTGGTTGATATTGATTTGACAGTGCCAAAGGTGTTGTCTTATTCAGATGTGTTTGCCATATTTGATATTTTATTTTCCCTTGAGCTGTTCAGCTTTTGTGCATTTTAACAATTTCTTAATCAGTCAAGTTTCTCAAAAAAAAATCTTTAAGCTGTAATGCTCAGGAAAAAACTGTGAACTGTGATCAAGAATTTTAAAAGAACTATCTCTATTCTTGTTTCATAAAAAGAGCTAAGAATAGTAAGGTATGTCCTAGAATCTCTTCAGAATTTTTTTTGCAGGGATTTAGAGTTAATCATCTTTTAAAAGCCAGCTTAAACTTTGACTTCTATTGTTCCTTTTACTGCAGGAAGGGCATGTAGACGAATTAGACACTAAGAAGGCAATAGCTGTGTTTCAGAATTTGACTGTATGTATAATTATACACATACCTTTTGTTTGTTAAATTGTAATTAACTTGCATCAACTCAGTTTTGTGCCACATGACATTATGTAGAATGAAATCTTTTTAACTGCGTGAGGACATTAATGAGTATTGCTGCTGTGTTTGCATGACCCATTGTTGTCTTCATGTGTTATTATCTTCTAATCACTGTTAGCTAATAAAAGGTTTTTGTAAAAAATTCCTATATTGCCCTGTTTGTTATCAGCATAGTTGTCATGGTCACAAATCCCTGCTATACCATGATCTCTACAACATCTGCACTGATTAACTACTGTTTTAATGAATGTTCCTCTTTGACTGCAATTGATAAGGTTCAAGACAAAGCTAAGTGCAATGTTACTGCTGCGTCTAGTACCTCACAGCTGCAGCCTCAGGATGTGTAATTTCTTCCGATTTCAGACAAGTTGTCATGAGACGAGAAAAAGGAAAGAAACAGAGTTAGAAATGTTGACAGGGACAATAGAAGGATGGGAAGAAGAGGTAAAATGATACTGACAAGAACTGTTGTGAGATCTTGGCCAAATTACTTGACCAAAGAGTGAAGTTTTGACACTATTTTGGATAACTGCACGTACATAGAACAGAACTTCTACAATATGGAGCTGCTTGTTCTTGTACATTGTTATATCTGGGGTGGATCTTTCTTGCTTTACATTACATTAACATTACATGTTGTACCAGGTTACTGTTTCAGTGGATGTAAATGAAAAGCGTTTTCTCAGCTTTTTTCCTGATTTGTGCCGACAGTACCTTTATTAAATGTACAAGTACATTTTGTTGTGATTGCTTAAACACTAGAAAACAAGTTTGTATAGAAAGACTTAAATTTATTATTTGTGCTCAATCCATCAGTAATGACATATGAAGTTACAGTCTTGAAATTTTAGAGCCCTTAGTGGCTCAGTTAAATCTGAATATATTTTATATTGTAGAATGTAGAATTGATAAATATTGAGCATCTGTGTGAAATGCTTCAAGAGTCAATAACTGGAATTGTCATCTTGAACAATCACAAAAGGTATCCTGAAGATCTATTATAAAATTTCAACTATTTGAAACTTCAGACCAAAACTGCCTTGAACTTTAATGTTATCACTGACGAAATGAAGCCTAGACAGCTAATACAGCTAATACACTTAACAGGTCAGCCGCAGTATACAGACTCGTTCACTTGACTAACTTGAACTTCTGTTGATAATAGTTGATTTATTTATAAATGCCTGCTATATTATTAGTACTTATTGATTCCTTCCAGGACATTAGTAAAGAAGGAGATCTTATTTTGATGTCACAGTTCCTTATACATGGAGAAAATGGGGTAATGGCTTTGGTTATTTTGCTATTAATGATGTTTTAAATGTCTAATTAAATCCATACTGGGTAGCATTTAGTTTCAGGCACAATATAATTGATGTCAAATTGTACTAAGTGACTGATCAGTTTGCAAAGTAATGGGATGAGAAAAAAATCTGAGGTCTACCAAAACAGACTTGGTTCAAGTTTCATGTTGTCATGTTTTTCTTCTGAAAAATAAGTTTCAACATAGAAAGGTCTTGCGAGTGTCAAAGTTACACTGATATTGTACACATTTTTGTTCTTTCAAGTGTTTTTTTTTTTTTTTTTTTAAGCATTCAAAGTTAAAATTTTTTTTTTTTATTTTTTTTTTTTTTTTTTTTTTTTTTTTTTTTTTTTTGAAGCAGTCACAGTTAATATTTCTTTGTATAACTTGTATTTTAATGTGGTTCACCGATTGTAGTTTGATTCAACCAGGTCACGGTCCTAACAGTCAATTTGTATGTAGTCTGAAAATCATAAAATGATAATCTTGAACAGGATGCTTGGATTGTTTGCTAATTAAATAAATTATTGTTCAGTAACATCTCATCTATCAGGGGCTGAAGACATATGCTGTTTAGATCTTCTGAATGTTGTTTTAGCATACAATAGTGATGGCTAGTCTAATGCAGTTCTTTATTTTTTCTTGTCAACTCAATATCATTGGTTTTGGATGACCTGTTTTTCTGTAACTTTTAAACTTGTATTGAGTGTATTACATTATTTATTGGAGAATCTAGATGAATGGAATAGTGACCATAATTTTGCATCCTAATTCGGTTGAATTCACAGTAAAATAAAGCTGCCTAGGCAGTGGTTAAAACTTGTGGTAGTTTAAATGTTTTTATATATTCTGCTTACTGTACTGGCTGCTTTACTTGTAGTATACAGTCATGTAGTTAGCCAGAGTAGTTTGCACCCCATTGCTAAATAACAAATTGATAAATAATAATTAATAAATTGTCTTGATGCATTGGTACAAAAAAGACAGACAGCTAAAGAACTTATAAATACGATCTGTTATTTTCAAAAGGTCAGACAAGCAGGTCATTTGATCAATATCAGTGCCATATTCCTGAATGTTTTGTTTGAACCATGGGTTTACAGTTTGTTGTTGAACTAATGAATTCTCTTATCTGTAACAACAATACTTAACTTACATTATCAACAAGACCTGACGCATTTTGTGTATTTTCCACCCAGGAGGTCCGAGAAAGATCATTTCTTCTGTTTCCAAACTGTCTGATTATACTTTCAGTAAATGCAAATGCCTGTGGATATAGATTTGAGGTAAATTTGGACATTTCATATAGTTACACAGTTTATGTGCAGTAGCTTATAGTGTGTTCTATTATAATTCAGGCAGGTATTTTAGTCATAGCAGTGTTTGTATGTAAGTTGAATTGAATTTGTCGAGGAGGTGTTACGATATCTTTTGTTCTATTGAACTTTGGCATTGTTAATTTCGTTGTATGCAGATCTTTATTGTAATCATGAAGAGCAAACAACAGTCCTTATTTAGATGTTCTTTCTTATATTTTTTCAATTTTTGTACTTGATGCCATTGACATCTTTGTTAACAGCTTATAATGAGATTATACACATGTGTAATGTTTTTGATCTCTGCAATTTACCTTATCAGGGAAATGATCAAATCACTTTTTTCATGTCACCTGTATAGTTAACATTGTATAGATACTGGAGGATGAAATTTGATGTTTATCTGATAACCCTTAAAAATTACAAAATCATTTGGTTCACTGTTATGTAGTTATCAAATGAATTATATTCGGCTTCTCATACTGTAGACCTTTTTTAGTCGTGTTAAATAGATCTGTTGTTCACACCTGTTATTTGATCTCATTACAGAAAAAGTATGACCTTTCAGACTTGACAATACGTTCACTGGAAGATTCAGAGGGCATTTTGAATGCATTTGAAATAAAAGGCAAGTGAAAGTCTTGGAATATTTTCTTTTTCCTTTTAATTATCTTGTTCCTGAAGGAACTGCCATTTTCTCTTATTGCATAGTACATGTCTAGGTTTTTTAAATCCTCTGTAATTATCCCCCAGCTCCCTTCACAACCCCTGTCCTTTCCCTTCACAACCAAAACAATAAATAGCACCTTTTTTATATACCTATACAGTTTACATATACCAATTGATCTGGAACTTAAATTGACAAACAGAACTTTTGTGCTAATGAACATGAATATTCTCTGAAGCTCCTTGGTTTATTGTTTCATGCGTGTGCAAATTCAAAAGCAGGCAACATCCTTCTGAGACACTTCTTGGATCCCCATAGACCTACAATATTATTTACCTCATCATTATTTTAGGGATTTTTTGGGGTTGCATCAGACAGATTATTCATGTCCTATATTGATCTTGCAGTTAATGGAGATGTCATGAAACTGTCTACGAACCACGCCCACGAGAAGACAGCATGGCTTGACACTGTTCAGTTCCCTGGTCAAAGTCCCAAGGTTCGCCAATCCTCGGAAAAGGGTAGTGTGACATCACCATCACCCTGGGTGGAAAGACATCCTGCGTCACTATCAGAACGGACATATTCAAAATCAAGTCCTCCTCGAAGTGAATCTATTGGTTCACCGCCAAACTCAGCTACACCCAAGGGGTCTCTTAGTACTTCTGGAGTGCATTCACAGGTAAATGTGATATTTAACAGGAGGTCTATACAGTGTGTTTGTCAACATTTTTTATTAAAAAACACGTCAATGTAATCGGTTAATTTTTACTTTATCATATAACAGTCTTCCAGTGATGGATCAAAGTTTCGTTCTGGGTCAACATCACATTCAGTAGCCACAGACCTGACGACGTTCAGCTCTGCCCCTCACAGTCCAAACAGAAAAGGACACTGGGATTTCACAAGGCTTAGACCCACCCCTCCTCTGAGGCCAGCATATGCACTGATTGCTAAGGAGGTACATGATACTTTGCCATTATTGTGCATATTCTTGTAATAATAACTACTTATTAACTGAGAGTGAGATCTTTACAGGAAGTTCTCAGACCGAGACCTTGCCGTATCGCTCAGTCAATACAGCAAGGTTGAGGTTTGAGGTTTCAGATTTTCCTGTTATGACCGAACGTATAAGGTCAATAAGTTGTTTAGCACATGGCATTTTGCTTTGTTTTTGAAAGCCTGTAATTGGCCCGTGGGCATTATGGGAGAATAATGCCCTACATTTAGCCAATCAGAGTGCATGTTATATCGGCTACAAGAGCAGGCCATATAATAATATTGTGCAATCCTTTTCTGTGGTTGAGAAAGCTACCTTTGATTAAAAAAAAAAAAAAGAAACGTGCTAACTGCACCTTTTGATGACACGTGAACTCTGGTCATTCAACAGTTTTGTGTTTCACTTTTGTCAATTGTCTTAGTGGACCTCTCGGGAAACAGGTTAATGTTTAAATGAAAGGTTCAAAAGGGCTACTGAATCCATTTGCCTTCCCTTAGAGTAGCCCACAGTATGTCCTGTCGTTTAAAACATTCCCTGCACAAATCAGCGTGTAAGGTCAACACATTAATACAATAAAGGCAGCCAAAAGTCTAGTTTAAATTGTTTATTGAATTATAAAATTTGATTATTTCTGTGAAGGACACATCCACAGCGCATCGCTCCATGAGAGGCCTACTTCACCCGTCAAGGAAAAAGCAAGGTACATGTAAAGACTTGTAAATTGATACATCATACAGTACATGTACTTTTATGGGAAATACTCCATACCACACCTCTAATAGGCCATTTCCGAGTTGCCTTTTGCCCTTGTGTCAGAATGAATCTTTGTGCAAAACCATTCATATGAAAATGTTTTTGGCCTACATTTTCAATTTTATGCAAGTCAAGCTAATTTTCATATGAAAGGTTTTGCACGAGGACTAATTTTGAAACAGCGGCACAAGGTACCTCGAAAATAGCGTATTAACACCACACATTTATTTTGATTCAGGCAAGAGAACTGTAGGGCCATCTCCATGGTCCACACACACACAAAAAAAATTGCACTTGAGCTGTGAAGGACTGAAAGTTAGGAGTTAGCAAAAATGTTCTGTATGTTGCAACTAAAAAAAGACACAAAAATGTACGTAAAAAGGTGTTTCAAGGCAGCAATTCTTTTCTAAACTCAAAATTGACCTATCAGTCGTGTAGTTCATTTTTGCCAGTTTTACTACGAAGTAAGGTCTACATTTAGTTGGCTGAAGAACTTACTATATTCCAAATAGAAAACTAGTCCTAATTGTTTTAAATATATGTATCCTGGTAGTTAATATGTATCACAGTTTAATTTAGAATGAAGCAATGATGCATCATAGATTATACTGTAGCTTAAAAACCATTTTCCCTAATGATCTTGTCTACTAAATTTAACGTTATAATCTGTATGAATTACATAGAATAATAACATCACAGACACAAAATGCTCTGCACAATCACTTTTACACTTCTGTACTGTACAATTATATCATTTACAAATTCAAATAAGAAGTAAAAAACATTTATAAAAGAAATAAATTTGAAATGAAATTATTTTTTCATGGCAAAAGTAAATGTATGATTTATTGTTAAAACTCAAGAACAGTTATATCAAAAAAAAAATGCACTGTGGTGATTGCTTCTTTAAAGAGGTTTTTGATGAAAACAAGGGAAATAAGATTATAAAACTGTCTACTACAATGTAGGTTGATCTTTAACTGCTTTCATGAACATTGACCTCTAATGTAATTGTTTAGATTTTAAATTGTTTTTTCAGCAGGAATTGCTACCTGAAAAAAAGTTGTCACTGTGATTTTGTGAGCATTTTTGCAGCCTATTTTCAGGCATTGAGTAAGAGTTTTGTTCTGATTAAATCAGAACAGATGAAAGACAGGTTACTTAATAATTTCTTGGTTCTTGTATCTATTCAGACTAAAACAGATTGTAAACATGGCATTGTTACTTAAGACCTGAAGCATTGCAGCATAATAGAGCTGCTTGAAGTGCCACCAAAATAATTTATAACCTCAGGCAATTCCTGTTGAAGAAACAAGTAAAGTTTATGGGTTAATCTTGTCAATTAAACGTCTGAACTAACATGAAAAACCTATCTCCTCCCCTTCAACCAGTTTCCATCTCAAGGCCAAGTTTCAGAGGTGACTGATAACTTCTCTTCTAGGTTGTCTTACTCTTAATCCGCTTACATCTTTCAAATCTTGCACCTCAGACTGTAAGTAATCTTTCAAAATAAAGTTCTTAAACCCCTGCCTCCTTTAAGGGCTCAATGCTTAAAATGTGCCCGTAAACGATCTTTTAACTTGCTGTTAATGCTCTGCTCTGTTACAAATAAAAGCTTTAAATTCTCACTACAGAAGAAATAAAATTTTAACTAAATTTAACTGTTACTGATAACTTGCAGTGGAGTTTTCTTTAACACCCATTTACGTGGTGTATTGAATTTTAGGCGTGACTCAGACAAAATTGAATCCATGTTTGATTTATGCTTATTTGCATTTTATGTGTCTGAGAATGGGTAAAAGTAAATAAACATGGGCATCCAATTTTTTTGAGCCATGCAACTATTCCAGTTTCAAGTTAAATGTAAACTGTGCTATAAGAATTTCAACAGATAATTCAAAGTGCGGTATGCATTGTAATGTGGTTGGGGGTTATTAATTTATTTGCTCTCCCATCGCCCTATGTGCCACACCTCCATGATGGGCAGTAAGTGAGAATTAGTGTGGAATGACACAGCTCAGGCAATAAGCGTAATTTTATGTTTAACTTAGAAGTCTGTAATTCTAACCTGTAACAATCACACAAGCTGTTTATACCTTGGATTTGCTGTGCATTGTAAAATTATTTGTAAGTGAGTCTCTAAATAGTGATGGAAGTAATAAAAAAGGTTCTCCCTTTAGTTAATAATTATTTAAATTTCAATCTGGCATGACAATTTAAAATAGCTGCCATCTTCCTTAAAGTGTTTAGATAGGATAAAGTGATTGTAGAAACGGTTATGAGATTTCTTACAAAACGCACTCTTGTATTTTTTAAGGTCGCTCAAAGAGTGAACTTGAAGATGACAAGCACAGTGGTAGTTCAGGTATGAGACAAAACAATAAGCTGCCTCATATGTACTGTGTGTTTGAATTCCATTTTTATCAAGCCTAAAATTTTGTGACTCTGTTAACATAAGCAATTTAACAATAATATTGTTCACTGTACCCAAATTCGCTATTAGCCAATCAGAAGCCATGTCTACTGTCCAATATCCTGCGAAATCAATACTGACCCTGTATTGCTACGATATCATGGTCACTTGGCCGAATTTGGGTACCGTAAATATCTAATGGTATGATTCAGCAACATGTCAGGGTTGTTTGGTCTTGCCATGGTATTTATTTATTTCTACGGCCCATGGCTTGAAGCATACCAAAACTGGCATGATTAGGTATAAAAACCAATAGTTATATGGAAACTTTGTTTAAACATTTCAGGAAGTAGTCGTGTATTAGAGGAAGATATGCTTATTCTTCGGGTCGTTGAAGCTTACTGTACAAGTGCGAGAGCAAGACATACGCTAAACAGTAAGTGTCAAGTACTATCCTTGTAATCAGATTTTGTTTCTCCAGAAGCGATCACTTCTACGTAAGCCTGAGTAACTCAAGGTTTACTTAGTGAACGGTGTAAATGTAAGTTCAAGACGAAATATTTTGAGTTCAGTCATTTCACCGACAGTGAAGATTGGTTTGTACATTACATGTGCATGTACTTGAATCCCACGATACAGAACTACTTCCAGATATATTGTGCTTCATTGTCATAGATAGACTGTACATGCACCTTAACAGTCCTTGAAATTATGTTGTATCATATGTAGAGTGTGTGCTGTCTTCATTCGAGTGCTCAAGTAGGCAAGAACCAAAATGATGGATTTCGAAATGTTGAATCTAGCAAAATTTGGCTTTTCCCACCTACAGCTCAAATTAAATGTGCCCAGGGTGAAATGAACTCAGAGTCTTTTGTTGTGTACTCGTTTGATGAATTGATACAGTTGTAGTAAAGCATCATGGCCACTGCTGAATCTTTCATGTAGTTACATTTTGTTTTGACACTGTAGTGGCGTAAAGATGTAGAGTACAATCTGCAGTAACTGTCAGAGTTGGGTGGTCAGTGAGTGATGCGCTGAATTTGTTTTCACACTTTTCACCAATACTCTGCTTACTGAGTTATTGAAGATATTGAATTAGTTCTCTATCTTTACATCTTAATGAAGGTGACTTCTGTGTAGGAGAGTGGGGTGGGTGGCCTCTTATCCACAGTTTAGGCCTGTTTACGAGGAGAGAAATAATATTCCCTTATGGGAGGGGCGATCCCCACATTGAGCAGCCCTGGGCGAGAGCTTGTGTACAGCGGGAAGGGCCAATTTGTTATTTGGTCAGCAAGGAGAGGTTTTTCATAAAGCTGCTTAGTAGAAAATGGCTCTAGGGGAAGGGTAACTCTGTTTGCAGGGAAAACCTCTCTCCTTATAAACAGGCCTGAGCCATCAGAAGAATCATCAATGCAACAGTACATGTAGAAGAGCTCTGGTGTCAGTAAAATCTAAACACCACTTGAACACCATTTTTGTGAAGCACTATATTAATATAGAAAAATTAGTTTAAATATGTTTGAAGATGAGTATTGCACGTCCTTTAATTTGAGGGTCAATACGAATAGTTACTGCTATTAGTGCCAGAAGGTATTTAACTTTACTTGCAATGTAGTCTTCGATATCGATTTAACCTGAAGAGAAGTGTATTGTTTGTGATTTCCAGTTATTTCAATTTCAAAAATGTACGAGGGTGATTTTCAAATTGTATTGTTCGTTGAGTATGAGGGTAACAAAATTCAGATCTGCAACAGCTTTTGCGCAAGCTCCTCAAAATGAATATGATTATGTTAGTTTATTGGTTAGTTGCACCCAGTTTTGTTATTTCCACTCTTTTAACCTTTTTTTTTTCAAATAAGAAATGTTATTGTCTCAGTCCTTGGTGAGTGATCAATACCCAGAGCGTTGTAAATTTTACTTTGATCATTGCCCTATTCTGATGTAACAATGATAACAATGAAGGCCTGTGTTGTATGAAAGTCAGCATACCATATGAATGTTAAAAACCAGATGTTTACAGTGCATTTATTTTAAATCAAAAGTTACTGTTTCTTTCTTTTTGTGTAACCTAGCTCACTGTTAATTGATTTAAATTTTTTGTTGTCACAAGCTGTTTTGGTTTTTGTCATTGTGTATTAAAATGCATTATTTGATTAAAACACATTTATGCATCAACCTATGTCCTTGTTGTTGCACTTCACTGCATGTGTCATGCTTACGTGTTCTTAATCTTAATTTTTTTTGTAACTGGCTGATTTCCAATCATATATTGGGATCACGTTTTAATCCTGTTTGAAACCACATCCACCCTTTAGCCAGAAATAATTGTATTGTTAGTGTCAAACAGCCAAGCATTCACGCACTTATTACGTTCTACACAATCTGTCACATCGTTACATGTTCAAACTTCTACCATTGTTAAACCCTTTTATGCAAGTGTAGGCATACATTGATTTAGATCCACTTTAGTTGCTGTTGGTACTCTGAAGTCTTTCTGATCATCCGTACTGATATCAAAGGTTAAATATGGTTTTACTGCGTTGCATAGTTAAATAGATAAGCCCACGTGGCATTTAATTTCGTGTAGGACATGTAATGAAGGTATAACAAACGTCAAATCTTGGAATATGATTTATGAAACATTATTTCAATTATCTTGTGCCAGGATAAGAGTATGTTAAGCATTAATGCCATCTTGTACAGTAATATTGCACTTGAAACTAAGATCCAATTTGCTTCTTAAATTGCACTGCTTAGTTTTTTTTGGTATGCAAATTAACTATCAATTGTGTAATAATTTGAATCGCTAACCCTTTCGAAGTTTTAATTATTTCACAAATTTAATTGTGATTACTGTCCACTAATCTAATTTGTGTTAAAACGCTTCTTAACTTTGTCAAAGCCTTAATTTATGTGGTTCTAACTGTGTGCAGCTTAAGCCCTTCCATGTGACCATTTAAATAAAAGCTTCTGAACAGAGGATTTGTTTGGTGCTATTCATTTTACAATATTTTGCAAATTGAGACATTACCTGTATGTAAATATCTTTAGTTTCAACTCTGGCATCATATTCTAAGTCTTTATTATACCTTCATTATGTGTACCTTAGCAGAAGATGCAAATAAACCCAAACCAAATGGGCCTGCTGAATGCATTCCAAATGACATCCCTGGTGATGAACATGATGGTACTAACCATTCCAGTCGACCTAGAGGTGCCAAGATCTTGGCTCATGGATGCTGCCCGGGACTCGCAAGCAAGAGCAAAATGTACACATATTAATTTTAAAGTTACCGTCCTCTAAATGAATTTGAATACATTAATTTTTTAGGCATATACAAAGATATGCTCTGTATTATAGTTAGTTTTGTCTAGGAGGAGTATTGTTATTTTAGAACCACTATTCATGCAGTTCAGTGGTATAAATTTGGTTGACTCACTGTCAATATAGAAAAATTTTAACAATCGCATGTACGTCTGTATTTTGCGATGAAGGTTCATCTGTGGTTATTGCAAAAACGATTTTTGGTGGTCACATTGTTTTGGAATGATCTGACTTCTCCAAGGTACATGATGCGTACATGTTCAATGAATTAAGCAACTATTAAGAACGTTTTGTAGCACTGTTATTGCAATAATATTCTTGTATTGTTTGGGAGGTAGGAAAAGCGATATGGTAATTTGGGTTTAAGTCCTATCAAAAAGAGCCCCCAAGCGTCACTATAGTTGTTAGGTTAGTACTACTTATTGTGTTACTTTTAGATATTTTTGTTTATTCCCACAATCTACGATACCACTTTTATATTGATTTTAACTCAAAAATACAGTGTTACTAACGACTCTCCAAGACGGGACAATTGTAATACAAATCTATAGGTAGTCGTCCAAGAACCGAGTTTAAAAGGCATTAATTTCGTCCTGGTTACTCGTCCATTTTTAAATTATTCTTAAGATATTGATTTTTGAAACCAGTAGTTTACATGTAAGTTGTTTTTTGTATTTTGGAAATCACGTTGTGAACTTTTTTTTAATTTTAACTTTGATACATTTTGTGACTGCAATACTGACCAGGCCTCGTTTTCAAAAGGTGAAATCGTAAGTGTATATAGAAAGAAGAGGAAGTACAGATAAGGCGGGAAAGTCCTATGCTATTTATGATTATAAGGTGAAGAAAGACTTACAATTTTTATTAAACATGAATGAAAGGTGTAGATAGTTGTAGTATACATATTAGTGAATACATCATATATTACTTTTAAGCAACAACGTTGTTTTAAGTCGATCTTGGAAGCAGGTCTTCAAGAAGAGTAACAGGAAGTATGACAGCTAGGGAGTAACATGTAAAGAAATACGTGTTTGATTTATGGCAGGATATTTGTATTAAAGTGTACATTGCAGGAATACGTGATAAGCAATTTGTGAGAAACTAGCAGGAACTAAGCAATATCAAACATGGTTAGAGTAACTGATACAAATTGACACAAGGGCTTAACGGTTAAAGTAGCCGAGCAGTTTCTTTAAGTAATAATACTAATTTTATCAGTGCATAGCATTGTCGATTCCTTTTTTCACTTTTTGAAAATTGAAATGATAATAGAATAATTTGACTCAAACCATTTCAAATCGATGACTCAATACTGCTTTGGACTTTCGAATTTTCAAACAGAATGATTTGGCCATTTTGACCATAATATTATTGGTAACTGGCAGATTAATGGCACTAGGGTTGCAAAACGTTTAGACACAAATGTTTGTATGTTACCTTAGTTTGTAATTGACTTTTAACAGTAATGTAAATCACTTATCTATGCACAAAATAGGTGGCACGTAGTAGGCCATAGTTTGTGATCCCATTGGTAACGATTTCTTTACTCTAAAACACTTTTTAATGACCTACATGTTTATGATATGTCACAGTGTGTAGTGCAGTCATGAATATACACCATTACATCAAAAAGTGAGCAAAAACAGAACATCGACTAGAATAGGAGTCATAATCACTATTAATGACATTGCTATCATACATAATATAGAACTCAATCTTTGCTCATTCAGGTAATGATATCAATAGGAAAAATATTTAATGATGCAGTGGAACTCTGTTATTTCAGGAGGAGCTTTGTCAAAACATATAAACAATTTGATATGATGTACAAAGCTGACTTGAAATATAAGTTAAAGGGGGGAAAACGCCAAAAGAGTAATATTAAATCATATAGGACAAGGATAAAATTAGATCCTAAGATTAAGACGAATTACAATCTCATTCCCAGAGGCTGCGATCCTTTCGGTTATCAACAAGAATCAAGACTTCTGGGCGAGCCAATATAGTTAGTCACAGTGGTTACTTGCTCTACACATGTTCAAAAACCATTTTTAAGTTTATTAGTTTGGCCCTATGCGCACAACCAAACCCAAACCAAAATTTTCTGGTTTCAGTTTTTGATTTTGTCCAGAGCATCAGGTGTTTGAACACGGGTACAGGCTATGGGGATGAGATTGTCAAATTACAAATGATGAACCATGCGAGAAAGTAGTTCCTTTACACAGGGACATATTTTGTGCAAAGTCCTGACTGAACATTTGTATGGGCCAAAGATGGCCATGACAGAGATGTAAATCATCATATTACATAGCAGCAATATGATCAAACTTCCAGGAAGCAGGCAGCCTAGGGACCATGAGAAAGTGTCGTCTTAAGAGAGGTGTCTGAGACCATGTTAACTGTCTGTTTTAAAAAAGGTTTCTGCCTCCATGGTGCTCACTATTACAGTTTCAACGGCATTTTTGTTTGTTACGTGACTGGACTTATGTTTAAGTCGGAAAAAATGAGAAGTATTGGCGAGAGTCTGGCATAACACAGAGTTCCACTGCAGTCCAAGTTGTGCTAAGTGAGATCCATATCAAACTTCATCGTGAATATTTTCATTTTAACAGTTATTACAGTCATTTCAGGTGAACTTATTTATTGAATATTAATTTATTAGACTTGATATTTGACTATTTCATATTATTTGAATATTGATTGCTTGATTCTTGGAATGCAACTCAGAATCAACCGTAGCAGAATGTGCACCTTATATATAAATTATAAATGACGATTGCACTGTATGTGATTGAAAGATGGGAATATGATTCTCCCAATAAATTTGGATTTTCGACTTAGAGCAGGTTTCTTTGTCTTGTGATTGTCAATTAGGAGAAATTGGTGTGGAAGTGGTTATGCGACGATTACACACGGGAGTGTTGCCTATGCAAGTCATGTTGTCTATTGTTATTTATGAAAGCTGTAAGGCTTTGCAGCCTGTCATAAAAAAATGGCTCACTGTTAGCTTGCATGTTGTATGTTTCTTTTGGTTACTTAAGAGTGTTCTTGTTGTAATTTGACGGGTTGCATATAGCATGCATTCTCCAGATGCCCGCTGAATGTGTGGTCGTTTATCAATGAGATTCTTAGGTGTACAAACGTTCTGTACTGGAAGCAAAGTGTCTGACACATGCATTTTATATCACCACCCTTTGCCATTTTTAAGTTCACCCACTGAGTAACGGCCAATGTAAACCATCCTCTTTACCTTGCAGGAAAAGAGCTAAATGTTAAAGTTTTGTTTCGTTTAATTTTGAACCTGAAACCATTTTTCAACTGTTAGTCAATGTTTTTGAAGGCAAAGTGGACATCTGTAGGAGTGAGGAGTGAAAATGGATAACAAAGAGATCCAGTTATACTGAACAACCACTCCTTCTTTATTTCTATGCAAATGGACATCTGTTTGGGATAGTTGATCGGTAGCCAGCTGCCAATCTGGCCTCGCATTTCTGCCAACGTTGTGAGCTGGTTTCATTTCAATTGAGTTGTGAACACTGACTGTTATTATCCTCATGTCTTTCAATTCCTTTGCATTGTTTGAATACTTTTTACCACAAACGCTTTTCAAATGCAGACATAATCACTCAGTGTCTTTCTAATTTGCCTTACTTACAATATAGACAAACAAAGGACAGAGGCAATTTCAGGTATTACAAAATATTTCTTTTTCTTTTTCTCCCTATGTTAAGGTGGAGGACTTATCGCCAGGGGCTAGAGCTATGTGAACAATGTAATGGGAGGGGTGTTCGGATGGATTATCAGCCGGGAGTTTGGGGGTTTATGATAATTGTGTATCAGACACATCCCTCCCTGCCTTCCCATGAAACTGATTCTTAATTTTTACCCATTTACAGAAGTATCAAATTTCAGAAGATGATTTTGAAGATATGAAATGAGTTGTTTCAAGTAATCATCAACAACTTAAAATCGAAGCAATTCAAAACTTCAAGCTCTGTTTTGATCATTGTTGCTTGAAAGTGCCTTTCTCCTTGTGTTGCATAAATGCACTATCACAAAAACATGAAGTTCTTTTTTTTTTTTTTTTGGACGGGGGATGTTTGTGTGGGACAAGGTATTTTGTTTACTCTTACGTGTTGTCTTGATATTAAAGATCCCTACAAAACATTATTCTGGGTCATGGGAAATTAGCAAAAGTGTCATTGATTGTCATAATATTGTCTTTGAAAAGCCCCTTTGTGGGAAAGATAATTTATGTCATGTAGTAAATATAAGGTTGTGTCTGTAGCTACTAGGTATTTGATCACCAATGTTTACAATATGTGACAAATATTGTTTGTACTATCTATTAATTAACTTTTAATTTAATATTCATTTCGTATGTTGAAAGGAACATTGTAGAAAATATTTATAGCAAACATTCTTTCAAATTAATCAATTTTCCTCTAACACGTTAATCTCTTTACGCGTAATATTCACTGACACTGACACACATGCATTAGTGGAACTTGTGTTTGTCGCAATAGGACTCAGTCTAAACAATAAATATAATCTGCTGTAATATGTTTTTTGAATTCAAGTATTTCATTACGTTGACTGAGAAACTTGTTGTAATGCTAAATTATTGAGTAACAACTATTTTGAACAATTATAATATAGATAATAGCAAACTTACCTCATTGGAGTAATGGGCCACGTTCGATACATAAGTATTCTAACATGAATCTCTCGGGTCAAAATTGCCAATTGTTTAAGATTCTTTTGTCTCACAATCCCAGATTAAAAGAGACTTGGATACATAGAAAACACCACAAAATATAACAGCTTGTCCTGAAAGCCTAGGAAGCCGTGTTAGACTATTGATATATCGAATGTGGCCTATTGTTTCAGCTTTGCATAAAATTTGTTGTTAGTGAATCCTCGAGAAAAATAACGTTATAACAATTATTTTTAAAACATAATTTAAATTGCCTATTAAGAATATTTCTAAACATGTAAAGAATAACTGAGCATAAATAGTTACTACGTCTGAGTAAAGCAGTAACTACTCCTATATTTCCCTGAAAAGCAAGGACCTGTTACAATGTCGGTGACATAATTAAAATATTAAGTGATAAATATGTTTTTTTTTTGGTACATGACATCATAAAGTTGTATTTTGAGGCCATCAAGTAAATTGTTAGTTTCGTCACCAGGTTTAGTTCAAGTTCAAGTTCTAAAAATCAGTCTACTTAAATAAGTGAGTTTAAGTTCAAACTTTGCAGTAAACTGACATACACTTGTCGTACATGTGCTAATCAACAAAAGGCTTCTAAAAGACGCCATAAACGCATGTAGATGTTAGCAGTTATTTAATCTATTCTAAAATTTAAATTTTCTAAAATCTAAATTTTTTGAAATTTAAATTTTCGCTGTCTTGCCTGTTTGCATGCTTAAGACCAGTGCATGAGAATGCTTGTCCCACCATTCATTTCACAGGTAGTCCAATCCTTCCAGAACTACCTGCCCATCGAACATCCTCAGCATCCAGTTTAAAAGGTGACCTGCTGAAATCAAAGAAATCAAAGAAAAAGTTAACTAGGTGAGCAATTTTGTGATATTTTCAAACTATGTCCTATTGTGTTCTACTCCCAAATGTGTAAACTCAAACAGATTTGGAAGAGTTCACAACCTTTCCACAGATAATGTTTTAAAGTCAGTACGATAACAGAATTAAACATAATTGTTTTATCAGGTAGTAATCATGTGATGAGCATAGAAAATGCTTGGACTGTTTGGTTGGCTTACAACCATCCCAGAGTTTTCAAAAATACTATATAAATTGGACACTACTTACAGTAACTCATGATTCTTTCCCAGGCCCTTTTCATTTCTTAAGTAGTAATTGTCTCCACCTTGGTTTTTCTTGATTTCAGGGATGTTGTTGGTGAATTTAACTGTCTTAGAAGAAGAGTGGAAGAACTACAACTTGTAAGTTAAATTTCCTTGGTTGAGTCTATGGTACCTTCGTAGCCAGAGAAAGCAGACATCTTCAGCGATTCATTTCCTTCATTCCACCTATAATGGTGGAAAAGCAAGAGAGTGGTCTGATGGCTTGATTATTGCTCGGATTTTACCATTCAGAGGCATTTAAAAAAGCCATGTGGGTGCACGTCCAAAATTTGGACTCCTCTCTTTGGAAGAGGGGTACTATTTAAACAATAGAGTGTTCCTGTCGAGGAACTATCGGCTGACAGTTGCCCTGCGGAAAATTGATGTTCTTAAAACAATTCAGTATTTGCCTGAGAAGTGAAGCTTCAAGGGCAAATATGCTAGTTTTAAAACATCAAATTCCCATGCGGCAACTATCAGACCGATAGTTTCGAGACAAAAATACCCTGTTGTCTTTATTGTTCACCACTAAATTTTTCTTCTGTGCTCCAGTTCAAACATCATAGTGAATTATTTTCAACTTTTTTAGTTGAAAGCCGTGAAAGACAAATGTAGAATTTCAAAAAAAAAAAGCAGACGAAAACCCACTTAGTACAATTTAAGTTGGTTGTTTTCTTTAAGCCTGCTTGTTTAGACCTGTTCACGGATGAGTACAGGCGCTAAGAACTTATAGTGTCTCCGCGGATGAACACTATCGTGTCACGTGATCAATTTAAGCCATTGAGATTGGAGAAAATTTAGTGGTGAACTATAATTTCTTAGAGAGTCCTTTCGTCGAAAACACAATAAACAGGTTTGCTCAACCTCTTCAAGAATGATTTTATAACACCAATATTCATAGAGCACATTGCAGCAGCCTGCAGTAGATAAAATCGCCTAAAAAATGCGGATCACCGTGAAGGTATTTCATGCATGCTTTTTGCTTACTATGATATTGTTATTATTACCTTGTTCTTCACGTAGGAAACTGAATCCCTACGGCAGAGTTTGCAAGAAGAGCAGAATGCAAGAAAAAAGATGGAAAAGTTCATTCGCTGTTCGCTGAAGGGAGTGATCCCAGATCTTAAATGGGAGGACGTGGAGAAAAGCTAGCAAAGATGATAGCTGAGAATTTTTTAACTTTGTTAACTGTTGAAAGAAATTTTAATAATCTGCAATCAAAATGTACTCAAAATTACACGTTAAACTAAAATTGCATAATTGTTATTTTTCTTTTCATAATATATCTTCCAGTTGATAAGTAGAAATTTTAAAGTTATTCCTTATAAACATCATGAATCAAACCTTTTTAATGAGTGAAATATTCGTAACTTTTAAAACTTTTTTTAAGAAATCCTTTCCTTCTCCAATTGTAGGAGATTTTTAACTTGATTACGTAATTACTTAACTTATCAGTGCATAACAGACTTGCATAAGACAGTTTACTGTTACCAATTTAATTACACTTGACAGAAGCTTATGTTGATTAATATTAACAGGACATATTTATTGAAAGTGCTCTTTAAATCTTATCGTTTAATTTTTAACTGATGTAAGAAATTTTGTTATCAAGTAAATTGCTACGTTGTTTTTGTGGCAATTAATATAGTTATGTGTATCTTTTCAGACAAGATAATATATTATGGCAGTCAAACTTTGTTCGCATTTACTTTACTAAATATTAGGAAGGAGAGGATTTAAGATTTATTAATTTAATATTAATGACTTTTTGCTCATTTAATGTGTGTAGTCAGATTTGTGTAATTTTGCCACGATGAAGCTTACACAGTATAGTTTTAACTGGAAATCTGTTGCACAAATGGGAAAAAAGCATTTACGGAACAAACCTATTCATGAATGGTCGCCAATTAAAAATTCTTTGGAATTTTCAACTCAAAAACGAGGCTAGTAAGACTAATTTTGATACTTACAAAAGAATTATTTTAGAATTGGCGGCGATTTATGAGTAGGGTCCATTAGCTAGCCATTAAGGATTTTAAATTTTTTTTACGTGTGGCGGCCATTTTAGATGTTAGAATGCCAGTTGCCTTCCTCTTGTCACAATTTCTTTGTCGCTTACCGAATCTTCTAATGTGACGTCATAGTTTTCGCAATGATCGCCTGCAAGAAGCAAAAACCCAACATAGCTGATAATCCAACCCTAGCTATTTCCGTTGGTTGTTTTTTTCTTCTGCTTGAGCAAATTTCCGTTTTAACTACACTTCCATTAATTTAATAGAAATGTAGAGATTTCATTTAGTACTTAATTACTACGTTTTTGTAACGTCAAAAGAAATTTGGTTAAGATGCTTTTCTTTGGACAGTACTTTGAGATAATATATTGCTTTTCTTTGAACCAGACTGTTTTGAAAAAAATAATAATAATTTGACAGTATCAGGTAGACCTAAATCACTACAGAGTTGTTATACGTGTTTTAATTTAACAGGATACATTTTATAGTCAGTCGATATAAGCAAAAGACCAGTGTTGATAAACACGATATGAAGGAAACATACACGGTTCCTTTGTTCGATTTCACATAAGACACTGAAGACCACAGAGTAACGGATTTTACTGTTAAAAACTATATAACAATAGTTTTGAAATACGTTATTTTATTAAAACAAGTGTCAGAAATTGTTCTGACTTTTAAAGAGTTGTTGTGCATCTCGCACAGCGTTAGATAATAGCTTTGAAGAACAAGAAGTTACATTTTTCCCAAAACAATGTTCTGAATCCCTAAACTGCAATGTAACATTTCCTATTTGGTATTTAATCAACTGGGCAGACTAGATTTTATATTAATGTATTTGTTAATATTTGAAACTTTTGTTAGCTTGAGACTAAGTTGAAGGTTATTTCTTGTACAAAATGTCCTGATTTTCTAAGGTACATGAAGTGTCGTTCTAAGTTGTAATTATTAAACCTGTTGTTGCTTTGTGTGTTTTAATCTTTTTACAGATTCATCAAAGTCCTCCCTTTTGGCCAAATTCAAAGGCAAGAAAACGTAGCTATGAGTGAACCATTAACAATAGAACGGACGTTTCCTTCCAGAGAATAGATGTAAAATTTGTAAATTAATAGACTTTGAATGTATTCTTTGTGTGCAGGGTTTTATAAACGGTTTTATAACTCCACATATTTTGTCGTTATCTTTGGCATGGGAAAGTGGGGTTCGGTAGATCTCTTTAGGGCGTATACCCTGGGGAGACTTAATCTAAAATGTAACTGAGAGATCTTGCCCAAATTATTAAAAGCAAACTGGAACCCAATGTTAAAATTGTGTAAGGTAGCTGTACTATGGGGTAAGCTTTCGAAAAGTGGGAAAATTACTGTTTGAATTAGGGACACAATCTTACAATCAGCGAGTGGGTGCATTCTTTGAAAACTAACAGCTGACAACTTCTCAATGATACATCTTTAACCTCTGGTTTCATCTCGTAATAGACCACGTTCGATATAATAATATTCTATCATGGTTCCGAGGCTTTCAGAATAAACTTCTATATTTTGTGGTGTTTTCTTTGTATCCAAGTCTCTTGGGAATTGAGGGACAAAAGAAATTTTAAAAAAATTGCAATTTAGTCCTGAAAGCCTCGGAGCCATGCTAGCATACTGATACGTCGAACGTGGCCTATTGGAATAAATTTGAAAACTTTTGAAAACTAAATATGGAAAATGAAGTCATTCAGAACTACGCATGCTACAGGAACAATCAACGTAGGGATTTGCCTTCTCTACAAGATACTTACGTAAATGTTGATCCAGACTGTTTGTTTTGCCGTGACAAGAAAATAAATGACGGAAAGTTATTTGATACAGTCGAACCTCCCGTAAGCGACCACCCAAATGCCAAGCCTGGTCGCTTACGAGAACTTAGACCATATTGGGTCAAACTTTTGCCTCATTAAGACTGACAGGGTACAGTATATGTGCATTTTTTTTCTTTGAATTTTTAACTGTTGTTACTTGTGGAAAGTAAATTTTGAGAAAAAATTCCTGTTATTCCCATTAAGAATTTCCGTTTCTTGTACAACCCAGGAATGCGATAATATTACAATACCTTATCATCCAATTTCCGCTCTATTATCTGTCAAGTTGTCGCTTACGGGAGGTTAAAAACAAAATAAGATTTCAAACTTGTAGCTTTAAAAGTAGTCGCGGTCAATTACGAGAGGTGATCGCTCACAAGAGGTTCCAAATATAGTGATTTGACTGGGAAACTTGGTATTTTGGAAAAGTGGTCGCTGAGGAGAGGTCGGTCGCTTAAGGGAAGTGGTCGCAACCGGAGGTTCGACTGTAGCTTAGGGCGGTTTTCAATATGGGAATCCTGGTTTACAATATTTGCCGCATTACATGTAGCTCTGATGGAGCCACAAAATATCAGTGCTGAATATTGATTATGAATTTTTCCTTGAATCGCATAGCCTTCTTTTTAAATAAAAGAGAACCCCATTTCCTTTACGTCTGTGTGAATGTTGAAATATAACGCCCGCTCGAGAAAAGCCATTCTAGTTGAATCAACTGTCAAGACTGTCAGCCAGCGAATAGAAATCCAGCTAGAATCAGAAAACTTTATTTCAACCTCGTGGTTGGCAAACCTTCATTTTCAAATTGTTCACACAAGATTTAAACTACTTTAACGACATAATAATGTTCTTGTCTTTCAAGAGCTTTACTGTAATTCTATTTTTGTTTGTGTGACAAATCAAAAAAGTAAAAGAAAGAAATAAAAAACAAACGATATAATAGTCGATATAATATATACTTTTATCGCATCGGACGCGGCACTGAAAGTGAAAGAAATAGCACGCATCGAAGGTGATATCTCAGACCGCCATCTCAAGAAAGCACTGACTGATGTTCAACAACGTCGAGCAAAGGGTGGTATAAAGAAAGTTGTTTCGTTGTCGCTCCAGTGCAATATCACGCAAAGCCACGCTTTCAAGAGTCACAATTCCACGCTGAATACCTCGCCCAGGTAACCAATCAGGCGGGTGCGAGAATTCTCCGAGCTATGCGATTCTACATTGTAATTTCACCCTTTCGCGTCGTTTGTATACGTTTTGAAATTAAAGAATAATTGACCGCAGACTCGGCTGCAATAACAGCTATTAGTGTTTAAGGCCCCGTCCACAGTACGCCGCAGGAAGTTTAAAACGGAGGTTTCACTCTGAAAATGCATCAAATGTTTTACCCACACACCACATCGGACGAATTCAGTCAAAAACGGAGGTTTCACCGGGGGCCTGTTCACAATCTATGTGGGAACGCATTAAATGTTTCCCGTCCACACCACGCCGGAGGAATTTGAGAACGCGACAATCACTGGTAAATCTCGGGCGGGGAAATATTATAATGATCGTAACGTCATCGTTTTCGAAAAGCTTCGTTTTCAAAACGTTTACCGTCCACACTGTGCTAAAACGCAAAGCCGGCGTTTCAAATTCCCCCGGTTTGAGAGGCGTTTACAAAAAACTCCGTTTTCGTGACGGATTAGTATGGGGGGAAGGCCTAACCGGAGAAATAACGTTCCGTTTTCGAATTCCTCGGGCGTAGTGTAGACGGAGCTATGGAGTTTAATAAAGTAACCAAGACCGAGTGGACTGATTTAATACCGAAATTAAATTAACTTGGTCACCCTGGCATAGCGAATAAATCGAAATAAATTGTTTATCCCTCGGATCAAGGGGAAAATCTGTTACAAGTTCACTCCTGTTTGACTCTAGACTATCGTCTAATCAATAGCCTGTTGAGCCTGAGCTGAGTCATTCGTAGTCTCCTCCGCAGCCGTTTTTTGGGATGTCACGCAACGCTCCCCCCAAAGCGGGGGGAGCGTTGCTTGACATCCCAAAAAACGGCTGCGGAGGAGACTAAGTCATTGGCGAGTGGGACGAGTAAAATGGGGAAGACGAGAGACTGGGAGTTAATATCACCCCAGTCCCCTCGCTCGCGAGGTCATCTCCGAAGTCTCTAAATTCAGGACATTGTTTTTCCCTTATTTTAGCTTGCATTTGTGTATCTCTTTCTTCTTTTATGATAATAATATCGTCTTTAATGTTTAAATTAACTTAGCATGCGGCCAACGCCAACTTATATCTACATGACAGTGACCAACTCGAAAGCTCATTGGCTACTTTGGTCACTGTACACAATTAAATATTGTTTCTTGTAGT
>Ga0126338_10000114_pt1 | contig 30362 bp, 7 predicted proteins | sample OrbCmetagenome_2_FD_92529 | JGI IMG/M metagenome (GOLD analysis project Ga0126338, IMG submission 92529) | Coral microbial communities from Petempiche,Puerto Morelos, Mexico - Orbicella C C metagenome | ecosystem: Host-associated > Invertebrates > Cnidaria > Coral | place: Petempiche,Puerto... | reverse complement strand
TGTACAGTGAGTTCAAAGATTTACGAAGTAAAGGCATCAAAGTCAAAGAGTGGTGGTTCAGAAACAGATGCAAAGAAATAATGAGAGAAAAATATCCTGATGCAGACTTTAAAATGTCTGACCTTTGGTTTGTTTGATTCAAAACCCGTTTTGATGTATCTCTTCGAAGACCAACAAATGTTGCCCAGAGCCACCCAGAGACTCTGCGCGTAATCATCCAGCAGTTTCACAGATATATTCGCCAAATGGTAATCAAGACAAAGCAAGATCTAAGTGACAAACAACATGGCATTATTGGTCCTTGGATTTGAGCGACATTGCCAACATGGATCAGACACCCCTAGAATTTTGCTTTAACACAAAAGGGGCGACTTATGAGACAAAAGGAGAAAAGACGGTCTGGACCCGAACCACTGGCAGTGGCCATGAAAAACGGCAATGTACTGTGCAGCTGACTGTATTCGCAGATGGAGAACCACGAATAAAGCCCCTTCTGATATTCAAGAGGACAGGAAAGCGAATCCCTGATAAAGAACTGAAGCAGTATGACTCATGCATTGTCATAAAATTCCAGGTGAACGCATGGTGTGATGAAGAAATGATGATATACTGGGTGAGACATTTGTGGAATTCTCAGAGTACCTTCTTCGGCACAAATGAGAGAAGATCCAGGCTTCTTGTGTATGACCAACACAAAGCACAAACGATGAAGAAGGTGAAGGATATCCTCCAAAATGAATGCAAGACCACACTGGTGCTAGTTCCACCAGGAGCTACAAGTAAGGTTCAGCCCCTGGATGTCGCAGTCAACAGCAAATTCAAGAAAGCTGTGGATCGCCTGGCAACAGAAGCCATGACCTGAAATCCCGATCAGTTTCTGACAGGAAGATTAACTGCAAGTGAGAGAAGGATCTTTTTTACCAAATGGACGGGTCAAGCTTGGCAAGAAATTTCTCGTTGCCTATGAGAAACAATTGTTCGTTCTTTAGAGAAATGTGGAATCGCATTGCCCACTTCAGGGCAATGGGATAACTTAATTCATCTTAGCGGGCTGGAAAAGTATTCAGTTGGACATTCCAGCGATGTAGAACAAATATGGTTCCACGACGAAGATTAGACTACCATATACAGTTCATGATCGATAGCCCAAAGTTTTTCCAGTTCCAGTTACGTTACGTTAAACACCAGTACAGGTACTGGTAAAGATGAAATGAGCGAATATTTAAAAGACTGCTTGATTGATTGGAGTTGATCCAAATAGAGACAATTTGTCAATTTTATTTGTAGTACGACCCTAGTATGGTACCGTATCACTGGTAGTTATTTTATGCAATGCTTTTGAATCAATTTTGAAAATACACACAAGAGACCACTGATTGGTATTTGCTATAAATAAAATAGGAAATTATTCAATTCACTGCCAAGTTGTATTTCTAAGCACTTACCGTACTGTTTGAAACAGGCGTTACATTAAAAACAACAGATTTTATTGTTTTTGAGTTGTCATTTTTGAAAGGGCTGTTACTTTCAGGGGGATCATTACTTTCGGGGGGGTTGTTACTTTCAGGATTTAATAGAAAGATAAAAAGTTAACGTTACTTTCGGGGGGACCGTTACTTTCAGAATTCCACGGTAAGTTGTGGGCCAAAAAAAATTTGCTTAAGGCGCAGAGTAAGCTGAGGGTTTTGGGTTAAATTCATCAGCGTTGCTGAAGGGAGTTGGGAGGGGAAAAAACTGGATGAACTGAAACCAAGAGTGGACTTGCAAAAAGAGGGCAAAATAGGCCGACCGGGGTGTATAAAAAGCCTTATGGGGACCTCTAGGGACTTGTAGGGCCAATAGAATTTAGCCAAACCAAAAACACATGATTCAAAGAAGTGAGGAAAGGCACGCTGAGGCTTTTCCATGAGTGAGAATAGTTCAGTATACAGCAAAGCTCAAAATTGAATCGATGGAAGAGTTCTCTGAAGCCAAGATCTATAAGAGTAAGCCAGAACAACAATGTAAATGCTGACTATTTCTATTCATCAGCAGAAATATTCGAATCAGCTGCCAGTTGCACAGAGTTTGTTTACAATAAACCACACATAAACTGGCACGCGAGTGCAAATGCTAGCTGATATTTGTGCTTCCAGCTTAGAATACTAGATGTAACACAAGTGTACTTTTAAATATTAGCCTTTATGCTTAAAATTACCAGTAAAAGTAAAAATGAGATTTTGGCGTGAATTTTGAAGGCAAATGTCCTATTAAACTTGTGACTTACCGCAATGTGTCAACAATAAAGCAAGGAAATCACAATACAGCCGAACCTCTATTAGCGGCCCTTTATTAAGCGGCCAACTTTTATCTGGCAGGTAGTGGCCAAAATCCTGGAAAAAATTGTCAGCTATACACTGTAATAAAAACCTCTATTCAATGGCCACCTGTATTGAGCGGCTGCAGTCAGCTTCTTGCTGTCCCAGTTGTCTTGTCCCCCAGAGTGGCTGCTTAATAGAGGTTTGACTGTAATCTACAGAAAAATAGTGGACTTTGTCATTATGTTACATCTGTCTGTAAAATTTCAGCTCTTCACAAAGATAATGATTTCAGCAACAGACAGCTATTTAAGTTATATCACAGGCGTAGAAGACGAATGCACTCATAATCTTTGATTGCTACTAGTATATATGGATAGCCTGTATCCTTAACTGGATCCTCAGTTGTCAGCCTCTTATATTAGTTGACTTTGGTTATGTATCAGTCCTTCACTGGATCATTAGTTGAGTTTCAAGGAAAGTCCATGGCCTAGTCTCTTCTTCGATTGCTATGTTGCTAGCATGGTTGTTGTGATGGTGTAGGTGATATCACATCTGACTAGTATGCAGGGGGATGTGGGCTCAAATCTCACTCAGAGCAACCCTTTTTTCAGTAAATATGATTATTTAGGGTGTGTAGTGTCATTGGTTCTCATATATACTCTTTACTCTACACAGACTTTACAAAGAAAGTACTTTTGCCATAGACACCTAAGATATATGTGGAGTGAAGGACAAGAGAGATTTCAATTTCTAAGGTTTGTATGAAAATACATTGTAGTGGGTTTTTAAGTGCATGCAGGTACCTTTAAGTGAGTGAAGAATGTATACAAGTTTTATTCCACAAATCAGCCTATTCACAAAGCATATAGTAGTCAATACTTCTTGTTGAGAAATAAGTGCAAATCATTATTTGAAGGATCATTGTATTTGGTCAGAGTTCTGCTAGCACATTGACATCATTTGCTCTTGATTTCTATGAGGCGATAGTTGAGAAGATGATTTTTCTGTCAGTGACACAGGCACACTTGGTAAGAGAATTCTGAGTCCTCCAGTGTAATGAGGAGTCCAAGCTCACACCTTAAATTATATAGTGTGTGGTTTTGGTTTTTGCACTTTGAATTTTTAAATCAAGTCTCTGACTGTTTTTTGAGAAAGAAAGATCCTGGTAGCTGTTAGACTGGGGAAAGTCCTTCAGTTACTTTCCTTAGCCTCTGATATTGTGATAATGAGCAATTGTTTCAACTTGGGGTAGTACTGATCATTCCCCTTAAAAGTACTTTCATCAATGCTGGGTACTCTGTTGTCTGCTAAGTCAATCATAGCCTTGTTACTTTCTTCCACCTCTATTGGTTGTATCATCAAGACATGAGTGTTTAAAGTTGAACCAAAGGAACCACAAAGTGTGAGAAAGCTTTGTTGCTTACCTGACAGCCCTTAATTTCTGATAAGTGCAAATTCATAGTCCTTGGAATCAAGAATGAGGATGCTCAACAACAATTGCCACAGGACAGAAAACTCAAGTTGAAGAAGTATATAGGTACATGCCAAACCTCCGAGAGTACTACAACCCTGTACCTGTACCTGAACCCACCTCTTTTGTGACTAGGTGCCACATAAAACCTCTACAGAGTGCCTCTGTTGTCCTCTGTCTGCTGCTGCTCTTTGTACTTTTGGTCCAAGATTTGCAGCCCACTTTGTTCCTTTCTTTCCTTACCGTACACCTCCAGGTGGTCTTTGGTTGTCCTCTCTTTCTACCCTTGTTCCATACAGTATGTTTCACTAATTCCCATGATGTCAATACCTCCAGTGGCCAATTCTCTCCCCACCTAAGCAATGTTCCCACTTCTGTACAGTATTCATAGGTTCCATCTTCTTGATGTTATTTGGTTGGACTAGTGGCCAATTTGGCTCAAGGGCATCCTCTCAGCTTTGGTCCTCACGTGTCATAATCTCTCAATTGAAGAGAGTGGTAGCCATATTGCAATCAAGACCCAAATTAGCTCTGTTTCTGGTTTCTGTAATATGTTATCAGCCCTCAGCCCAGCCCCCAACCTGGTTTGGGGGGGGGGGGGGCAGGGTTTTCTTTTAGGGCTTCCTTCCCTTACATGACTGCAGTGTCAGTGCTAATTAGCTCCACCTGTCTAGGTTTGAAATTAGAGTTTCCCTTTCCTATGTGATTTATTGTCTCACCAACTGGCTTCCAAGGGCTTTTGAGGCGGCCCTGTTTTGCCTATAGATGACCATGTCTTGGGGCACATAGAGCTTTTGCTTGGGGATGTAATTGCGACCCAAAACCCTCTCCTCCCTGATATGACCACTGCTGTTTGGCTGCCTATTTGGCATGTGCTTTATTCACAGTAAGCCACCATATCTGGAGGTCATTCCCCTACTTGCCACCTGGGGATGCTTCAGATAGGGGATGGTCGCCCTGCACCTTGGAGTACTACAACCCATCTACAAGGAATTGCATCCTGTGTGGGATAAAGGGTGTACTGTAAGTGGAAAGGTGAATCACTTGAGGGGTTCAGGGGTTTGTGAGTAAACAGAGAAGTTGCACTTGGTTAGTCAGGACTCTGGCTCTTCTGACTCTGATTCTGACATTGCTTCCATATCCATGTTAAGTCATGAACTCAATTCTGAACCAGTCTCAAGAGGACTGAATTAAGTCTGTGATTTGTATCCTGCATTTTCTCCCTCTTTGCATTGTGTATCCAGCTGTATGGTTAGGTAGACAGAGAAACCAAACGTTTAGAGCCTGGTGGCTTTCACAAATGTTACTAGTTGTGGCGCCCCACTATGATAAAATACTTGTCAGCAAAAGTGGGAAAAATAGGTTTTTCCCCTATGCCACTCAATTTGCAAAAATTATAGATAGCAGAGTTCCAGTTAAGTGAGGGGTCTCAAGTCAAAAACCGGCAAAATCAACTACATGGCCCAACAAATTGAAAGACAATTGGTAATGATTTGGTCAGATCAGGGGAATTGACACACTGAAATTCCTTATTGACTCTCTGCCTTAAAAATCTAACTGGAACCCTGAGACAGTTGCTTTTTAGATGTTATGAAAGTGAAACTGTTTGATCATTTTTGGTTAGGGGCCTTGATGATGGTACTTATCCAGAACAGTTTTATCGGTATTCATCTGGACTGTCACAAGATGAAGTTCAAAAGAGGTATGGAATGATGCACTGTATGACCAATCAGATGACAGGACAGAAATGGTGAAACAATGAATATCAACTAAGGCCATTTGCACCAATCATGAGTGGACAGAAAACATGATCCAAAATACAAATATTGAATGATGAATCTTGCTATCTATGAGAATTTGTTACCAAAACTGAAAGGCAATAATTACACAAACAGAAGATAAAATGAGTGAAATTAAATAATTAAATAATTCATTTAGGTCGAATATTAAACCTTTTCTTCTGATATTTTGTGAAAAGTGTTCTGTTTTAAGACTATTGTTTTGTTTTTGGAGTGAATCATTTAGAGCCTAGAAATTCGCAATATTATTATGTGCAATGTGCCCATACATTCTCTGTAATGGCATTCCCATACATGGTCTGTAATTTAACAAATAAATTTCTTATAGCTTGAATATTTGACCCATAGATCTGAAAGTTAGCAGACATCATCTCTGCATTGTTGAATTTGAAACTGTTCATTTTCTTTTTGGATTGAATTATTTATAGCTGAGTAATTCGCAATTATGGGAACATGCCCATACATTTTCTGTAATGGCCTTCTCATACAGTACTGTGCAAAAGTAATGAAAGCGAATTTCAACGAATTTCGATGTATTTCGACAAACAGTGGTGAAAAAAAGCGAATTTTCAAAGGAAACGAAACTTGAACGAATTGTCCACGAATTTTCGATGACACTATTGTTTTAACATCTTCGAAATATCAGTGATGTTGGCGAAAGGCCGCTTGAAAAGTCGCTCAACTTTTCATTGAATGTGTTAAAGTTTCATACAAATTTTCGATGAGCAATTTGATTTTTCAAAAGGTCATTCACCTGTTCACACGGTATACACGTAGGTCATTCGAATTGTCGAGCTTTTCACGTGAGGCTTTCAACTAACAATAAAATTCTTGTGACTGGCTCGTACGACAACTGATGGTGGCGTAAGCATGGCAACCTACACTGCATTTATTTGGTAAGATTTCGCATAGCAATCATTACTCAGTAAGCAATCATGGTGAAGGCATCCAACTATACACGAGAACGAATTCAAGCTCTTACTGAATGCGGTCTTCAACCTGTCGCAATTTTCAAGCAATTACGGTTTGAAGGTCTCCCGGTCAGTTATCCAAGTGTTGCAAGAATAGTCAGCAAAGTGAAACTTACTGGATCCATCAAGAACAGCGCCAGGTCAGGTCACCCAAGAAAGCTGAATGAGGCCGGTAAATCCTTCATCGAAGTTCAGATGCGAACAAATGATGAAACAACCAGCCGCCAGATCCAGAAAAGGCTTACCAGGCGTGGTGTCATGGTCCATTCCTCTACAGTCCAAAGATACCACAAAGAGCAAGGCTGGACTCTCCAAAACACCCGATACTGCCAGATGATTTGCGAAGCAAACAAAGCAAAGAGGTTGGAGTTTGCCCAGCAAGTGATCAACACTGGAGACACGTTTGACAATGTTGTTTTCAGCGATGAAAGTTCTATCTCCCTTGAACAGTTTCGCCGGACTTGTTACCGAAAGATCGATGAACCTGCGAAGAGGAAACCCAGACCAAAACACCCTTTGAAGCTTCATGTGTGGGCTGGCATCAGCAGACACGGGGCAACAAAGATCTGCATCTCTGAAGGCATTATGGAGGCTAGCTTATACTGCAGTACCTTAGAAAGCACGCTGATCCCTTTCCTTCGTGACACTCTACCGAACCACAGATTCATGCAGGACAACGATCCAAAGCATATGTCAAGAGTTGCGAAGGCCTTTGAAGAGAACGAAATCAACTCGTGGGGTACCCCCCCCCAGAAATTACTTTTGCACGGTACTGTACATGCTCTGTAATTAACCCATTGACTCCTGTGCTGCCCGTAACCACCCATGATGAGCCTTGGCCTTTGTTCCACTTCTGACGTCATCAGCTTTGACTAAAATTGGCATCATCTATACTCAACTTCTGCAGGAGTGTATCGTCATTGATTATAATTTCACATAATTACGCACCCATAATGTGACAAACAATAATTGCCTAATTACTGTATCACTGGCCAATTGACACAGAAAAAAATGTGATAAGACATTATCTGAAGGCTGTCTGGTAAATATTCTTTTGTATTTCTTTCTGTTATCTGAAGATCATAAATAGACAATTTTGCATTACTTTGCAGATTTCGAACTACATACTTCATATTATATTGACTGATCATTGTTTCAATTATACGCTATGCTTCTACTACCAAATGGTTTGAAACCGACAGCCTATTGAATATTGGTATACACCGATACAAGGCGGAAAAGATCTTTCCAATGATACTCAAATCAGAGTGATCGGCTCAATGGAGCCTGAAATATGCACGAAAATGCTGAGAAATTTGAGTGAAAAACTCAGAGCAAAATTTCCTGTGACTACACATGGCTACTCCAGGGTAAAAACTGCCCATCTCGATGATGCTTTCTCAGACTTTTTTGAACTGGAAGCAAGTCCAATAGAAGGTCAATCACTGCAGCAAAAAGATAAGAAAAGGAGAAAAAGGAAAGGCAAAAAAAATTAAAACAAATGAAAAGCCTAAAGACGTAGGTAAATTTTGATCTGTGTGCAAACATGTCATAAAATGCGATGCTAGTGGAAAGAAAAGCATGCTGCCATGTTGCAAATGCCTTTTTGAGTAGATTGGAGCTAATTTGGCCCATATCCAGCCTGAAAATCTCCAAAATGTCCAAAAAATGCGTTTTTGGCAAAAAGTTCTGGGAGTCAATGGGTTAAACAAATATATTTTTTTAGCTTGAGTATCAGCTATAGATCTGAAATTTAGCAGACCTCACCTCTGTATCAGTGACCTTAAAATTATCCATTTTGTTTTTGGATTAAATTCTTTATAGCTGAGTAACTAACAATATTGTATAAGAGAATCTGTATGCATAATTGTTAAACAGTTAATAATTGCATTATGTCTTCGTGTGACACCTCTATAGCTCACTTGGTAGGACACAGGGGTGCAGTGTTAGTCTACCGTCTTAGGGTCACTGGTTGAAATCTGGCCAGTATGAAGGATCTTTTTTTTCTTCTATTTTTGCTGAGGATGAACAGCACTATTTTGTATTGTTTTCAAAACTTTGCCATAGTTTTTTTGCAATTCCCTCAGTGCAAGGATGCCATGTCTTGCTGGTTTTCATGTGTCATCATCTTTTTCCAAAATAATAAATTTCCAATCCTTCTGAAGTTTTAGTTTCATCAGATGTAAGACCCTCTAATAACTTGATGTTTTGCAACGTTTAAGCCTGACAGGGTTCCTCCTTATGTAATAGAGAATGTCTGATTTTCCAAGTTTATGCATTGCGTGACATTAAAATGGCAGCCTGATAAGGTTCTTGACTAGGTCAAAAGATGAGTTATTACTCAAGTTTTTGCTAACATAAGAGTTCTTGCTATGGAAGAAGTATCAATATTTCAATTTGTCGGAGCTCTAGAGTAATAACTTTTGGTTTCAATGGCAAAATGCAATGACAGATGTTTCTGTTTCTTTATGGCCACCATGTTTGTATCCCTGGGAGGGAAACAAACATGTCGACTCTATGCAAAGCTCTATAAAATTGAGTGAAACACTTTTCCGAATAATGCGCGAATGAAAAATCGCACAGACCTAAATCTTGGCAGGGTTGTTTATATGTCAATAATCTTTCGTATCCCAACTTCTTCTTGACTTAATTTATTGAATGGTTACGATGTTTGGAAGTTTATATCTGACAAAATTACATCTGAGGACTGTGGTGCATTACAGTATTAAACAAGTGAAATCATTCAAGGAAATCCTTCTCGCTTAAATTTGTGTTTGTCTTGTGCTGTATCCCAGTTGCTGACAATTTACTTCTCCAAACAAGAAATCTGAATTATAACGAAAATATAATGTCCTGACAAGAAACTTATTCCATGCAGCCAGTTAGAGGCGGGTTTTCTCCAACTGCCCAGTTGAATGAATTCTTAAACCTACTGACCCAACACATGGACTGATGATCAACTTGTACGTGACCATTCTATCATCAAAGTTTGTACTTCAAAGGGATATCTGAATATTTTGCTTCTACTAGCTAAGGGAGGATATCATATCTGTGATATGCACAAAGTTTGCCAAGATCAAATATGCTCTTGCAGTGAAGTTTGTGATCACATGTAATGATGAGTGATGATGCCTACACAGTTGTCTAAGTAGAATCTCAGTGCAAACTGGGTTTGCTGAATGAGTACATAATCAACTGAGAAAATGGATATGTTACAAATAAACAGGTGAAACAAAGCAATGGAGTTCACTTCAGTGTTAGGGTCAACAGCTTCAGTACTTTAAGACTGACTTTCATGACATTTTCTTACCTTATGGACTACCTAAAGACCAGCTAGTCAAATAAAATGTACTAAAGTAAAGATGAAGAAACATAGATAAATAGTTGCTGTGATCTAAGTGTCTATATTGCTTATAGGGCTTTCATGGTATTAAAGCGTAGATCAATTAAGTCCTACAGGTTTCCTCACTTTCCGTGAACCACACCCACCTAAGCTGACTGTCTTTAGTAGAAAAGACCCTAGGTTCTTAACTCTACCTCAGTGCTTAAAGAGAACATTCTAGTAGGGGCCTTGTAGTTAAGTGTTGTAATTACATGAATCATTTTCTTACAGTTAAGAGTACATGGCCTTTTTATTAACATGTATTTCTTGTTCCACCTTCATGTTTTAAGACAGAAAATGTATGGTCCAAATGTGATTGATGTTAATGTCAAATCGTATGGAAGGCTTTTCCTAGAAGAGGTAAGGTTTTACAGGTAGAAAGAGTAGTATAAAGCTGAGGGTCTAATATAGGGCTGCCAGGGTTTGGGATGAATATAAGAAAACCAAAAGAAATTTTGACTAAATTGAAGAGCCCCCAGCCCCATATCACAAGAAAAAACAACAGTAGACCAAGAAATACAGAAATTGTAACCATTGTTCCTTGTTAGACTTTCTGGTTCAGCTTTCCACTAATAATTAAACCAGGGCTGCTCTCTTTTTATGTCATCTTTTAGAAAGTATGATGTGTGTCATTTCAGCTTCTTCATTGGAATAAGAAAAATAGTGCCTCAGCACACTTTCTTTGCTCATTTTTGACATTTTCACCGATACACACTACTTATTTATGGTATGAGTGTGAGATTGAGCAGTACGAGTTTGAGGCCTGATTGGGGACATTGCGTCGTGTTCTTGGACAAAAAACTGTACTCTCACAGCACCTCTCTCCACCCAGGCGAGTACCATGGGTACTGGCAAACTTGATGCTGGTGGTAGCGGTGTGATGGACTAGCATCCCATCCAGGGGAAGTAGAAATACTCTTAGTTGCTTCATGCTGCAGAAACCGGGATAAGCTCCAGCCTGATGGGCCACTTGGCTTATATGCAGGCTTTACCTTTTTAACCTGGAGATTGTGTAAACAGTTGTAATCATCTTCGGATTAATGGCAGTGCATTTGTGATCTATTTGAACTGTTTGCAGCTCAGTGCCAGGGCTGATACTTTTGAATTGTAACATATAATGTTATTTGATGTCGAACAGTGGGAATTGCTGATTACGGAGATGTTCTTATCCTTAAGAAGTTTTTGTGGACAATTGTTTCTTGCATCGGGCTGGCCTTTGGAGCAGAAAATTCCAAGCTAAAGGTTTAAATCTTTAGGCACTCCAAGCCAAATTTGACAGCATTTGTTTGCAAGATGGAAATTACTCGAAGCTGCCAATGGAAATTTCTGCTTTGTCGAGCAATGGCAATTGCTGATACACAGATGCTATTATCCTGGGCAATAGTTTATTACGTCAGGCTGGTCTTGGGATCAGAAAAGTGCAAACTCCAGGTGAAATTCTCAAGGCACTCCAAGCCAAATGTGAAGACAGAGGTGAAGTTGCTGGAAGATCCTATGGTAAATTTCCGCTCCAAAGTTTAATGAAGATCAAGTAGAGGCAATCCGCTTTACATATTGATGGTACTATTGTGCAGTGGAGGGTTAAGCTCCTGAAATATTATATTATTTGAGAAACCAAAGTGAACAAATTTGTTGTGGCCACTGTGGTATTTGTTGAAAATGTCTCTTAGAACACCACTCAGTGGTCTTGTGAGCCTCTAAAGCTCTTGATAATGTCAGATAAGTTTCAACCCTGCACGTGGAATCCCACAAAGTGGGAGCAAGGAGAACTAGCTAGAACTTCATGAACTGAAATCCAATCTGAGCATTAAAATTTTGCCCACAGGCAAAAAGTTTTGGGCATGTTTAACAACAACAACTTTGACATTGTATGATGAGCTATCATATCACAAGGTTACACAACAGCTCGCGGAAAAAGCTTATGTCTATTTATAGTAGATTTAATAATCGCAAAAATCTCTCAGGACACTGCGATTTTGCAAGCCTCTAGAGCTTTTGATTATTCGCAGGTTATTTGTTTCACATCTATCGTTGTCACATTTGTCTCCTGGAAAGATTGAGTGGAATGGATACCAACATGGAGGACCTTGCGATCGCTGAGAACACTAGCAAGAGGGCCAACCTCCTTATGACACAGCCTCACTGGGATGGACATGTCTCTAGAATGCCTGACAACTGCCTCCCAAAGATCATGTTATTTGGAGATCAGTCATCTGGCCACTACAACAGAGGTACACTGAAGAAGTGTTACAATTATGTGCTAAAGATGGCTCTCAATGTCTGCAGAGTTGATCCCTGGCACTGGACTACCAACACTACTGGCAAGGATGCTTAATGCCATACTTTTCACCAACACACCAACACCTTTGAAGCAAACCACCGTGCCAGCCTGAAGGAAAAGTGTTCAAGGTGGAAAAACCGTGTTCAGGCTGTGCACACTTGAGACCCGACGTTCCCCTGCAGCTGCTGTGGAAGGACCTGCCAGTCTTGAATCCATCTCATCAACCATCAGCATGCCTCTGCTAGGAAAGGACAGACCTGACCAGACCTCAATCAATCTTCTATTCTGAAGTAAATGCCAATAACAACAATCTGCTGTAATGTGTTTAGAAACAATGAAAACAAATAACTGATACAGCCCATATTGTACGAGCACAGCATCCATTGCTTTATATGTTCCTTTAGTAATTATACTGTGTTTGTGCTGAGGGTAACGGTGGAATATTTAGAAAACTCTTGGATAGGCCATGGGATAAGCATATTAGGTAGTTCAGCCCAGTTTTTCTACTCTCTGGTAGTTAGGAATCTGTCAAATTACTTTAAGTCCTTTTTTTGTTACTCTACCACCAATTATGCATACTTGCTTGTCCCTTAGAATAATCAATTCTGATATACATCACTTAAACTATTAAATTGCTGCCATGGTGAAATAAGGGTGAAATTATAGAAGGGAACATAACTCCAAAAGTAAAATTGTGCTAATAGTAATCACTGGCATCAAGTTTGAAAAAACTGCATGTCCCTTTATATTCCATTATCAAACACAGTTTATTGTTGAAGATACCTACATGTAACACAATGATGTGTTTTAGATTGCAGATCCGTTTTATGTGTTCCAGTTTTGCAGTATCATCTTGTGGTCAACTGACGAGTATTATTATTATGCGATGACCATTTTAATTGTGTCCCTGCTTTCAATTATCATTACAGTATACCAGACAAGAAGAGTAAGTGCTTTTCGTGATGGTTAACTGTGATAGCATGTTCATACTTAAGAATGAGTGCATCAGTGACCAATCTTATTAACTAATAGTATGTTCACAATCTTTTCTCTGTCATCTGCTGGCCAAAGGCATAGTTAGCAATTGTAATAATAAGTGCCCGGCCATTGTATCTTTCCATTGACAAATTGTTTATACATGTAGGTTTGCCATTCATCTCAAACTAATGAAAAACGAATGTCTGGGGCTTAGTGAGCTTAGACATTGAAGCGATTTCAGTGAAACTAATAAACTATGCAAATCAAGTGAAAATAGGTTTTGGCAATGAATTTATTATCACTTGCATGTGTTATTTATCAGGGTAAGTAAAGTGTAACTGGCAAGAGTTGTGCCGCATGGTAGGGTAACCCTACATGTAGCTCAAGGGTTTCTCTACTCTTTATTTCTACATGTATCTCCCTACTTCAGTCGGATCCTTTCCCTTAGAAATCTCATGGATACTAGTTCAGTGAGTTGGCATACACCTTTGCTGGGACCTTTTGGCTGGACTCAAAGATCATATTCATAACCATCACATCACCCTTTCTGTTTTTTAAACTCAGCATGTTCAACTTTTTATTCAGATGAGACAGCAGAGGACTGTAAATAGTTCACTGATGTAGCTTATGTCATTTGCAGTGTTTGCAATGGGGGGCTCATTGGTAGAGGTGCTTTTTGGCATAGGGGTGCTAATTTTAAAAAAACACCTACATGTAAGGTCCTTTTTAGACTGGCAATTTTTGTCGTACAACTCAACACAACTTTTGTTTTGTTGAAATTGCAAAATTAATTTACAACTGTGCATGTAAACCAGCTGTGATTGTAGGGCAATTTTAATGCAATTTAGCGCCGCGGCTGGCCGCGACTGGATTTCAACTTACAAAAATGGCAACTTTGAGCAGCAGTTTTGCCACAGAGCAGGCGCACACACTTTGGTTACAAAATGGCATAATGATGCAGGTAGGTGGGTTTTCCCTGAATTTTTCCTCTTTTTTTTGCTTTTGTGAATTACTTGGCAAATTTGATGTACATGTAGAGGAAAAGGTTGTTGCTGCTTGTTTGTTCATTGCCACTGCTATTATCAGTGCTCAATGAAGACATACCAGTGCAAGTCTCCTTGAACTGCCCTTCTCTGAATTTCCTCCATACCTGCAGCTCATTTGTCGCTCTTCTTGTAACCATTGGAGTCATAGATAAATTGCATTAGGGTCGCATCAAAATTGCCGCTGGTTTACATGCACAATTTTGATTTTGTAATTTCTGGATGACAAAAATTGCATTAAGTTGCAAAAGAAAAATTGGCTTTAGGGGGAACACTTATTAGAAAGGGAGGGTTTGGTATTAGGAGGGTAATAGCATCAAACAATGCTGTATTTTTTGTTTCTTTTTACATGCATTTTGTGGTGTAGATGTAGGTTATTGTTTTTATTGTTGGTAAGCTGAAGTCTTTATTCTTTTAGCACCTTGTGACGTTAAGGGACATGGTGGCAGTGTCAGAAACAGTCACTGTGCTACGTAATAATGCAGGTAATATAAATTGATCCACATTAATTGACTGTTAGTGACCCTCCATATGAAAAGGGTGCTTATCTCTATAGCATCTCAAGGGCATTCGTGTTTGAAATATGTTTACAACTGTTTGAAACATGTTTTACAAAGACAAGCTGATTAGGTTTTTGGCAAAACTTTTCAAGAATGAATTAGTTTTATTTGACTGTTTAACTCCTATAAGCCCATATGCCTGTTATTAGTTTGGTGGATGGTAAACAGGCTCTTAAGCCAGATGGGTGTACATGCGTCCTATGGACGGCCACTTAAGAGAATTAATTAATTAAAGAGAATCATTTTATTTTCCATATGTTGCCTTATAAATAATTATTGTTCTTTTAAGTGGGCCCCATAGCACATTTTTGACACCCACTTTTCAAATACAGTTAACAATAAAGATTAGCGAAAAAACTGAGCAACGACGTTTCGGTGTCATCCTGGCACCATTTTAAAATGGTGCCAGGATGACACCGAAACGTCGTTGCTCAGTTTTTTCGCTAATCTTTATTGTTAACTGTATTTGAAAAGTGGGTGTCAAAAATGTGCTATGGGGCCCACTTAAAAGAACAATAATTATTTATAAGGCAACATATGGAAAATAAAATGATTCTCTTTAATTAATTAATTCTCTTAAGTGGCCGTCCATAGGACGCATGTACACCCATCTGGCTTAAGAGCCTGTTTACCATCCACCAAACTAATAACAGGCATATGGGCTTATAGGAGTTAAACAGTCAAATAAAACTAATTCATTCTTGAAAAGTTTTGCCAAAAACCTAATCAGCTTGTCTTTGTAAAACATGTTTCAAACAGTTGTAAACATATTTCAAACACGAATGCCCTTGAGATGCTATAGAGATAAGCACCCTTTTCATATGGAGGGTCACTAACAGTCAATTAATGTGGATCAATTTATATTACCTGCATTATTACGTAGCACAGTGACTGTTTCTGACACTGCCACCATGTCCCTTAACGTCACAAGGTGCTAAAAGAATAAAGACTTCAGCTTACCAACAATAAAAACAATAACCTACATCTACACCACAAAATGCATGTAAAAAGAAACAAAAAATACAGCATTGTTTGATGCTATTACCCTCCTAATACCAAACCCTCCCTTTCTAATAAGTGTTCCCCCTAAAGCCAATTTTTCTTTTGCAACTTAATGCAATTTTTGTCATCCAGAAATTACAAAATCAAAATTGTGCATGTAAACCAGCGGCAATTTTGATGCGACCCTAATGCAATTTATCTATGACTCCAATGGTTACAAGAAGAGCGACAAATGAGCTGCAGGTATGGAGGAAATTCAGAGAAGGGCAGTTCAAGGAGACTTGCACTGGTATGTCTTCATTGAGCACTGATAATAGCAGTGGCAATGAACAAACAAGCAGCAACAACCTTTTCCTCTACATGTACATCAAATTTGCCAAGTAATTCACAAAAGCAAAAAAAAGAGGAAAAATTCAGGGAAAACCCACCTACCTGCATCATTATGCCATTTTGTAACCAAAGTGTGTGCGCCTGCTCTGTGGCAAAACTGCTGCTCAAAGTTGCCATTTTTGTAAGTTGAAATCCAGTCGCGGCCAGCCGCGGCGCTAAATTGCATTAAAATTGCCCTACAATCACAGCTGGTTTACATGCACAGTTGTAAATTAATTTTGCAATTTCAACAAAACAAAAGTTGTGTTGAGTTGTACGACAAAAATTGCCAGTCTAAAAAGGACCTTACATGTAGGTGTTTTTTTAAAATTAGCACCCCTATGCCAAAAAGCACCTCTACCAATGAGCCCCCCATTGCAAACACTGCAAATGACATAAGCTACATCAGTGAACTATTTACAGTCCTCTGCTGTCTCATCTGAATAAAAAGTTGAACATGCTGAGTTTAAAAAACAGAAAGGGTGATGTGATGGTTATGAATATGATCTTTGAGTCCAGCCAAAAGGTCCCAGCAAAGGTGTATGCCAACTCACTGAACTAGTATCCATGAGATTTCTAAGGGAAAGGATCCGACTGAAGTAGGGAGATACATGTAGAAATAAAGAGTAGAGAAACCCTTGAGCTACATGTAGGGTTACCCTACCATGCGGCACAACTCTTGCCAGTTACACTTTACTTACCCTGATAAATAACACATGCAAGTGATAATAAATTCATTGCCAAAACCTATTTTCACTTGATTTGCATAGTTTATTAGTTTCACTGAAATCGCTTCAATGTCTAAGCTCACTAAGCCCCAGACATTCGTTTTTCATTAGTTTGAGATGAATGGCAAACCTACATGTATAAACAATTTGTCAATGGAAAGATACAATGGCCGGGCACTTATTATTACAATTGCTAACTATGCCTTTGGCCAGCAGATGACAGAGAAAAGATTGTGAACATACTATTAGTTAATAAGATTGGTCACTGATGCACTCATTCTTAAGTATGAACATGCTATCACAGTTAACCATCACGAAAAGCACTTACTCTTCTTGTCTGGTATACTGTAATGATAATTGAAAGCAGGGACACAATTAAAATGGTCATCGCATAATAATAATACTCGTCAGTTGACCACAAGATGATACTGCAAAACTGGAACACATAAAACGGATCTGCAATCTAAAACACATCATTGTGTTACATGTAGGTATCTTCAACAATAAACTGTGTTTGATAATGGAATATAAAGGGACATGCAGTTTTTTCAAACTTGATGCCAGTGATTACTATTAGCACAATTTTACTTTTGGAGTTATGTTCCCTTCTATAATTTCACCCTTATTTCACCATGGCAGCAATTTAATAGTTTAAGTGATGTATATCAGAATTGATTATTCTAAGGGACAAGCAAGTATGCATAATTGGTGGTAGAGTAACAAAAAAAGGACTTAAAGTAATTTGACAGATTCCTAACTACCAGAGAGTAGAAAAACTGGGCTGAACTACCTAATATGCTTATCCCATGGCCTATCCAAGAGTTTTCTAAATATTCCACCGTTACCCTCAGCACAAACACAGTATAATTACTAAAGGAACATATAAAGCAATGGATGCTGTGCTCGTACAATATGGGCTGTATCAGTTATTTGTTTTCATTGTTTCTAAACACATTACAGCAGATTGTTGTTATTGGCATTTACTTCAGAATAGAAGATTGATTGAGGTCTGGTCAGGTCTGTCCTTTCCTAGCAGAGGCATGCTGATGGTTGATGAGATGGATTCAAGACTGGCAGGTCCTTCCACAGCAGCTGCAGGGGAACGTCGGGTCTCAAGTGTGCACAGCCTGAACACGGTTTTTCCACCTTGAACACTTTTCCTTCAGGCTGGCACGGTGGTTTGCTTCAAAGGTGTTGGTGTGTTGGTGAAAAGTATGGCATTAAGCATCCTTGCCAGTAGTGTTGGTAGTCCAGTGCCAGGGATCAACTCTGCAGACATTGAGAGCCATCTTTAGCACATAATTGTAACACTTCTTCAGTGTACCTCTGTTGTAGTGGCCAGATGACTGATCTCCAAATAACATGATCTTTGGGAGGCAGTTGTCAGGCATTCTAGAGACATGTCCATCCCAGTGAGGCTGTGTCATAAGGAGGTTGGCCCTCTTGCTAGTGTTCTCAGCGATCGCAAGGTCCTCCATGTTGGTATCCATTCCACTCAATCTTTCCAGGAGACAAATGTGACAACGATAGATGTGAAACAAATAACCTGCGAATAATCAAAAGCTCTAGAGGCTTGCAAAATCGCAGTGTCCTGAGAGATTTTTGCGATTATTAAATCTACTATAAATAGACATAAGCTTTTTCCGCGAGCTGTTGTGTAACCTTGTGATATGATAGCTCATCATACAATGTCAAAGTTGTTGTTGTTAAACATGCCCAAAACTTTTTGCCTGTGGGCAAAATTTTAATGCTCAGATTGGATTTCAGTTCATGAAGTTCTAGCTAGTTCTCCTTGCTCCCACTTTGTGGGATTCCACGTGCAGGGTTGAAACTTATCTGACATTATCAAGAGCTTTAGAGGCTCACAAGACCACTGAGTGGTGTTCTAAGAGACATTTTCAACAAATACCACAGTGGCCACAACAAATTTGTTCACTTTGGTTTCTCAAATAATATAATATTTCAGGAGCTTAACCCTCCACTGCACAATAGTACCATCAATATGTAAAGCGGATTGCCTCTACTTGATCTTCATTAAACTTTGGAGCGGAAATTTACCATAGGATCTTCCAGCAACTTCACCTCTGTCTTCACATTTGGCTTGGAGTGCCTTGAGAATTTCACCTGGAGTTTGCACTTTTCTGATCCCAAGACCAGCCTGACGTAATAAACTATTGCCCAGGATAATAGCATCTGTGTATCAGCAATTGCCATTGCTCGACAAAGCAGAAATTTCCATTGGCAGCTTCGAGTAATTTCCATCTTGCAAACAAATGCTGTCAAATTTGGCTTGGAGTGCCTAAAGATTTAAACCTTTAGCTTGGAATTTTCTGCTCCAAAGGCCAGCCCGATGCAAGAAACAATTGTCCACAAAAACTTCTTAAGGATAAGAACATCTCCGTAATCAGCAATTCCCACTGTTCGACATCAAATAACATTATATGTTACAATTCAAAAGTATCAGCCCTGGCACTGAGCTGCAAACAGTTCAAATAGATCACAAATGCACTGCCATTAATCCGAAGATGATTACAACTGTTTACACAATCTCCAGGTTAAAAAGGTAAAGCCTGCATATAAGCCAAGTGGCCCATCAGGCTGGAGCTTATCCCGGTTTCTGCAGCATGAAGCAACTAAGAGTATTTCTACTTCCCCTGGATGGGATGCTAGTCCATCACACCGCTACCACCAGCATCAAGTTTGCCAGTACCCATGGTACTCGCCTGGGTGGAGAGAGGTGCTGTGAGAGTACAGTTTTTTGTCCAAGAACACGACGCAATGTCCCCAATCAGGCCTCAAACTCGTACTGCTCAATCTCACACTCATACCATAAATAAGTAGTGTGTATCGGTGAAAATGTCAAAAATGAGCAAAGAAAGTGTGCTGAGGCACTATTTTTCTTATTCCAATGAAGAAGCTGAAATGACACACATCATACTTTCTAAAAGATGACATAAAAAGAGAGCAGCCCTGGTTTAATTATTAGTGGAAAGCTGAACCAGAAAGTCTAACAAGGAACAATGGTTACAATTTCTGTATTTCTTGGTCTACTGTTGTTTTTTCTTGTGATATGGGGCTGGGGGCTCTTCAATTTAGTCAAAATTTCTTTTGGTTTTCTTATATTCATCCCAAACCCTGGCAGCCCTATATTAGACCCTCAGCTTTATACTACTCTTTCTACCTGTAAAACCTTACCTCTTCTAGGAAAAGCCTTCCATACGATTTGACATTAACATCAATCACATTTGGACCATACATTTTCTGTCTTAAAACATGAAGGTGGAACAAGAAATACATGTTAATAAAAAGGCCATGTACTCTTAACTGTAAGAAAATGATTCATGTAATTACAACACTTAACTACAAGGCCCCTACTAGAATGTTCTCTTTAAGCACTGAGGTAGAGTTAAGAACCTAGGGTCTTTTCTACTAAAGACAGTCAGCTTAGGTGGGTGTGGTTCACGGAAAGTGAGGAAACCTGTAGGACTTAATTGATCTACGCTTTAATACCATGAAAGCCCTATAAGCAATATAGACACTTAGATCACAGCAACTATTTATCTATGTTTCTTCATCTTTACTTTAGTACATTTTATTTGACTAGCTGGTCTTTAGGTAGTCCATAAGGTAAGAAAATGTCATGAAAGTCAGTCTTAAAGTACTGAAGCTGTTGACCCTAACACTGAAGTGAACTCCATTGCTTTGTTTCACCTGTTTATTTGTAACATATCCATTTTCTCAGTTGATTATGTACTCATTCAGCAAACCCAGTTTGCACTGAGATTCTACTTAGACAACTGTGTAGGCATCATCACTCATCATTACATGTGATCACAAACTTCACTGCAAGAGCATATTTGATCTTGGCAAACTTTGTGCATATCACAGATATGATATCCTCCCTTAGCTAGTAGAAGCAAAATATTCAGATATCCCTTTGAAGTACAAACTTTGATGATAGAATGGTCACGTACAAGTTGATCATCAGTCCATGTGTTGGGTCAGTAGGTTTAAGAATTCATTCAACTGGGCAGTTGGAGAAAACCCGCCTCTAACTGGCTGCATGGAATAAGTTTCTTGTCAGGACATTATATTTTCGTTATAATTCAGATTTCTTGTTTGGAGAAGTAAATTGTCAGCAACTGGGATACAGCACAAGACAAACACAAATTTAAGCGAGAAGGATTTCCTTGAATGATTTCACTTGTTTAATACTGTAATGCACCACAGTCCTCAGATGTAATTTTGTCAGATATAAACTTCCAAACATCGTAACCATTCAATAAATTAAGTCAAGAAGAAGTTGGGATACGAAAGATTATTGACATATAAACAACCCTGCCAAGATTTAGGTCTGTGCGATTTTTCATTCGCGCATTATTCGGAAAAGTGTTTCACTCAATTTTATAGAGCTTTGCATAGAGTCGACATGTTTGTTTCCCTCCCAGGGATACAAACATGGTGGCCATAAAGAAACAGAAACATCTGTCATTGCATTTTGCCATTGAAACCAAAAGTTATTACTCTAGAGCTCCGACAAATTGAAATATTGATACTTCTTCCATAGCAAGAACTCTTATGTTAGCAAAAACTTGAGTAATAACTCATCTTTTGACCTAGTCAAGAACCTTATCAGGCTGCCATTTTAATGTCACGCAATGCATAAACTTGGAAAATCAGACATTCTCTATTACATAAGGAGGAACCCTGTCAGGCTTAAACGTTGCAAAACATCAAGTTATTAGAGGGTCTTACATCTGATGAAACTAAAACTTCAGAAGGATTGGAAATTTATTATTTTGGAAAAAGATGATGACACATGAAAACCAGCAAGACATGGCATCCTTGCACTGAGGGAATTGCAAAAAAACTATGGCAAAGTTTTGAAAACAATACAAAATAGTGCTGTTCATCCTCAGCAAAAATAGAAGAAAAAAAAGATCCTTCATACTGGCCAGATTTCAACCAGTGACCCTAAGACGGTAGACTAACACTGCACCCCTGTGTCCTACCAAGTGAGCTATAGAGGTGTCACACGAAGACATAATGCAATTATTAACTGTTTAACAATTATGCATACAGATTCTCTTATACAATATTGTTAGTTACTCAGCTATAAAGAATTTAATCCAAAAACAAAATGGATAATTTTAAGGTCACTGATACAGAGGTGAGGTCTGCTAAATTTCAGATCTATAGCTGATACTCAAGCTAAAAAAATATATTTGTTTAACCCATTGACTCCCAGAACTTTTTGCCAAAAACGCATTTTTTGGACATTTTGGAGATTTTCAGGCTGGATATGGGCCAAATTAGCTCCAATCTACTCAAAAAGGCATTTGCAACATGGCAGCATGCTTTTCTTTCCACTAGCATCGCATTTTATGACATGTTTGCACACAGATCAAAATTTACCTACGTCTTTAGGCTTTTCATTTGTTTTAATTTTTTTTGCCTTTCCTTTTTCTCCTTTTCTTATCTTTTTGCTGCAGTGATTGACCTTCTATTGGACTTGCTTCCAGTTCAAAAAAGTCTGAGAAAGCATCATCGAGATGGGCAGTTTTTACCCTGGAGTAGCCATGTGTAGTCACAGGAAATTTTGCTCTGAGTTTTTCACTCAAATTTCTCAGCATTTTCGTGCATATTTCAGGCTCCATTGAGCCGATCACTCTGATTTGAGTATCATTGGAAAGATCTTTTCCGCCTTGTATCGGTGTATACCAATATTCAATAGGCTGTCGGTTTCAAACCATTTGGTAGTAGAAGCATAGCGTATAATTGAAACAATGATCAGTCAATATAATATGAAGTATGTAGTTCGAAATCTGCAAAGTAATGCAAAATTGTCTATTTATGATCTTCAGATAACAGAAAGAAATACAAAAGAATATTTACCAGACAGCCTTCAGATAATGTCTTATCACATTTTTTTCTGTGTCAATTGGCCAGTGATACAGTAATTAGGCAATTATTGTTTGTCACATTATGGGTGCGTAATTATGTGAAATTATAATCAATGACGATACACTCCTGCAGAAGTTGAGTATAGATGATGCCAATTTTAGTCAAAGCTGATGACGTCAGAAGTGGAACAAAGGCCAAGGCTCATCATGGGTGGTTACGGGCAGCACAGGAGTCAATGGGTTAATTACAGAGCATGTACAGTACCGTGCAAAAGTAATTTCTGGGGGGGGGTACCCCACGAGTTGATTTCGTTCTCTTCAAAGGCCTTCGCAACTCTTGACATATGCTTTGGATCGTTGTCCTGCATGAATCTGTGGTTCGGTAGAGTGTCACGAAGGAAAGGGATCAGCGTGCTTTCTAAGGTACTGCAGTATAAGCTAGCCTCCATAATGCCTTCAGAGATGCAGATCTTTGTTGCCCCGTGTCTGCTGATGCCAGCCCACACATGAAGCTTCAAAGGGTGTTTTGGTCTGGGTTTCCTCTTCGCAGGTTCATCGATCTTTCGGTAACAAGTCCGGCGAAACTGTTCAAGGGAGATAGAACTTTCATCGCTGAAAACAACATTGTCAAACGTGTCTCCAGTGTTGATCACTTGCTGGGCAAACTCCAACCTCTTTGCTTTGTTTGCTTCGCAAATCATCTGGCAGTATCGGGTGTTTTGGAGAGTCCAGCCTTGCTCTTTGTGGTATCTTTGGACTGTAGAGGAATGGACCATGACACCACGCCTGGTAAGCCTTTTCTGGATCTGGCGGCTGGTTGTTTCATCATTTGTTCGCATCTGAACTTCGATGAAGGATTTACCGGCCTCATTCAGCTTTCTTGGGTGACCTGACCTGGCGCTGTTCTTGATGGATCCAGTAAGTTTCACTTTGCTGACTATTCTTGCAACACTTGGATAACTGACCGGGAGACCTTCAAACCGTAATTGCTTGAAAATTGCGACAGGTTGAAGACCGCATTCAGTAAGAGCTTGAATTCGTTCTCGTGTATAGTTGGATGCCTTCACCATGATTGCTTACTGAGTAATGATTGCTATGCGAAATCTTACCAAATAAATGCAGTGTAGGTTGCCATGCTTACGCCACCATCAGTTGTCGTACGAGCCAGTCACAAGAATTTTATTGTTAGTTGAAAGCCTCACGTGAAAAGCTCGACAATTCGAATGACCTACGTGTATACCGTGTGAACAGGTGAATGACCTTTTGAAAAATCAAATTGCTCATCGAAAATTTGTATGAAACTTTAACACATTCAATGAAAAGTTGAGCGACTTTTCAAGCGGCCTTTCGCCAACATCACTGATATTTCGAAGATGTTAAAACAATAGTGTCATCGAAAATTCGTGGACAATTCGTTCAAGTTTCGTTTCCTTTGAAAATTCGCTTTTTTTCACCACTGTTTGTCGAAATACATCGAAATTCGTTGAAATTCGCTTTCATTACTTTTGCACAGTACTGTATGAGAAGGCCATTACAGAAAATGTATGGGCATGTTCCCATAATTGCGAATTACTCAGCTATAAATAATTCAATCCAAAAAGAAAATGAACAGTTTCAAATTCAACAATGCAGAGATGATGTCTGCTAACTTTCAGATCTATGGGTCAAATATTCAAGCTATAAGAAATTTATTTGTTAAATTACAGACCATGTATGGGAATGCCATTACAGAGAATGTATGGGCACATTGCACATAATAATATTGCGAATTTCTAGGCTCTAAATGATTCACTCCAAAAACAAAACAATAGTCTTAAAACAGAACACTTTTCACAAAATATCAGAAGAAAAGGTTTAATATTCGACCTAAATGAATTATTTAATTATTTAATTTCACTCATTTTATCTTCTGTTTGTGTAATTATTGCCTTTCAGTTTTGGTAACAAATTCTCATAGATAGCAAGATTCATCATTCAATATTTGTATTTTGGATCATGTTTTCTGTCCACTCATGATTGGTGCAAATGGCCTTAGTTGATATTCATTGTTTCACCATTTCTGTCCTGTCATCTGATTGGTCATACAGTGCATCATTCCATACCTCTTTTGAACTTCATCTTGTGACAGTCCAGATGAATACCGATAAAACTGTTCTGGATAAGTACCATCATCAAGGCCCCTAACCAAAAATGATCAAACAGTTTCACTTTCATAACATCTAAAAAGCAACTGTCTCAGGGTTCCAGTTAGATTTTTAAGGCAGAGAGTCAATAAGGAATTTCAGTGTGTCAATTCCCCTGATCTGACCAAATCATTACCAATTGTCTTTCAATTTGTTGGGCCATGTAGTTGATTTTGCCGGTTTTTGACTTGAGACCCCTCACTTAACTGGAACTCTGCTATCTATAATTTTTGCAAATTGAGTGGCATAGGGGAAAAACCTATTTTTCCCACTTTTGCTGACAAGTATTTTATCATAGTGGGGCGCCACAACTAGTAACATTTGTGAAAGCCACCAGGCTCTAAACGTTTGGTTTCTCTGTCTACCTAACCATACAGCTGGATACACAATGCAAAGAGGGAGAAAATGCAGGATACAAATCACAGACTTAATTCAGTCCTCTTGAGACTGGTTCAGAATTGAGTTCATGACTTAACATGGATATGGAAGCAATGTCAGAATCAGAGTCAGAAGAGCCAGAGTCCTGACTAACCAAGTGCAACTTCTCTGTTTACTCACAAACCCCTGAACCCCTCAAGTGATTCACCTTTCCACTTACAGTACACCCTTTATCCCACACAGGATGCAATTCCTTGTAGATGGGTTGTAGTACTCCAAGGTGCAGGGCGACCATCCCCTATCTGAAGCATCCCCAGGTGGCAAGTAGGGGAATGACCTCCAGATATGGTGGCTTACTGTGAATAAAGCACATGCCAAATAGGCAGCCAAACAGCAGTGGTCATATCAGGGAGGAGAGGGTTTTGGGTCGCAATTACATCCCCAAGCAAAAGCTCTATGTGCCCCAAGACATGGTCATCTATAGGCAAAACAGGGCCGCCTCAAAAGCCCTTGGAAGCCAGTTGGTGAGACAATAAATCACATAGGAAAGGGAAACTCTAATTTCAAACCTAGACAGGTGGAGCTAATTAGCACTGACACTGCAGTCATGTAAGGGAAGGAAGCCCTAAAAGAAAACCCTGCCCCCCCCCCCCCCAAACCAGGTTGGGGGCTGGGCTGAGGGCTGATAACATATTACAGAAACCAGAAACAGAGCTAATTTGGGTCTTGATTGCAATATGGCTACCACTCTCTTCAATTGAGAGATTATGACACGTGAGGACCAAAGCTGAGAGGATGCCCTTGAGCCAAATTGGCCACTAGTCCAACCAAATAACATCAAGAAGATGGAACCTATGAATACTGTACAGAAGTGGGAACATTGCTTAGGTGGGGAGAGAATTGGCCACTGGAGGTATTGACATCATGGGAATTAGTGAAACATACTGTATGGAACAAGGGTAGAAAGAGAGGACAACCAAAGACCACCTGGAGGTGTACGGTAAGGAAAGAAAGGAACAAAGTGGGCTGCAAATCTTGGACCAAAAGTACAAAGAGCAGCAGCAGACAGAGGACAACAGAGGCACTCTGTAGAGGTTTTATGTGGCACCTAGTCACAAAAGAGGTGGGTTCAGGTACAGGTACAGGGTTGTAGTACTCTCGGAGGTTTGGCATGTACCTATATACTTCTTCAACTTGAGTTTTCTGTCCTGTGGCAATTGTTGTTGAGCATCCTCATTCTTGATTCCAAGGACTATGAATTTGCACTTATCAGAAATTAAGGGCTGTCAGGTAAGCAACAAAGCTTTCTCACACTTTGTGGTTCCTTTGGTTCAACTTTAAACACTCATGTCTTGATGATACAACCAATAGAGGTGGAAGAAAGTAACAAGGCTATGATTGACTTAGCAGACAACAGAGTACCCAGCATTGATGAAAGTACTTTTAAGGGGAATGATCAGTACTACCCCAAGTTGAAACAATTGCTCATTATCACAATATCAGAGGCTAAGGAAAGTAACTGAAGGACTTTCCCCAGTCTAACAGCTACCAGGATCTTTCTTTCTCAAAAAACAGTCAGAGACTTGATTTAAAAATTCAAAGTGCAAAAACCAAAACCACACACTATATAATTTAAGGTGTGAGCTTGGACTCCTCATTACACTGGAGGACTCAGAATTCTCTTACCAAGTGTGCCTGTGTCACTGACAGAAAAATCATCTTCTCAACTATCGCCTCATAGAAATCAAGAGCAAATGATGTCAATGTGCTAGCAGAACTCTGACCAAATACAATGATCCTTCAAATAATGATTTGCACTTATTTCTCAACAAGAAGTATTGACTACTATATGCTTTGTGAATAGGCTGATTTGTGGAATAAAACTTGTATACATTCTTCACTCACTTAAAGGTACCTGCATGCACTTAAAAACCCACTACAATGTATTTTCATACAAACCTTAGAAATTGAAATCTCTCTTGTCCTTCACTCCACATATATCTTAGGTGTCTATGGCAAAAGTACTTTCTTTGTAAAGTCTGTGTAGAGTAAAGAGTATATATGAGAACCAATGACACTACACACCCTAAATAATCATATTTACTGAAAAAAGGGTTGCTCTGAGTGAGATTTGAGCCCACATCCCCCTGCATACTAGTCAGATGTGATATCACCTACACCATCACAACAACCATGCTAGCAACATAGCAATCGAAGAAGAGACTAGGCCATGGACTTTCCTTGAAACTCAACTAATGATCCAGTGAAGGACTGATACATAACCAAAGTCAACTAATATAAGAGGCTGACAACTGAGGATCCAGTTAAGGATACAGGCTATCCATATATACTAGTAGCAATCAAAGATTATGAGTGCATTCGTCTTCTACGCCTGTGATATAACTTAAATAGCTGTCTGTTGCTGAAATCATTATCTTTGTGAAGAGCTGAAATTTTACAGACAGATGTAACATAATGACAAAGTCCACTATTTTTCTGTAGATTACAGTCAAACCTCTATTAAGCAGCCACTCTGGGGGACAAGACAACTGGGACAGCAAGAAGCTGACTGCAGCCGCTCAATACAGGTGGCCATTGAATAGAGGTTTTTATTACAGTGTATAGCTGACAATTTTTTCCAGGATTTTGGCCACTACCTGCCAGATAAAAGTTGGCCGCTTAATAAAGGGCCGCTAATAGAGGTTCGGCTGTATTGTGATTTCCTTGCTTTATTGTTGACACATTGCGGTAAGTCACAAGTTTAATAGGACATTTGCCTTCAAAATTCACGCCAAAATCTCATTTTTACTTTTACTGGTAATTTTAAGCATAAAGGCTAATATTTAAAAGTACACTTGTGTTACATCTAGTATTCTAAGCTGGAAGCACAAATATCAGCTAGCATTTGCACTCGCGTGCCAGTTTATGTGTGGTTTATTGTAAACAAACTCTGTGCAACTGGCAGCTGATTCGAATATTTCTGCTGATGAATAGAAATAGTCAGCATTTACATTGTTGTTCTGGCTTACTCTTATAGATCTTGGCTTCAGAGAACTCTTCCATCGATTCAATTTTGAGCTTTGCTGTATACTGAACTATTCTCACTCATGGAAAAGCCTCAGCGTGCCTTTCCTCACTTCTTTGAATCATGTGTTTTTGGTTTGGCTAAATTCTATTGGCCCTACAAGTCCCTAGAGGTCCCCATAAGGCTTTTTATACACCCCGGTCGGCCTATTTTGCCCTCTTTTTGCAAGTCCACTCTTGGTTTCAGTTCATCCAGTTTTTTCCCCTCCCAACTCCCTTCAGCAACGCTGATGAATTTAACCCAAAACCCTCAGCTTACTCTGCGCCTTAAGCAAATTTTTTTTGGCCCACAACTTACCGTGGAATTCTGAAAGTAACGGTCCCCCCGAAAGTAACGTTAACTTTTTATCTTTCTATTAAATCCTGAAAGTAACAACCCCCCCGAAAGTAATGATCCCCCTGAAAGTAACAGCCCTTTCAAAAATGACAACTCAAAAACAATAAAATCTGTTGTTTTTAATGTAACGCCTGTTTCAAACAGTACGGTAAGTGCTTAGAAATACAACTTGGCAGTGAATTGAATAATTTCCTATTTTATTTATAGCAAATACCAATCAGTGGTCTCTTGTGTGTATTTTCAAAATTGATTCAAAAGCATTGCATAAAATAACTACCAGTGATACGGTACCATACTAGGGTCGTACTACAAATAAAATTGACAAATTGTCTCTATTTGGATCAACTCCAATCAATCAAGCAGTCTTTTAAATATTCGCTCATTTCATCTTTACCAGTACCTGTACTGGTGTTTAACGTAACGTAACTGGAACTGGAAAAACTTTGGGCTATCGATCATGAACTGTATATGGTAGTCTAATCTTCGTCGTGGAACCATATTTGTTCTACATCGCTGGAATGTCCAACTGAATACTTTTCCAGCCCGCTAAGATGAATTAAGTTATCCCATTGCCCTGAAGTGGGCAATGCGATTCCACATTTCTCTAAAGAACGAACAATTGTTTCTCATAGGCAACGAGAAATTTCTTGCCAAGCTTGACCCGTCCATTTGGTAAAAAAGATCCTTCTCTCACTTGCAGTTAATCTTCCTGTCAGAAACTGATCGGGATTTCAGGTCATGGCTTCTGTTGCCAGGCGATCCACAGCTTTCTTGAATTTGCTGTTGACTGCGACATCCAGGGGCTGAACCTTACTTGTAGCTCCTGGTGGAACTAGCACCAGTGTGGTCTTGCATTCATTTTGGAGGATATCCTTCACCTTCTTCATCGTTTGTGCTTTGTGTTGGTCATACACAAGAAGCCTGGATCTTCTCTCATTTGTGCCGAAGAAGGTACTCTGAGAATTCCACAAATGTCTCACCCAGTATATCATCATTTCTTCATCACACCATGCGTTCACCTGGAATTTTATGACAATGCATGAGTCATACTGCTTCAGTTCTTTATCAGGGATTCGCTTTCCTGTCCTCTTGAATATCAGAAGGGGCTTTATTCGTGGTTCTCCATCTGCGAATACAGTCAGCTGCACAGTACATTGCCGTTTTTCATGGCCACTGCCAGTGGTTCGGGTCCAGACCGTCTTTTCTCCTTTTGTCTCATAAGTCGCCCCTTTTGTGTTAAAGCAAAATTCTAGGGGTGTCTGATCCATGTTGGCAATGTCGCTCAAATCCAAGGACCAATAATGCCATGTTGTTTGTCACTTAGATCTTGCTTTGTCTTGATTACCATTTGGCGAATATATCTGTGAAACTGCTGGATGATTACGCGCAGAGTCTCTGGGTGGCTCTGGGCAACATTTGTTGGTCTTCGAAGAGATACATCAAAACGGGTTTTGAATCAAACAAACCAAAGGTCAGACATTTTAAAGTCTGCATCAGGATATTTTTCTCTCATTATTTCTTTGCATCTGTTTCTGAACCACCACTCTTTGACTTTGATGCCTTTACTTCGTAAATCTTTGAACTCACTGTACA
>Ga0126338_10000113_pt1 | contig 30399 bp, 18 predicted proteins | sample OrbCmetagenome_2_FD_92529 | JGI IMG/M metagenome (GOLD analysis project Ga0126338, IMG submission 92529) | Coral microbial communities from Petempiche,Puerto Morelos, Mexico - Orbicella C C metagenome | ecosystem: Host-associated > Invertebrates > Cnidaria > Coral | place: Petempiche,Puerto... | reverse complement strand
CGATGAAGGTTGTAGATGATTTGGGAAGACCAAAGTTTCAAGTGCAATTTAAAGGAGAGACGAAATCTTTCTTTCCTGAAGAGGTAAGGTTTCTGCAGTCAATAAGCCAGTTCGTCAGTCAGTTAGCCAGCCAACCAACCAACCAACCCGTTTATATGGTCTTGGGTACCCGAGACAAGCCTTCCTCCAACCCGGCCGAGCTAACTTTTCATTTATTTTCTTGCAAAATTAACCAACCGTTTACATGAGAAACTTGAACCCGTCTCAAGGGGCAAGACAACTCGGGTAGGCGTGTTGTCTCGCCTCGGCAAGTATGGTAACCCTCAGTGCTGGCAACTTTTCTTCATATAAACACTTCAGTGGCTCGCCTAACCGGGAAAACTCTCGGCGTGGGGAGTGCAAAGTAATGCCTAGATGTAGGATTTAAATCAGAGTTTTGTATCAAAGAATAAAAAAATTAGCTTGGCAAAACCCATCGTAAGCAAATGACCGAGAGAAACTCAAAGAAAGAGGGATATTTGTATATTTGTTTATTCAATAAGGGCTATGAATAATCATGCAGGGCCAACTTTAACTCGGCCTTCAGGAACAACATTTTCACATATAAATGCTCAGTTGTCTCAGGGGAAGGGTTGTCTCGGGTACCCGAGGCCATATAAATCAACTTCGTTCCCAGGGCTTTTCGGAAAAGCCCTGGGAACGAGGCTGCATATAAATGGGGTCGTTGACGCAGGGTGCTATTACGGAAAAGTTCTGAAAACGTACTTTACATTCTTTAGTCACAGCTCATATTTTTATCATAGTGTCGAACGTCATTCGCACAAGCTTTGGTTTTGCATTACTTTGCTTTATGATTGGTTGAAAAGTCTTGCGCCATTTTCTCATCCAATCCGAAGTAAATTAAACCAGAACCAATGGCGTCTCGCTCGCACACTTTTCCGAGCGCGTTGTGCCAGCTGCACTATATTTGGTTTAGAGTCTTAGTTGCTTCAGAGGACTGTGTTTGTCCTTTGTTACTAGTAATTACTTTGGGTAATCACTTCAGTTTTTATTATTTTCGTTTTGATGTTTCGGCACGCAATTGAAAAGTGGTTTATTCAGTTACATGTTGTTTTTCAGTGACTGGAAAGGATGGAATCGAACCAAGCCTCAAATTTGAACAAACACAATCCCTCATTTTATTTGTTTTCAGTAATATCGTGCAAATGAACAGCTGAGGGAATTGAGGTAGCGGGAATAATTTGATCAGTTGCATATAAACTTTGTTTACTGGATGTGGTGCACCTGACTTTTATAGGTTGCGGCCATGATTTTTAAGAAGATGAAGAAGATAGCGGAATCGCACCTTGGTACAGAGGTTACTGATGCTGTCATCTCTGTCCCTGCTTATTACAAAGACACACAACGTGAAGCCACGCGAAATGCAGGTGCGGATGTTGTGTTTCAGTCATGGTTTTATCCGCCCAAAACCATAAAAAATGCGATTTAAGGTGGCTCAAAACACTTAATTAAAAGTGTTTTAGCAAGTCATACTATTGCTATGGTAACCTATTGTGTCACGAAAATGGTGACAGCGTATTCAGCAATGATTGGGCAGTGTTTTGATACCACGCTTGTAGCATCAGTTGATAAAAAGTGGTTATCTCTAATGACCCTTCAAAATCTAAGCCTTTCAAAGTGGAAACATTTGAGATAAAACAGAATCAAAATCAAGGTCATGTACTTTGGTACCGTAATCCAGGATGGGTATACACGACAAGGAGTAGGCTAGGTTAAGTCTGCTCACGAGCCAAGTGGCCCATCAGGCCGGCTCTTATCCCGGTTTCAGTAGCATGAGGTGAGTTACTGAACTCAGCGGATTCAATCTGTACGTTTAGTTGTTGGAATACAGACTTTATTCGATTGACCACCAGGAATCAGATTTCGGCTTCGTGTGGTTAGAGAACAGTCTGTCTGGTGTGTATGTAAGTTATCTTACTTAGCCGTTTATACTCAAGATATAGGTCTAGATTTAGCTGGTGCAGTGTGAAGAATTTTAAGAAGTTCTGCTGACTGTAAAAAACAGTCATCAGTTACCAAGTTCTCCAAATATCAACTTCTCTTGTTTTAAATCCTTTTTAAATGCTGCGGAAATCTCGCTAGTGAAATATAAAAAAAATCACTTTACAGTAGTTGGGGGATATGTTATTTAACACTGCTGTAGCCTCTTCCAGGCGTTCATTTCGTTGGGGCGCAGAGCGAAAAACGGCGCGCGAAAATATAAAAAAAATAATAAAGCGCGGCGAGAGGAAGCCAATGAACGCCTGTGGGCAAACCTAACAAAAGGTCGTTCCGGTATACCTGGATCTGGTGTACCCTCTGATTGGTCAATTTTGACAGGTTTTTATATCACTCGAGCGTTACTGACGTAGATGAGAAATGCGATATGGCGGTGGTCAGAGACCTTTCAACAAGTCACGCGGCGTTTCTTCTCTCGTGGCCACATTGAAAGACCATGTGGACAAATGAAAAAATTGGAGCTGCATCAACGGCAATAGCTATTGAGAAGACATGGATGAAGAAGCCGCAAAGAACGGAAAGTGCGAGATTATCTGTAAAATGTGGTTGACGGGCCTACACAAATCCTACGGTTAGTGACATTTGTACATTTTCGACTCTCTTTTCGACCTTTTCGGTCTCTTGACATTTCGCTTCGCCGAGTTTGTGCTTATACTTCGTTTAGGCTCATTTCCATTGCAAGTTATGTTTTTATACACGGCTCGTGTTGACACACCCCACAAGTGGTTGCTTATCACATGATAAATGTTTTATATTCGGTTGAGCGGGGCAGCGAATTAGAATATAATTGGCTTTCGAGGGACATGTTGCTAAGGTGCGTTCTATATTGTTGACAAATGAAAACCACAAGCTGGCGGTCATGTTACGGGCCCCCTGTAGGCGGTCTATAAGTGGGCGGAAGGACCTTTTGTTATTAAAGTTTGCCCACAGGCGTTTTTCGCTTTCCCTCGCCGCGGTTTTTTTATTTTTTCGCGCGCCGTTTTTCGCGCTGCGCCCCAACTAACTGAACGCTGTGCTAATTTGCGACACTAGCACTATCAATCGAGGAACAAATCTTATAAATATAACAGAAAATGTGTTAAAAATCCAACTGGCGGGATTTTGGCCAGATACCAAATCAATTTAGTTGCAGGGAAGAAGATTTGAACCCGTTGACCCCGGATTACAGAGGCAAAATTCGTGGAAAAGTTTGCTGAAAATCCTGGAATTGCAAAATTCCGAAATGCTAACCATTTAACCAAAAATTCTGGAAATTTCAGCCGAAAAATCAAATGTGACGGAAGTTCTCGATAACAATTTTTCCAGAATCTCGATATACCTCGCGAGGTTGTTCTCCCATAAAATACTGATCAGTTCGCAACTAGAAATTTCCTGAGTTCAGTTTGCTCGAGTGGAAGAAGCCCAACGTGTTTTACTTCCGTTGCCGTAGCCATGAGAAATCATGTACTGATTTACAGCAATTTCAGTATTCTAATGCTTACTTCATTCGGCGCGACTGAAATGCGGAGTATAATGAGGCCTTAAAGAAAAACGTGTATTTTTTTAGTTACTTCTCACCGCATTGCATAAATCTTGCTGTACTCGTGTTATTTTTTCAGGTATTATTGCCGGCCTCAATGTTTTGAATATCATGAATGAACCAACTGCTGCTGCCGTCACCTTTGGACTCGCAACAAAATTCGATCAGCAAAGAAACATTCTTGTCTTTGATCTCGGAGGAGGTACTTTTGATGTTTCTATTCTCACGATAGAAGATGGAATCTTTGAAGTCAAGTCCATAAGTGGGGATACCCATTTAGGTGGAAGGGACTTCGATTTACGAGTCGCAGATCACTTTAAAAAGGAAATTCTCAACAAGAGCCACGGAAAAGATATCACCACCAAAGAAGCTTTTCATCGATTGAGTATTGTCTCTGAACAAGCAAAGCACACCTTATCCTCTGCTGAATCAGCTGATGTTGCTGCTAAACATTTCAACTTGGAGACCTCCATCACACGCCCTAAGTTTGTTTGTTTACTTGTGGTTAAAATGAAGTATTTAGCTTTATCATATCAAGCAATTTACGCGTATACAATATTAAACACTGAATGACTGGTCTTGAGGGCAACAGTTAAATTTGTTTCTCGAGAATCTCGATGTTTTGCGAGACGGAGACGAGGGAAACAAAACTAACTGGTCTCCCTGAGATAAAACATATACTGTAGTTGTCATAAGGCCATGTGCGACCAATGAGGTTTTAATTAACCGGGAAAGGTTTCGTTCTTGATCGATTCTTTGAATTCTGCTAAAGAACTTCTCTTGATTCTATCAGGTAAGAGGGGGATACATGGAAGATGCAAACCTCTGGTTTACAAGCATGTTATATTTGTAGGGTAATAATTGATGTATACTTTTTTCCTTTCGAAAAAGGCGAAAATAGTCGAAACCTTTGTCATAAATTCCTTATATGTGGCCTGTTCACTTTGTGACAATTGCTTGGTACTGGACAAAGCCTCAATGAGCCTCGCTCCAACACTAATGAACGTTATTTATTTGACAGGTTTGAATACCTAAATAAAGACTTATTTATGAGCACGCTAAAGATAGTGGAGAAAGCTCTGGAAGATAGCCCGTTCCAAAAGGGTGAAATTCATGAAATTCTGGTGACTGGTGGGTCTATGCACATTTCAAACGTTCAGTACCTACTGGAAGATTTTTTCGATGTAAAAACACTGAACAAAAGCCTCCATCCACAAGAAGCTGTGGTGTATGGAGCCGCTGTTAATGCTGCCATATTAGCAAACGAAGGAAGTGCTGCAATCCAAGACCTAATTCTGTTGGATATCACACCGGTGTCCCTGGGAATTGAGACGGCTGGAGGGGTGATGACGACATTAATCAAGCGAAATTCAGCTGTGCCAACAAAACAAGCGCAAAAGTTTACCACTTACGCCGACAACCAAAATGTTATTAAAATCCAGGTATTTAATCGCTTAATGTATATCAGATGTTGTTTTCTGATGTTATACCATTGGGTTTGAAAGCTGTTTTTAAGAAGGAAGTGTATTTAAGGAATGAAGCCCCCGATTCCTTGTCTTTATGCTAAAATAGAAAATGACACAAATGAGAGATGGGAGGCACAAATCAAATTCAGGCCTGTGATCTTGTTTGCTCTCAGCCACTCGTTGAAGCGAAATGACATGATATGCTGTTGTTCGAATTATGTATAAAAACAAATTTTATTCCTTTTAAGTCCATATTGCAAATATTCTTTATTTGCTTGATTGAACCTTCTTGACAATCGCATGGTGGAAATTGAAAAAAAAAAAGGATATATTCTTTTCCCCACCGCACTCTAGCCGGCGTCTGATAACTGGCGTGAAATTTCACTCCCGGGGTTGGGTGAGAAACCGCGGAGGGTTGAGACCTGGGACTAATCAGGCAGTGACGTCAAAACAACAACGTAGGTCTACGCATTTTTCGTAAGTCTCTTTCCTGATATTAACTGACTTCTGCTGGAAAAAATTTCAATGTTGTGTTTCCTGGTACCGATGTTACATATATGAGCAGTAGTGACTCTTTTTACGATAACTGCAGAAATTCGCGCGCGCTCATTGGCTAATTTTCATGGTCAATGAGCGGACAGACAGATGAATTTATAATTTAAGCGATGCGTCAACGAGCGAGAGCGGACAATTTGTTATCGTAAAAAACAAATTGACGTAAATTCATGATCAGTAACAGGACAGACGCACGAAAAACTGACGTCAATTTGTTAAATTGAATGCGCCTGTGTGTCCACTCGAGGAAAGTAAAGAGATGCTTTGTCTTGTTCTTTAATCTCGATTAATAAAAACCTGTTTGAATTCTTGTGTTAAGGTCTTCGAAGGCGAGAGGCCTATGACTAAAGCCAACAATCTTCTTGGCGGCTTTGATCTCGTGGACATTGCACCGGCTCCACGCGGCGTGCCTCAGATCGACGTAGCATTTGAAGTAGACAAAGATGGCATTCTCAGTGTGTCAGCGGTCGATACTGCCACGATGGCGGGGATCCAGGTGATGACGGACAAGGGAGGATTGTCCAAAGAGGATATGGATCGATTGGTCGAGGAAATGGCACAATGCAGACTATAGTTATGGAAAGTACTTAATCAAGGTGTAATCTATCAAGATACCTAGCAACGGATTTGTTTTAAATCTTTGCAGATAGTTGTATTATAACCTGCTGACCACAATGCAACAATAAAAAGTGGGGTTTATTGAGCCTTTTTTGAGCTACAAGCACCTAAAGATGAAATTAAGGGCGTTTTCAACAGGTTACCTCGTTGTTATGGTAAGCTGTTGTTTAACAATGCTTGTGTACTTGTGTGACACGATCAGATATTGTAACATGACTTTATTAAGTGAGGTAGTACTGATCCATGAAAGTATAACTGCTGGAAGTGTGGGAACTTTTGGCAGCCACAGTACATTACATTGAGGTATTTTCCGTTTATATCCCGATACCAGGAGACACACCGAGATTGGTGTTGTTTGCGTGGCGCGCTAGTTTTGAAGTATATTATCAGGTTTCATCGCAAAATGTCCCAAAGGTAAACTACCATTGATTTGAGTAAATGTTGTTGTAAAGCGATCATTCGAGAGCTGTATTGACATAGTATAAACAATGTCACTGCTGGTTAACAGCGGTCATGCAAATATATCCAGTAGTCAACGACATTAAGATGAGACTGTCTTAGTTTACATGTCAACGATATATTAAAATAATGTGCACCCAAAAGCCTGGTTTCATTTTGTTATTATAATATAGATAGGACCCTGCGCACGCTCTGATTGGTCAAAAAGCCGTATTTTTAAAACATACAAAAAGGCGTATTTTATTCTTTTTCGCCACATTACCTTTATATCATAAAGTAAATGAAGAGGCCTAAGCCATGTGTTACACTGTGATAAAATGCTCCAGACATTTGAGAACACTCGAGAGATATAGAAAACACTCCCCTGCAGCTCGTGTTTTCTACATTTCCCTCGTGTTCTCAAATGCCCGTCGTCTTTTATCGCAGTGTAATTCACAGCTTAGACTTCTATATTTACTAAATGAAAGTAATCTCTAGGTTCGGATGTACAAAGGCTTTGGAACATCTAGGCCAAGTCAACCATTCAATATTTTAAGTATTAATATAAAAGGCGGAGCGTACACGGGGATAAAAGTCCCATCCCACCCTCAGGAGGACAACACAAGTATTCAAGTTCTTCAATTGAGAATTAAATATATAGGGTTATTATAGTCCACCGAACAGGTTGCGTTTCTTATTTATATAGTGCTGACAAATGGCTTAATGTTATGGGTGTACTGTTGATCTTTAACTTTTTGTCCAGCTGGTAGCTTATATTTAAACAAAGTGTCCTGTAAATAATTAACGTTACCGCCCTCCATATCTGTTTTCCACTATAAGAAGATACAAGTGTTGTCAGGGCTCCTTTACCTAGTACCTGTAAATCGAACCTTGTTTATCTGTTCTCGAACTGCGCGGCTTGGCATGTTAAGTTCCTGTTGGTTTTCTAATTGATCCTAAAATTTGAGTGAAAGTACCTAATCCGTTTGAAGTTGTCTCATACATTTTAGAGTTCGTAGTTGACCCACCAGCTATGGACGCTACACTTTGTCTATTGTTAGAGTCTTCTGCGTGTATTTTACCGAAGATTTTGCCACTCATACTATCGTTTCCATCTCCTGCTCCTCGGCCTTTTGCACCTCTGCCTTCTGCTCCTTTGCCCTCTACATCTGTACTTGCGCCTACTTCCCCTACTCCTTTGTTACCTACTTTTCCACCAACTGTAATCTCACCAGTGGCTCCCCTACTATCTGCTCCTCCACTTCCAGCTGTTCTCCATCCTTCTCCTTGCCCGTCAGAGGCTTCTCCACCCCCTGCTGTTCCCCAACTACCACCACCACCTCCTGCTTTTCCCCAACTATCACCATCACCTCCAGCTCCTGCTGTCCCCCAACTACCACCACCTCCTCCACCTCCTGCTGCTCCCCAACTACCACCACCTCCCTCACCAGCTCCTCCCCCGCCAGCACCTCCCCCACCAGCTGCACCACCACTAACTGCTCCTCCACCAGCTGCTCCCCCACCAGCTCCTGCCCCGCCAGCACCTCCTCCACCAGCTGCTCCCCCACCAGCTACTCCCCCACCAGTTGCTCCTCCGCCGACAGTTCCTCCACCAACTGCGCCCCCGCCAGTTGCACCCCCACCACCGGCACCACCAACAACTGCCTCTGTACCAGCTGCAGCCCCACCCGCTGTTCCACCACCAACAGCACCCCCACCAGCTGCACCACCACCAACTGCTCCTCCACCAGCTACACCCCCGGTAGCTGCCCCACCACCAACTGTGCCTACTCTGGCTGCTCCCCCACCAGCTGCGCCGCCACCAGCCGCTCCCCCCACAGCCCCCCCCCCCCCCCCCCCCCGGGGGATAAAAAAGGGGAGGGGTGAATTTAAGGGGGGGGGGACCGTGGGAAGGGACACCCCCCCCCACCGGGGGGGGGGGGGGGGGTAGAAATACTCCTGGTCGCCTCATGCTACAGAAACCGGGATAAGCTCTGGCCTGATGGGCCACTTGGTTTGCATGCAGACTTAACCGTTACCTTTACTGTCCAAAAGGTTGTTTCTCACGCGCGCCACTGAATGAAAGGACCTAGACGAAATTATTTAGACTATGGACTTCGAGCAGGCCACCTTTTAAACTGGAATGCAGACACCTATAATATCGAATGAAAAGTCAAATGGCCCTTTTTTTTAACAAAAATTAATTATACTTTACAAAGGCTAAGATTTAAACTGACCTTGCTTGGAGCTTGTCAAACGCCTAATGAATATATTTGGAAAGCAAAACTATATTCATAAACTACCGTACGCATCTTGAAGAATTTAGGCACACCTTTTCAAGTTCATCGCTTGTTGATCACATAATTCTCTCAATCTTTCTCAGAAACCATACTTTTGTTTTGGTTTTTGGTTTATTAGGCCGTCTGGATATTTAATTTTGCCTGAAGATTTTCTTTACCATGAAAGTAGTCTTTTGCATAACTAAGAGAATTCGCTTCAACATTGAACTTCACTTCACGAAAAGTAGATCCTGTAGGCAATCTTTTTCATTTGAAGCTGGTAACAAAGTTCATGAAAGTTAAAATGGTCTAAAATTACTTAGACTAGCCAAGACAGACCCCATATAGTCTGGAAATAACAGCATCATAATCTTATACAATGCCCTCAGGCCGAAGACCCTTGGCGCCTATAAGTGACATTAATTAAATTAAAGGAGAGGAACAGAGCTGTACATTTGCAATTCTTGTACTGTACATAATAGCTCATTTTTAGTACTATGGGGTTATAGGTGCTTTTGGTAATTCGCAGCAATGAACAAGCCGATGCTTGCCGGCTGTTCGACTTTTTGAACCATTGAAAAGAGTGCGCATGCGTGGAAAAGAGACGAAAAAACTTGAACTCCTCTTCTAACTACAACCCTTGTATTATTAGCAAAACACACAGTTAGAAAGGTATATCTCATGTCTGTTCACTGTAAGTATGACAAAACTATGTTTTTTTAAGTGATATTAAATACTACCTCTTTTTACGCTACTTTGCCCCATCGTGATGATAGCTGACGAAAAAAACTGAGAAGAAGAATATTGGTCGTTTTGATGTTTTCCGAGACTTTTCATCTAGGGTGGGCAGTCTCCTTAATCCCATGTCTTGCTTCCGGATGAATTTGTTAGCAAAATGATAAAGATAAATTTAGGAATTAATCGCTTCCTGGTTGCAGAACAAGATAAATATCTTATTCTGTGCTGGGATTAACCCAAGTGTTTCCATTTGTGACCACAAACAGCCACTGACGCAATGTCGTTAATGCGCGTGGATAATTAATCCTGCATGCAATTAATTCTTCCCGCTCCTGGGAAGACCACTGTATGCTTTTCTCTCCTCTAGGAAATCTGAGCGGCAAACACTTTTCCTCCGATGCCCAACCAAACTACAAATCGCTAAATTTCCGTGATCCAGAAAGACTCCAGCGAGACTGGCTAGTAATTGAGCAGCGCTTTTCTGCTCCTTCCAATTTCTAATGAGAAAGCCCTGGGAGAGGAGCTGACGAGCACACGAGAACTAAGGCGAAGAAGGAAGTGGGTGGATAGGGGAGGGGGAGCCTGGAGCTCTGAGGTCAAGGCTATCCTGTTCAGGACGCGCATTAAACAACCGATTTTAAACATTATTTCTGTACCCTAAGGCAATTGATTTATTCACGGAGAACCTGACTTATCCTGGTTTGGAACCCCCCGCCAAGGGCTCTGAGACACAACAAACTACATCTAGATCTAAGCACACTATACCGCAACGTTTCTCAACACAATTAGGAGTGAAGCACTTTCGAAACAAGAGTAAATTTTACGATTCTCAGTAGCCGGGCGTTGCTAAACATGGGGAAAACATTTCCAATTTAAAAAGGCGGATATCTTGGTAGGGGGGCTTGGAGAGAACATGTACGTGAGTTGATAAAACTGATATAGGACTGTTAATTGATTATTTCTTGTCCAAATAAGTACACGATATTGCCTTCGGGTATAATATTGGAAATGCCGATCGATTTTGCACGGAATTACAGCACTGTACGTGAAGCAAGTCTGTGACTTTTCTTATGTTTTACAAACTCAACAGGCTTTTGAGATAAGGTTTTGCACATGAAGTGGAAAATCACAAATTTGGTCAGAAATGCACTTTGGTCAGAAATACACTTTCAAAAAAACACCTAATTTCTTCAGTGTTAGAGGTTGATTAAACCTATATCCGGTAATGTAAACTGGTTCTCAAGTTTCAAAGTCAAAATACCGACCAGTTCAACGTCTCTGAATGCGTATCATTTTCGAGTGTAACCTATTCTTGATTAATTTGATTACAAACGTCAAACTACTTAATTAATTGTCTATAATATCCCAAGGGCCTGTTTATTTGTTTTCCGCAGTTCGGCTTAAAATGTTTTCCGCTGGGTTTTTGACGAAAAACTTGTCCAGGGCTTCCTCAGTTGGCTATGAAGATACCTTTCTCTTTATCCAGTTGCTAATGTACTCCGAGTGTTGGCCGTTCCCCAGAGGTGGTCGATTAAGCAGGCAGGTTGGTAAACCGGTCCAGCTGGTTTGCTCGCTCTAGTGTAAAACGCCTCGCAAAAGGCGGGAATTTTTTTCAGAAATTAATTACCTGTACTGCAACAACAGTCATTAGTTGTACTGATGAAACTTGTAAAAACAAGTTCCTTTGAGCCGGCCACACCTGAAAAACAGGTTATAACAGCATGGCGCGATTCGTGGAGTTTAGCCTGCAGAACAGGCGAATAGCTAGAGAGTGTGGCCTGCTCTGCAGGCCACGTAGAGTTAGGCATTGCCTTAAATTTCATTATCTTTTCTCAGTTCGTTACTGAAGTCCACATTTCGAAAGCTTCATCAGAGAAGAGTGTCGTTTAGGACAATGATCTTACGTGAGGCGCATTGCAGTTGTCTTAGAGTTGTCTGGAATGAGCGAGAAAGGAGTACTATTGATATACTAGCAGCAGATACAAGATATCTGGAACTCGTCATTGTAGCGAACCGTGAGTTCTCTCCGGCTCGTATAGCTTGAAAAAAGTAAAAGAAAAGAAAACACTGCGTGTTTGAGTTTTGCTTACTTTTCAATGGAAAAACATTTACCTAGTAAAGCCAGATTAGTGTTAACTTTAGGGGTACGTCCGCAAGTGTGGTCAAAGGGGAATCCCTTGTTATATGAAAAAATAAACCCATTAATTATGGTGTTAAAGACGACAGGATATTGTACAGTGCGTTACAAGAGGACAGTTGCCCTTTGTAGAGCTTACAAGATTTCTCTGCGCTTTTTTTTTTTTTTTTTTTTTTTTGTCTTTTTTTTTTTTTGTTAATAAGTCGCAAGAGCACACAATTTATGACTAGTCTCGCTCTATTCCTTCTCTACCAGCAGCTCCCCCCCCACCCTCCCCTCACCGGACTAATAGACATAATGGCTGAACCCTTTTATGGAATTGAGTCTTCAGTTAAAAGGCATTACTTTCTTTAGAAAATCCTGAAAATCACTCCATGTTGGTAACGAGGGTCGAGGCTGACACTTTTCCAGACAGAGGAATGGTATGTCCCCACCCGGCTTAAAAAACGCATTTGTCAACCCAACCGACAAAATGGCAGTGAAGCTGACAATTTTTAACGATACATAATTTTACATTGTATCTGCACACGGGAGGAAAAATATGGGTTTTTATTGACCGAAGGCTGATCTTGGTTCCCTTATCGCTCTTGAACCGTGACCTTAATGCCGCATTGCTTGCTTAACTGAAGAGTGATATAAACAATGGGCAGAAACTCGAAGAACGCACAAACCTGATACATGATCGATTAGCGGGCAAACAGTTCGTTCCTGATTTCAGCGATCGACACTGCCGGGTGAGCATTCAATGAGTTGTCACGAGGTTGCTGAACACACACTCGCAGTTGCGGGACGACTTGGCGGAATACCATGTTACGAATCAAATTTAATGTCAGATCGACGGCAGATAGGAGATCGGATCAGACAAAGCAAGCACAGACAAAGGTAATAACAGAGGACATCAGATAAAGAAACAGGATTGAGCATATAAATCAGCGCGTTTGGTGGGACAGGCGGAAATGAGTTGTGTCCATTTCAGGCACACGCTTTCGAACATGTCATCAGAAATGATGCAGAAACGATCTACTTTCGCCGTTGAATGTATTCTCAATCCTGTCTTCAAGGTTTTAGAACGTAGGAGATTCTCAAAAATGATAGGCAAGGGAGTCCGATGACTTCATTACACGCCATTGGTTTATGATACTCCTGCCTTGACCCTTGAACAGTCATCCGGTAAATCTTATAGTTTTCAACGCTGAGTTTTGGTCCAAAATGAATCCGTCATCTGGTTGATGGAAACAGCTTTAATAGCACTACTATTTGAGAACGCAATTAACTTTCATTTTGGCAAGCTCTTGTAAAGCTACATCAAGCATTTAGAGACAGGTCATTTTATTCTTCTTCGTCCAAGAACCGCAGCTGTAGAAAAATTTAGAAAGTAATTATGAAGATGGTTTACACTGAGAAAAGAACGAAAAATCAATCATTTTAATGATGTGTCTTTGGTAAAAACGTAAGCTGTCTTCCTTTGCGCGATATAAAAAGCCTTAGCGCGAAACGATCAAGATGGCCAGATTCCGAAGACATTTTAGAGTAAGAAACGAAGAACGGCGGAAACCTGGCGGAAGTCACCGAACTTGCGTGTAAATGACATCACATTCCCGCGTGTTCTCGCGTGACGATAACACATGCGGTTTTTTCTCGCACGCAAACGATCGGGTTCACGGGTGGTTAAAAATCCCAACTTTCCTGGTTTTTGGCTTCGCGTCTTCAGCTTAAAATTGTGTAGAAATTTTGTTTTTTTTGCGAACAAAACGGCACTATTGTCTAACAATCTCGGCAGCAATACTTTAAGGCCAGGAGGGCAAGTTTCAATAGTTACAAAAGTGAGGGTTTTAGTTTCACTTTCTACAATTGACCTTTAAATTTTCGGCGAGATAAACATAGTTTACTGGATCAGAGTAGCATCCGATGTTACGTGATTTATTATAATCCCCGTGAAAATGTGTTGTAGAAATATTTACAGTTTGTTATTAAACCTGATATGATTCCTGGCCATGAAAAAAAAAAAAAAAAATTTCACCAACTGACTAAGTTCTCAGCCAAAGTCAATAGATGTTCAAGGAAAGTGTTCCGATATGAAGAAATTTTTAAAAAAAGTGATTGCTTTTGCTTTCACAGCTCATCTTTCGAATTTGATCACAAAATTTTTCAGCATGGTCTGTGAATGTATTCTTAAATGAAATGAATGTACACATACCATGAATTGCAATTCGCTTTTAAGACAAGGGTCTTGAACCATTTTGGTGTAATTTGAATTGTGGGACCATTTTAGTCTGACGGGGTTACAGTACAGTTTCTACGCTCTTATCTGGAATTGCATATTGTTTACGAAAGAAACAAACTATATAAAGAAAACTAGAAAAAAGTAATTGCTTCTGCTTTCTCAATTGGATCAGAAAATTCTTCAGCATGGTCTGTGAACATAGTCCAAAACAAAACAAAAAACTGAATGTTCGATTCTCATTCTCATCACACGTACAAACCTCGATTCGCTCCGTTTCCTACACGTAATACATGGGTCTTGAACCACTTTGGTGTAATTTGAATTACCGGATCATTTTGGCCAGGGTTAGGATACGGTTTTTACACTCTCATCGGGAATTGCATATTGTTTACGAAAGCAATTATTTTTTTTACTTTTCTTCATTCCTCGAGAAGCGCAATCTGGTCTGAACTATGGTGCGAATTTTCAGAATGTTTGGGTCAAATCTGAAAAAGGTTATAGTCTGTGCATACTTGTTTGGAATTTAGAAAGCATTTTTCACTGCATATTTTAATCCTCCCTTGCCGGGTGAAGTGTCGTCTGGTCAGAAATGTTAAAAGGGTGTTATAGTTGGGAAAAATAGCTTGTATTTTGGTCGAAGAAGGTTCAGGGCTTCAACAAGGGCACCGCATCCTCCCACCCACATTTTCCGACTGTGTCCTCCCCCGGGGTTTTGCGCCAAATTTCTGTAGAGGACCTGATCTGACATTTTTCTATTTTTTTCCCTTCCTGATGTTGAAAAATTAATTATTTATACCGTGAAAGCAAAACTTTTAGTTTTTGAAATATTTTACACTGATTGTGACCTACCTTACACGCGTTATGATGTTCTACCTGTTTTAAATATCTTAATCAGTGTAAAATCTTTCCTGGCGTCAGAATTCTCCGTGTTTGAGAGGGTACTAAAGCACAAAATCCGTCTGGCGCGCGTTGTGAGATCACTAAACGATTAAACTGATTTGTGCTATTTTAAACAATCAATTTGATGTCTTTATAGCACTGGCGCATTTCTGTACAATTCTAAATTACAGAATCGTCCATTAACTTCTTTTAGTGGGACAAAATTTAAATAATACCGGTAACGCGGCACTCTGTTTCAGCGGTCGTGCTTCAAAATGCATTCCTTGGAGAGACACGTACATCTGATCAAAGTGTCACACTGGAAATACACAAAACGTAATTTATGATATCTTAAACAAATATCAAAGCGCTGTACGGTTTCAAAATTGGCTTAATTATAAAACTGAAATACCAACCGCAAAATGAGGAAATATTTCACTTATCGTCAAATTGGATGAAGATATAATTGTCTTTCAAAGGGTTTATATTGCTAATCAGCGAAGCAAGGCCAGGGTTGAATGGATGGAATTTTTTTGTCTCGCACTAACGGCCCTTTTACTAGGCGAGACACACATTATTGCATCTTGAAAAACCTTCAAGAGGGCGGTAAATTCCGTCACTGTCCTTAAAGAAATGATGTTATCAACATAACGAGAAATTTAACCGCTTAGATGACTATTCGTGTTAGCCGTTCAATGCCCACCCCTTTTCCTCCTCTAAAAAAAAAAAACAAAAACAAAAAAAAAAACGCCACTACAACATGAGCGCACCAACACGGCTTAAAGTTGTTAACATTTGAATTTTGCGTTCCTTTTGTCAGCGAATTGTTTATTTTTTCCTGGCCTTTTGAACTTTTTTCGGTGTCGCCCAGGAGAGAAAAGACGGAGACTAGAGCAAAGAAATACTTACTGCGAGCGTCAGCTTCTGATATTAACTATAGACATGACAATAAAAACATAAAAACACGAAGAAAACTAAACAATCTTATTTTCATTATGAAAAATTATTTAATAAGGGCTCGAAAGGCGGAAGGGGGGAGGGGAGGGGGCGGCAACTTAGAGCCCTGTACCCCCGTCGAATTTGCTTGGTTAGCCCTGAAACCAAAGTGTTTCTGTTTTCGAACATTACTATCTCTGTTTAATTGGTCTTGTTTCTTGAAGCCCTGGGGCAATAAAGTCGTGGGAGCCAGCTTTTTAATTTTAGCCCTGGGGCAATAAAGTCGTGGGAGCCAGAATTTTTAATTTCAGGTCGAGACCCTGGAGCGCGATAACGTTTTGCGGGCGTTCAGACATCGTGTGTACAAAAATTTAAAAGCTTTGAATACCTTGATAATTTGCGCCTTAAAATCGTGACTTTGGCCTACAATAAGTTGTTTGCGAGCGAATAAAGTAGCCGAGTAATACGAGCCGATTTAGAATCCGGAATGCGTAGAAATGATGACATGAATTTCAAATATGTGAAGCGATGAAAAACACTCTTTTTTGTAATTGTTGTATTGAGGAGGCGAGTACGAAGAGAACTGAACAGGTCAAAACAATGGCATTGTTGTGGTCCGTTCATTCCCAATTATGACAAAGGAAATTGCTCTCTGGTCCACTTTTAACGAGTCTAGCAGCTTGCACCGGGTTTGGCTAAAAATAGCTAGGGTGATAAAACCCGGTAAAAACCTGATATCCGATGAGCAGCAGCGACGTCAGACTGATCCGTTAGATAATAATTTCTTGTCCACCTCTTGTAACTGATACCTCGTCCATGATTGTTTTGAAAGAACGGAAAACGCACGAAAAAATCCCAATCATCGTTCTTCCCAGTTTACAATCCCCCAAGATTAAAAGAAGCCCCGGCTTCCCTCGCTAAAAGCCCCTATATATAGTCATGGATGGTAACAATGTAGAGGTTATAAGGGAAAAAAATGTTTTCGAATGAGCACTTTTCTCAACTCTTTCTCCCACGCCGAGCATTTTTATAAAAATAACATTAAAAGTTGCTCAGGTTCTGGAGAGCTTGGTGGTTTGTTTGTAAAAAACATCAGGGCTTCGTTGGTGGCTAAATTCCGGGAACCAAGCTGTGTTTCGCCTCTGCAGGCCATGATCCATTCAATGGGTCTTCACTCAACCAACAACGAGACAAGACGAGAACTGACATGCAACGACAAGAACTTGTTGCGCCGTCACGCAATGATTCTTTTCGTAGAGGAGCGCGTTGCGTGACAACAGTTGAAGCAAGAGAAACAGTGTTGATGCAAGAAAAGTTCCTATTCTGCAGTCTTCAAGGCTTTCACTATAAAGCAGGAGAACGGAACTACTGAAGACGGAGTTGAGTTACCAAAATTTCAACATCCGCTGGTCATTGCGTTACTTCTTTGCGTGACAACTGACTTTCCCCCGGGAAAATGCAGGTGATTTCTTTTGAAGTTATTTGAGTTTACCTCTCGAATGAAAATGCTCTAAAACTATAGGAAAAGAGAAAATGTTTGGAATTAAGTTTGACAATTGTTTTGTTACGTTTACACTGAGGAACAGCAAAATACGGCAAAGAGGATTTGCGCTTGAAGTACAATCTTTACATTACAAGCGGTTCTCCACAATGGAAAATCTGTTGTTCTTTTCCTCATTTTGGAGTTCAGTCAAATAACTAATACCTTTGATAATAGCTTGGCTTAAGAAGCAATTCTGCTGGTGTTCTAGTTCTGTTTACAATCCACAGGCCGAACTCCAATCAAAATATTAACACAAAAAACAGAGGACTTCTGCAAAATTTCAACAGGCTGCAAATGGAAACTACCGAGACGCCATGTAGTCTGCGAATGTTGTTTAAGTTCTAAAATGGCCGTTTTTCCTGGTGGCCCAATCAATGTAATGAAAGGCTTAACTGATAACGGGAAAAAAGCTTCACTTTGGAAACTTGTTTGAAGTCAACCGGGCGTCAAATTGAGACACAAAGAAACATTTAACTTGAGATCAAAGCGATACTTTTTGCATCGGAAATGACCCGTAATGGTTAATAAATCCTAAAAGCGGCCATTGCATACCTTCACGCGGCTCTGGAGCAATGCAGGTCTTTAGAAACAATGTAAAATCATCTCGAATCGATTAACTCTCTGTCAAATTTGTTCTGTAGAAAATAGCTGACGTTTATTGATAGCGCCGGAAATTGCCATGTTCGGGGGAGAAATGGTAATTGCTTGTCACACGTGACTCGGGCGGAGAGATGCTAGAAAGCGATTTATTGCAATTTTTTTGTTGTCCTTTTGTTGTGTTGTTTATTCAATGAAGCTAATCTTCGACGCAACCTCTAACATGAAAATCTGCCGCAGGAAGGGTTTTCGATTCAAACGGGCAAACCACCACTCGAGAGTTGAAAATTTTGTGGTATGAAAAAACATTCCTACATGTCTTCTTTGTTACGGTGCATCCATCTTTGCACCGCATAAGTTCGGGATTTAGCGCGATTTATTTTGAAAGTCAACTTTAGCCGGAGTTCTTTGCTGCAAACCTTTTAGTACGCATTGTTTTTTTGTGATTTGGACAGGCAGAGATAAAAGATAGCATGTAATGTGCATCTTTCCCCTGCTTGTGTGGTCCCCGTCGCTTAATGGAAGACACCACTTGTTCCGATAGACAGCATCGGCCAATCAGAACAGCGCTAAGGTTGACGTTGAACAAGAGCGCTCTACCAGGATTATTTTTCACGTAGGAATGACAAGGGCATATCGGTTTTCATTTAACTCAGGGAATGTACAGTTGCGAACAAAGTGAATGGCTCTTAGCACGGATTATGGCCTTACTACGCCATGTTTTGGCCTCGTGGTTTCTTCATGACGGTCGGAACACTGTTCTGGGTAGAATTTAACCGTTGGCTCCTGTGCCGTGAGCGCTGAGGCGAACGCGCTTTGAAAACCTTTCACACCGTTTCAAGTTTTGACTCCGCGTGGTCGACAACTTCAGGATTCAAACACGAAAATGAGCGCTTTTCCGTCCAGAAATTTGGCTTGGGCAGATGAGGGTCTTCGAGAAATCGACCAGGTGAGGATAGATTAGTAATACAGCGCTATTTAGTGGGCCAGTTTGATTCCATATTGTGGCCTAGTCGCAATTTTATTGTCAAGTGCTGCCCATGGTCTGGGAGATTGTTTACATTACAACGTTTCGAATTCGCATCAATTCCAGCTCGAGCTGTTCCATGCTTTCGAAAAACGTCCCATTTATTGCGGTTTTAGGTCTGGTGAAGTACTTGAAATGCGATGTTGGAAGCTCATTCGCTTCTGTTACCTACATGGCCGAATCGCGCAAATGTTTCACCTTCTAGGGGTACGGTGGTGCCGTTTGTTGTTGTTTTTTTTTTCAGGCTGGCGATATTTTTGAAAGGATTTGCGACGAGGGAGGTCGAAGATTGTCAGGAACTAAGTTTTAGGCATTTTGACCTTGAAGTTGTAATTCGACTTAACAGAAATTTGTCTTGTCGGACGCCAGTCGCTTGAAAGGACAAATTACGATGTATGAAATTTTAACATGACACCTTGTGAGGTACATGTAGTTTATCTTGGACCTTATGCAACAGATCTGTGGTTTCGACATTTTTTATTTCACCTCCGTCCTTGGCCCACCAAGTGTTTTGATAGCTGTATATAAACTTTTGCTATTCGTGATGGCGTTCTCTCGATTTCCCCCTTGGTTGTTTTGTCAGAAGAAGTACTCTGTCCGATGGTTTGTTTTTGGAAGGGCGCCGAAATAGTTTCACTTCTGTTGTCGGCTTCGTCTGTGCTGTTGTTTTTGACGTCTAATAACAGAGATCATATTCTTGACTGGTGATCATTTGCTTGGGTCGACTAGCAAGCGCTTTGCATGGCTAAATCTGTTACGAATTCCGGCCATTGCAAGGCTCTCGAGCGACTGCAAAGTGATCGCTAAAAACTTGCGACACCGAAATATTTCGAGACGGAGCATAAAAGATTCGATGTCGACTCGAGCGCCCTGATCTTGCATGGTAAGTCGCTGATCGAGCGAGACGTCGCCCATCCTGTGTTGTAATGCTTGTTATGTTTAGCAAAACTTTGGCAAGGTTGTCGAAGTTGGGTGGTCCGGGCTGGTCCGGGAAATGCACGTGCTGTTTAAACATTGTTTGCAGTAAAACCTCGCGAAAAATCTTCGGGTATGACAGCAATTTAACGTAAATATGCCGAGATAACATGGTTCGGATTTTGCGAAAGGAAACGTGGCAAAATTCTGTGTCGTATCTCGTTGATGTTACGTTAGAACTAGAATTAAATTGATCGCGAAATTTTGGATTAGTAGGAACTTTAAATGACAGAACTAAGGGGTCGGTAGGACTATAAAAATATTTTCCGTTGAAATTCTTGCAATAATGATAGATGCGTATTTTTTTCAGGGCCATGCAAGGGGGAACAGGACGGCTTTGCTTGTGCGCTCTGAGTTACAGTCTGTTCTTAAAAGACTTGGACGGTTTACCCAGAGGCACTGCGGAAAAGTTATTTTATTTGGCTTCCTGTTTTTGATCGTGTCTGCGATTGGATTGATCAAGGCAAAACTGGAAACTAACGCGGAAAATCTCTGGATAGAAGGTGTGCTGTTTTCCCGTCTTGTATGCTGTATGTAAACAACAGCTTTGATTTCACAGACTTTGTTCAAACAAAGTGTATTGTTTTTCATTGCGTTCGTCCTGTGTTAGCTTCCTGTGCTTTTAACTGGCGCGGATGCCTTTTATTGTACAGTGTAAAATGTGCTCTATAACAAAGCTTAAGGTTTCTTACAAGTCAATGTTCCTCACAGTGTTTAACTTTCATAGCCATAGCCAGAAAAAAAAAATATGACTGAGGCAATTATCCATGGGTTAATTCTCTTCCTAGATATTTAGGGCGTTTATCATGACTGCTATTAAACGCAACACTGAGATCACGAAAAAAATGACTGAGGCAAGTGCCTATACTGGCTGCAGCCCTGACTTACTTAAAGTCCAGTGAAATGGCTGTGATTGGGTGCAATATAATTTGTCTTGTGAAGCACTGTACACAAGCTGGTAACAGTGCCTGGGTTGTGTTCAGCTGAGGCTCTGTGTGTACCACTTGGGGTGGTGTTTGTCCTCAGTTCAGCTCATCTTAAATTAAGTTGCATATCATTTTGAGGTTTTCAAATCTTTGAGTTGTTGGTGTTCTAAGTTTGAGCATCAAGAAAACTGACTTAAGATATTCAAATATGTAGAGCACTTGCCAAATTCATTCAACTTGTTCCTCATCCAGGACCAACTGTTTTGGCCAAGTCCAGTTACACTTTCCTAATTTGCTCCTGTTTGGCAGTGGTTGTGTGAAAACCATCCCTTTAATATTTAGCAAAACATTTGCATGAAAAGTGCATTTGCAGTATTGTATTATTGCTGACTATTGTTTAGTAGCTCAAATGTAACAGATGACTGGATAAATCAGCAATTTCTTGGAACAAAGATGAGATTTGTCCAATCACACATGAAGCAAATAATCTGAATGTAGATCAATTCCTGTTTATAATGAGCACCTTTTTCCTGGTCGTACCATAGTTAATAGAGGGGAATGGTCATGAAACTCGACAGAGTTCTTTGTTGTATATTTCTGCTCTCTTTTTTGGCCTTCACTGCACAAAACCCAACAGTTGTGTACTACTAACCGAGGAACTAACCAATAGAAATGTTTTGATTACATAACTCATGCATAGTGTATGAACGTAAAACAAAAGATTGTGCACAGTCATGGATCTTCCAACATAAATCTTGGCATATTTGTTTGCTCCTTTGATGTTTGCTGGGCTTTGTAACCCTTCACCTCTATTAACTATGGTTGCACCAGCCTAATGCATCATTAGTGATTGTAAGAACATATTAAATTCAGAGAAGTGCTGTCTTCAATTTCAAGGAGATATCAAACAGACCACAAATGATGTAAAATTGTCCAGTGGTTTCATAGAGTCGACCTGGCTGACCTCACACAGTTTCTTTTGCTTGTGTTGGTTTGTTAGAGTAAACTTTAGGGTAATTAAGTCACTCCGAGGTTTCCAATACATTTCCGAGTACCTTAAACGGATCATGAGATTAGTAACTAAAGATTCTGTAGCACTGCATTAGCAGAAAAGTGACCACACTTAGAAACTTATTGGCCCATGTCAGAGTGGATAAGGGAGTTAACTACTTGTTAGCACAGTCTCCTCAGATTTACGCTTGATATCTACTCAGCAGGTGGGCAGATACTTGCAGTGTCAGCTACTTTGATCTGAGTGACAGTTAATTTTGCAAATTTATAATCTCCAGCTTCGGTTATGAACTCTAGAGTTTATCTAGTTAACAAAATGTCAGATTTGACGTTGAAGTGATCTAAGTTGGTAGGTTGCCAATTTTACATGACGATAGGTCTCAAAGAGGTCCAAAAGTGGCAGACCACATAAAGTTGTTATTCTTTTAAACATTAAAGTGGCAAAATCCAATGTTTGGTTTGGTTCGACATCAGCTTTTACTTATAACGACTATATACTCTAGCAAAATGGTGTGAGATGGGAATCAGATTTGTCTCCCTGATGAGATTCCTACAAAAGAATTGTTACTGAGAGCACTGTAATTGTGGCATTGTAGCCTGATCATCCACACTTTTGTTAAGAAGTAATCCCTTCTTCTTAAAGGACTCATATCTATTCACTGGGCTTACAATCTGCAGTACCATCTTGACCATCTTGTTTATTCAGGCAGGGCTGTGACCAGGAAAGAAATTATGACTGCAAGGCATTGTCCATGGTTAAATCTCTTGCTTGGTATTAATACTAGGGTGTTTATGATGACTATAAACTAGAAAAATGCAAACAGTGACAGAGACAAGAGCCTCAGTAAATGTTTACATATACCTGTTACTAGCTACAGCCCTGCACATGTGTCTGTGTACATGTATGTGGATGATAAATACAACTTGGTTGTTATATGCAAGTGCAGAATGTTTCAACCTGTCTGTTGTTCATGATTTTAGTGGATGGACGACTGGAAAAAGAGCTAGAATATACCAAAAAAGCACTTGGAGAAGGTTACGGCGGCACAAACGAGCTACTGATACAAACACCCAATGAAGAAGGAACAAATATTCTTACTGTACAAGCCTTGAAGCGGCACTTGGACATTTTAATGAAAGTCACAAATGTCTCCGTAGATTTGTTTGACCAGTAAGTCAATTTGTTTATGTGGCATATGTTGAACATGGTTTGTATTTCATAAACAGGATATTTATGTGTGGGCATGTGTCAACCAGCTGCGAGTTGTTATTTTATGCAGGTCATTCGAGACAAGCTGCAGCTGTTAGAAAGTTTTTCAGTTTTTCATGACTTAACAGACCTCCCAAATTGTTTCCACAAATTGAAAAAAACAAAAAAATTGTCATATCTCCTTCATGTCTTGAACTTTGTTATCTCAATATCCCCACAACTTTGACCTGAAAAGAAAAAAAACTCCCTCTGATACTGTTGTACTGTTAGTGTATTGTACAGGCTTTGTGTCAGTTTTGTTTCTCAAACAATTTATCTTTTCCCTTATGTGTTTAGTCTAGCAAGAACATACGGTTTGTTTTGTTGGGGTTATGTCCATGCCTATTTTAGAGTTTTGCTCGCAAGTTTGCTCCTATTATATAAACAAAACAAAGTCATGGTGCAAAACGTTATGGAAACATAAACAATTGTGTTCATCAGTCATGCCCTATTAGCAAACTTGGGTTTGTAAATCAGTCGCAATGAACAATTATTGGTCATTGCGACCTTTATAGATGTATGTGTATACACTAGTTATGCAACACTTTTGAGCGGCATACCATGGAATATCCCACTTGTCAGTTTTATTTTCTTGGTATACACACTCACCTTTCTATTAATTTTATACCATGCCATATAAAATAGCGTGGCCAACAGAATCAAGGGGACATGCTCATGGTGCTTGATGGGAAGTTTGGGTATAATACCATCAAATATACAATGGCTTTCCCCTATTCTGATTGGCTGTATTTTCCATGGCACATTGATATAAATAATATGTACTGGTGTTGTTTTGTTTCCTGCAGAACCTGGACATTAAAGGATATTTGCTACACTCTCGATCTTCCTCCTATGGATGATAATATTGGGTTGGATACCGTAAGTTCAGAAGAATTCAAATTCATGTCGAATTCCTGATTCAAAAAACATAATTATTAATGTTTTGAGAGCCAAATTAAAATGTTCAACAGCATGTGTCTAAATGTTTTACCATCAAAATCTATTGACTGGCATATTTCTTAGGTACTGTGTACAAGTAGACTGGTATTTTTTTGACAATGGACTGGATCATTCATGTTGTTCGCAAAGTTCTGGTGGCCCAAAGGGGCTCAAGTTTATTGCTCATCAAGGTCAAGTGTTTTTTTTGAAGTTGACTGCTGACCAAGTAGTGGGTTTTCATTGGATCGTGGGCTCAACCGAGGCTATTTTGTTGTAATCAGAACCGGTTAAGGCTAACCCAGGATTAAAAGTTAACAAGTTCAATGAGCTTATGTTTTGTGCAGTTTGAGGTTATTCAAACTCAAAAGAGAAAGCCAAACAATACAAACAGAGAACCTCTCCGCAAAGCTACAGAACTCAAATCAAATTTCTTGCTCATCCTGGGTTAGCTCAATCAGGCTTTGAATTACCCCGCTGGAGCTTCCCTTGTAGGCTTGGCTAAATCTCTCTATTATATTGTAGGTCCTTCCGCAACTTATGCCGTGTGTCATGATAAGTCCTTTGGATTGCTTCTGGGAAGGAGCAAAGCCACTCGGACCACACAACAAAGTAACCTTTGGGTACGCAATGTGTTGTAATTTGTTGACGTGAGATGAAAATTTTACATGCAGTTAGCAGAAGTTGGACAGTGCAGTTTTCCTTCTTCTAATTTTAAAAAAGACACTGGACATCCATGTAATATTGTTCACAACTGATTAATAATAATTATGAATAACTTAATATTTTAATAATTAATTATTGGTAACTCTTGTTAAGTGCCTGCAATTTCAATACACTGTAGTGTACAGTAGTTCTTATTAATTTTAGCCAAATGGGCCCTATAGATGAGCACCTAAAATGTCATTTCTACACAATGTTATGTAGGTAGTTGCATACAGTACTGACACATCTTTACTGGCTTGGAGTCACTGAATATCTGACTGCAAACTGTATTTTGGTTGTACCACTTTTCTATACAGTTCTGGCCAATGTAATATCTTTCATGTTTTAGGTCGGATGATCATGATGATCCTATTGGCAATTTGAAATGGATAAGCATGAATCCGAAGGAAAAAGTACAATTAATGGAGCAGTATATGCTTCCAAGAGATTATGAGAAACTGATGGGACTTCTGAATGAGGTAAATAAATTGTTTACATTGTCTGTGACCATTTCCCTAACTTGCAGTTCAGCTCTTGGCTCATATTTGTGTTGCATGTGTTCAAGGTTACTAAAACCTGTACATATGAAGGGTTCTTAGTTGTCATGTGTTGAAATGAATGTTCAAATGTTGTTGTTTATAGTGGTCAATGCACTTAGCTACACCTAGGTAGTTCACAGGCATGCCATTTAAACTGAGAGAAACAAATATATCAAGTAAACATAATAGGCTTGAAAATCCCAACTGGCAGGAGGCAGACCAGTTTGTCATTTACAAGCATGACTGAGGAGTTAAACTAGGGTCTACAGAGAAACAACTCCAGCTAAGTGGCCATGTCCTCCGGTTTAAAGACCGGCACCCTGACCACTCGACCGCTCGGCCACGCTGTCTCACACTGTAGATTATAAGAATGATCTTTATACTTTTTTGTCAATGATCTATTTCTTAATTATTGATTGATTTTAAGGCTGGAATCAACAGCGGCTATGTGATGAAACCTTGTCTTGATCCATATGACCCTGACTGTCCAACAACTGCACCAAATTACAAGACCAAGAAGGTAATTATGCCAGTTCTCTTCAAGGAGCCAGTCAAACATTTGTCTTAGAAGGGTATGGCAATCTTGGCCACCAACAGAATCGGTGAAGAGAAACCCTGCACTGGTGTGAATTGTGCAGAGGGGTACGTGAATCCTTCAGAAGCTGGAAGAAGAGATAGTTGAGAGTGGAAATCTCAAGGTGGCAGAAACCAGAGAGTGAATGTTTTTCAACATTGGGTAGTAATTACTTTCTTGTAGAAAAATCTCAAAGCAGTAGGAACCACTAGAGGAAATGTAGGAGGTAAAAGGAATGAGAAATGGGAAGTAAAGACTTCAAGAGGTTGTCTGCAGTGCATATAAATCTCTTTTTTCCTTTTTTGCAGAAACCCGACATAGGTGTGGAATTGACGGGTGGCTGCAAGGGGTTTGCTACCAAATATATGGACTGGCCGGAAGAACTTATTGTGGGAGGAACTGTCAAGAACAGAAGCAATATTATTAGAAGGTGAGGTTTGTTTCTGGACATAATGGATAATCTACTTGTTGGATGGAGAAAACTAATCAAAGTAATGACACACTTCTGTCATGACAGTGGTGCAATGTTAATAAACCTGAAGATTTACAGTTCATGACAGGGTGAAAATAAGATTGATGCAGTTTAGATAACAGATTTATTGTAGGTCGGAATCGTATTTGAGTGTAAATCTAACAAAGTTGATAATAAGTAACTCTATTGGCTTGGGTACGGAAGGCGTCGACAAGTGGGAAGGTCTTAAGTGCAGGCATGATTTATGGCATTCCCCCTGTTATCTATTAGCTAAAGTGAGTTTCTGTTCTTAGCAGACGAGCTTTCTTGTGGTTGTGCTTCTACATGTAGATGAAGGCTACAGTTCACCCCCTATTAAATGGCCACCCTCAGGGAAATTAATAGTGGCCGCTCAAAAGGGGCTGGCTGTTTAATAGAGGTTAAAACAACAGAAAAGCCCTCATTGAGACGTTGATTACTGGCCACCTAATAGGGGTGGCCATTTAATAAAGGTTCAACTGTATTTTCAACCCTGCAATGACAAATCAAATCAAATGGCAGTGAACCAAAAATCATATCTGCTTACTAAGAGGATAGTGTCTGTTAGCCAGTATTCGATTTAATTTGTGTTTTGTTTTCTTTTATGTACGTTGTCTAGGGCTGATGCATATCAGAGCATAATCATGTTGATGGGGAGGCAGCAGCTCTATACTCATTGGTATAACCAAGCAAAAGTGAACCACATGGAGTGGACTGAAGATGAAGCAACGCAAGTTTTAGAGGCATGGAAGCGCAAGTTCACCAAGGTAAGATGAATGATAATGATAACAATGACATGTAATTATGTATAGTGCTAATGATATATGTAACATTAGACATCAAAACACTTTAAATTAAATTAACTACCTTACTACAGCAAAGATCTTAAAAATTATTGATCATTGAAATGTGTTTAAAACATTATGCAAAAAACTAAGATCTATTAGAACTGTTGAAATTAATGTCATAACCATTTGAAATTTTCTTAAACAGCATGGCTCCTATCCCTTTTTGGATAAAAATCTAAGGTAGCGCTTGTTTTATAAGCGTGGACTGAAATGGGCGAATCTTTAGTCCCAGGTGTAGTGCAGTTTGCCGCTGGAGTAGACAGAAGAGTCTTATCACTGCAGGAACAAAGGCAAAGTCCTAAATTAGACTTGTCGCTGTGGAGACCTGAAGAGTTTAATATAACAAATACAATAGTCTCAAAGTCATAACTTGTTTTAATTATCTACTGTTGCTCTGCTCTTAAAGTGACAATTCCTCTTGCAGATCATTAACTCAGTTGATCAAAGCAAAGAAGATTCAACAGTGTTGGCATTCTCCTCCACATCATTCAATGATCTTTTGAAGGAGTTTTCTCAAACAAGCTATTCAAAAGTAGCAATTGGATATGTTCTGATGGTAAGATAATGAAATGACAGATATTGATGATTTCCTTGACTCTCTTTATCCATCTCAATTGAAAGGCCATGGGCAAGAACGCTCACTAGATTTTTTTTGGCCATTTTTGGTAGAGTTCAAAGGTAACTGAATTTTGGCATATTGACTTTGTTTTACTTGAGAAACATTGCTCTGAGGTTTTTTTTCCTGGGTTGTGCTTTGTTTTCAAGAAGTGATGTATGCAAAAAGCCTGGACTTTTGTGGCAGCTTTCTTTTCTTAAAGCCAAAACAAAGGAAGCCGTTTGTTTCTGCAAACAATATTTCCTCAATCTTAGCCACCATTGATAATGACTGTTTCTTAGAGTGTGTCTGAAGTGCTCGTTTACCCCAGTAAGGTTTCAATTTTATTTGAAGGCTACGTGTACTTTGTATCTCACAAAGAATACTAGGCTATTTCCGAGTTACCTTGTGCCTCTGTTTCAAAATGAGTCCTTGTGCAAAACCTTTTATATGAAAATGAGGTTGATTTGCATGAAAATGTATGTGTAGGTGGGTCACATTTTGGTATGGATTGATTGGTTTCACATCAAGACTTGTTTTGGTACAGAGGCGAAAGGCTACGTGGAAATGGCCTATTGCTAAGCATATTGTGACATCAAACACCATCCACTGATGTTAGCATGTTTTAACGGCAAAAATTCATCTATGGTGAAAAGTCAAGTGAATGGTGAATGGTGAATGGGTACATTTACCTCAAAGTGATATACAATGTATATGCCTTTGCGACACAGTCACCGTGTATAATCACTATACACAGTGACTGCATTGCAAAGGCATAAATTTAACAAATGGTAAACGCCATAGCGTGCACTATTGAGTTATGGATGCACACGGAAGGTTGCTAAGCACTCAAGAAGTTAGAGTTGCACTTGGCTATCGCTTCATGCAACTCTAGCTTCTTGAGTGCTTAGCAAACCTCCCAAGTGCATCCATAACTCAATAGTGCACGCTATGGCATTTATGATTTGTTTTATATCATAACATTGAGACATTGGAACAACAGAAGTCCTTTTATCGAGCTACATCACAAAAAAAATGTTCATGTAGTCTTACATGACAAGAAAAAACAAGCATGTGAAAATTCATTCATGACAACCTTGCACACCAGTAACTCGATAAAGTTTCATCTTCAGACAACTGTGAAGACAGTTTCGCATTTCTGGCAGAAGGACGTCGGTCATTACTTTAGAAACAATGTCTGTCAAAAGATGTGCTTTGTAAACATTAGCACACACGTCAGCAGTGTACACCCATGGATAAATAGTAGATGCTAAATTAACCAATCAGAGCGTGCACTTTGCTTTAGTTAATTTCTAATATGCTGATCTAAGGTTTGTTGCTTTCTCCATAGCTCATTTATGCTTTTTTGACTCTCAAACACTGGGGTAATTCTGTGGATTCACATGGTGCTCTCGGATTTGCTGGGGTTCTGCTTGTTACTGTTGCTGTTGCATCAGGCCTGGGATTTTGTTCATTTGTCAACATCAAATTTAATGCTGCTTCAACACAGGTGAGTTGGATATTGCAGCTTGATGTAATACATCAAACAGGAAAAACCATGTTTGACTACATTTATGGAGAAGAGAGTTGAAAATACAACGCATGGCGGCAGTGTTGTGCTCTAGCAGCGCCCAGGTGCCACAGGCATGCTCCAACTTTTACCTTTGTGTGACTGGATAAACTTACTTTCTTCTTACAAAACTCAAGTGCTGGGCATCCAGGATTTCATGGTTAGGAACCTTTGCCCAGGCTCCTCGTAATTTTTCTTAGACCACAGCCTTGTATGGCAGGGTATTTTTGATGAACTTCAAGGTGTTTGAAAATGTGATCAAACACTGTCTTGAGTATTTCTTGATATATCTTCTCAATTGAAACTAAACTAAGACTAAAATAGAGCAATAAAATTGTAAAAATCTATGCTAATTAAGATCCGTTATCCAAACACCGTCATGGTCATGATTTCCTTTGTTTAAACTTGATGAATTATTAATTAAAATAGATGGAGAAGTAGTAATAAAATATTGTGAGGAGACACTGTTGATAAGCTTGTTTAAAAATTGGCTTGGATGAGGTGGAGACAGATTACACGTAAGTAGCAGTGGCTAACTGGATGATGAAATTTGGATTTTGGATGAAGCATGCACTGAGTTCAAACTCGAGAAAGTTGGAGAGAACTTGAAAAAGCTGTGGAAACACTTGCCTGTTGGCTTTTATCCCCACAGCATTTCTCATTCTCCCAAACTTCCTCTAGTGTTTCTTTAACTCAATAGAAACATGGAACATGATTCTTTTTTCTTAATTGTTATATATATTTGCTACTTTTTTTGAACTGCTGTTTATTTCTTACAGATTTTGCCTTTCCTTGCACTGGGCTTGGGTGTTGATGATATGTTCCTCCTGGCACACACATACTCATCGGCAAGAGATAAGAACAAGGTACATGCAATTTGTGAATTACAATGTCTATGATTATAGTAATGCCTTAACTAAGGGATGCTTTGTTTGACTTTTGTGTGGTGGGGTGGGGGGGGGGGGGG
>Ga0126338_10000112_pt1 | contig 30472 bp, 16 predicted proteins | sample OrbCmetagenome_2_FD_92529 | JGI IMG/M metagenome (GOLD analysis project Ga0126338, IMG submission 92529) | Coral microbial communities from Petempiche,Puerto Morelos, Mexico - Orbicella C C metagenome | ecosystem: Host-associated > Invertebrates > Cnidaria > Coral | place: Petempiche,Puerto... | reverse complement strand
TTGCCGAAACGTCAGATTTGTCTATCGTTAGTTTTTGCCTGTATATATTTAGCTTTATTCCATTTATCCCCAGCAGTAAGTAAAAAAATACACATCTTTCTTATATTTTTGAGGAAACAAGGGTATCATGTTGCATAGCTCGGCAAGGAAAACAAAAGTATCAAGTTACATATGTTGGAGTGAAAAATAAAATTGTCATATTTGCCACTTCTGCATATTATTGAATTTAAAATGACTGAAACTCAGCATAAAACATCACAATAAAATTCAAAGCCGTCTTGACAAACAGTAATTGTAAGTTATTTTTGGGCCTTGAAAGAAAATACAAACGTGAAACTTACTCAATGCTAAGATAATGTCTTATTAAGTTTTCTGCTCATATTCTGCAAGGGGAAAAGGCCTAGTTGACTACCAAGGGAGAGAACAGCATGGGTAAGGACCTATGTGACTACTGTATCAGAGCCGTAAATTGCACTCTGCACTATCTGAGATTGTCTTGCTAGTTTTAATATGTCATCTGTGCGTAAACAACAACACAAGCTGTGTATCAACATAAAAAGCTGATCCCAAAGTTTAAATCGCGGCACCGTTAGTACTTAACATGTTCAACGTGTACACTTAATGTGTTCACAAACTGAAACAATGTATAAATCTAATACTACATGACGAAAAATAAACATCCTTTGTTGTCTCACTACTCATCCACAAAATGGGGGGAGAGAAGGGGGTGCTTATTTTAAATTTCGGCTGATAGAAGGGGCGCTTATTCAAAGGGGATGCTTATTCGAGGGGAGGTGCTAATTGGAGGATTTACGGTATGTCATCTGGCATACTTGCCCGGCTGACAACTTGGAGAAATAAACCAAATGGATCCCTGATGCGTTATAATGTACATGTACAATGCATGAGATGTCTTGAGATATTTTGACTCCCTTGGCCATAGAACTATATTATATGACTCTTATGAGAAAATAATGGTATTTCTGACAAACTTGTTTATCCTTCTATTGACTGGACTAATGTGGATAACAACTTAAAACAGTTAATTATCCCAGACTTTTGATGTTCAACTATAGCAATATCATCAAGAATCTATAAAATATTTAAGAAGTTCACATTTAAGGCTTTACGGATTAGAAATAGTTACGGAATTATTAGCCTTAAGGGATCTGTGCAAAAAGTACCACATATTACATGTATAGTACTTGAAACATCCTCTGGCCGCTAGCTGATTTGATAAGCAGAATGTTCAGCTCTTGTGAATTACTGGTGGTACACCCGCTTATTTCTCCTTACCTGATAAATTGGGATGAGAGATTTTCCAGCACACAGTCTTTGTATAGTTCACATTTTAATACCATGTACAGTACAACTGTATGTTGTTTGGAATTTTTCTAAGTCATCATTTCCTTAAAAAAATAAAATTTATGTCTTAGTAACTGTTAGGAATTTAACCTTCATGTAGGCAACACAGTAATGCATTTTTGTGATAATAGTTAATGCCGCTGTTTCAGTTTTAACTTAAAATAAGTGTAGCTTTGTATTTCCAGAAAGTATTCATACCAGGGGGTTTCATTAAGGACTGCGCACGGGGCAAACTGACTGGCTGTGAGGACAATTTTGCCCAGCTGGTTTGACCACCTAGTGAAAAGCATTTCTCATAAAGATCAGATCAAATTGTTTTGCCTACCTGTGAAAACCAGATACCCTCCTGCTGGAAACATTAATGATCCATACTCCTCCCACAGAAGGGTTGTTGGTTTGAAACCCCAACCCTCAGGAAATTCCCAACCCTCAGGAAATTCCAGGTTTTTAAGATCCCCTTTCCCCCTGGAATTTCTACTAATCCTCCTGGGGTGAAGGTATGGATGTTTTCTGGAACCACACAACATTTCATTACAGTCATGTCGAATGAAGCGTGCCCTTAAACAATGTTGTTGTTGTTAATTGAGAGTTCTCTAATCAAGGGGACGTTTGTGACCAAAAAAAAATTTGTAGGCTGTTCTGGGCTGTTCTTTTAAGGCAACAGGAAGTTATCTAGTGCGATCATATCATTCTTCAATAATTTTGAGTTTCAGCCCTCAAGCTTTTTCCTGTGATAAAGTTGTAATTCTGTTATGTACATGTATCACAACACATACTGTATACATGACTTGTATGAACAGCTTTTTCAAATTTAGTATCTCACAATGATTTATAATATTATTTTTTTGAGAAATGGTTATCAGAAAATGGGTCACAGAGGTGTATCAAGACATTCCTCTGTTTCCCAGAGAAAAAACTTTTGACTTAAAATTCTATTCTATTCATAAGTGAAGTTAAGTTATAAACTTCCTGTTCTTTGTTTTATTTTGTGTCAAAAATAACAAAGGCATCCTACCTCCTCAATATAATGATGTCATGATGTTGTGTCTTAAGCTGCCAAAACATTGTGAATTATAAATTCAATTGTTTAATTCATTGCTGTGCACAAGAATTGGTTCTAGTCAGCTCCAAAGCTGAAACCTGGTACACAAATGTTTGCCACAACGACTTCCTGTGTGAGTCTTCCTTGAATGTCATGACCTTTGAGAATGTGAAACTTGAATCTAGTTATAATATTGCACACTTGAATGGTGGTTATGTGCTTGCTGCCGTGGCTGACTGAAACATGACAAGGTTGGTTAAGTTTGTATCAATCTTCATATGAGGCAACCTTAGTCAAATTATCAAGATTTATAACTATATGACTGTACTACTGTATGTTGCCTCTTCTGATTAGATGTTAACTCTTGTTAATTGGTGCCTGCTCTTAGAAAGGCAAAGGACTGACTGACGTGTTTCAGCTAGGTTTTCATTTTCAAACTGGTAATTTTCATTGAGTAATCCTTCTTTGACATTAGCATATGTTGGATAATTTTACACTCAAGTGTGCTTCACCAGTGTAGCTAATAAGTTTCTCAGTATTAATATACAGTGTATTTTGGTTGAGTGCCAATATTTAGTAGATCAGAATTGCAGTGTCACAATTAACGCCATTTTTATTGATATTTGCCTCATTTGACTCTGTCATTTGCCAAATCTGTGTTTGTTCTGTAATGGCGTGTTATTGGAGATCCTGGCTCAGCATTTGTGGTCAGCTTGGACATTCTTCAACTATAAATTTAAAGCTTGAACCTTAAAGATATTGAATTAGATGCATCCACTTTAGGTAAGGGAATATCTATATGTATGTAGTTGTGATTTAACTCTTTGAAAGTCAATGGACAGAATGTTTTTTTATTGATTCTTCCCTCTTACACTTCCCTTATCATTCTTGTGATTTATACATGTATCCCTAATCAACAGAAGCTCTCTTGGTTGACATGACATGCTATTTTATTGATATTCTTTTACTAAGGAGTCAACTTCGTAAGATTAAGATTAAAATTATTGTTATGATGCTCTAAGCTAGCCATGCATGGATCGAGTGTTTGAAGGCAGTTAACATTGCATGAGTCTGTGAATAATTGTGTTGTGGTGTTGCTGATTTATCATAGCCTGGTTCTGAAGTTCTAAGCAATATTCTGGTAATACAGTGCGTGGCTTTTAGCCAACTCTCTTGCTGTGTCTGAAAATGCAGTGCTTATAGTTATGAAACACAATATTTCACAGCAAGAGAATAAATTATACTTTGACACTAACCTGTCATTTACTGTTAGTTGAAACTATTATGAAAGCTTTAACCTGATGACATTTTAAAATAAAGTTAAATACATATAATTTTTCTTATATTTTCATTTTCAAACACCTTGGTAACTAAGAACAAAATGGTAAATAAATGTGCTCTGTGCAATTTGTGCCTGTAGCTTAATGCTTTTTATTATATGTGTTGATTGTAACAATTTAGAGCAATTTACATTTTATGCGATACATGCATCCTGAGACATTCTGCTAACACTAACATCAAGCTGAGAAATCTACAGAACTGGTATAATTATATACAGTAATACTGAACTGTAAAATAAAAATCAATAATCGCAAATGCACTGGTTACATCTGGTTTCTTCCTTTTTGTGTTTCATTTTATTTTCAGTTCTTGTAGTTATCGATATTAAATGGAGTTTTCATGCATAAAATTTTGTTTTAAAAGGACATCATGATGTCATTTCAAGTGAACTGGAAGTTCAGGCAAAGTGTTGAGAATGTTGTATAATGCTGGCAGAGATCATTTCACTTGAAATCTATGCTAATTTGATTTTTATCTGTCTGTCTGTGCAATATTTTTAACCTTGTGTTTGGATGGCTGTATACACAATCTACAAGTGGCAAAGAAGTAGAAATATTATTTTACATACTAGCAGCTGTATTTAAATTACCTGACTGGTTCATGTACATACTTGCAGGTGGTTAATCAACCCGATTTGATACTTGATGTCAGTATTTTACAAAATCACAATTTTCATAAATGTCTTAAATAAATACAGTCATGTAAATGTGCTCATTGCTACACGTGAATGTGATGGTACATAAAAGCAATATCCCCTAGGACTCAACTTTCTTTATTCTCATCTTCTGTCTGCTTCTTCACAACATATGGGCATTGTTGGAGAAATTACAAATGTTGATCTCCTTCCAGAAGTAGCTCAGGAAACGATGGTATAAAGGGAAGCTCGTCCACTTTGTTGCCAGGCTACTTTAATTTTGGTGGTTATTTCTGAAGTGATGTAAAATTAATCACTTCAGTTGATATTACTGTCTTAATTTAAATAGCTATATTTGCAGTTTCTGTCTCTTTTCAGTTTTGGGTTGGTAGATGTGTTTATGGTTTTTTTTCATCAACTTCAATCATGCTTCACTTCTGAGTCACATTGATTTTTGAAAATAGTGGTTATATCTATTCATAACCTCTCAAACTAATTATAGTCTAGTAGCCAAGTTTTGAGACATTTTAATTAATAACTTCAGGGATTGTTGGCTAGCGAATGTGTAGTGTTCTCAAACTGCGTGGAGTGACAAATAGGTATTAAATATATATTATAATAATTAATCTGCCTTTTTCCTGACTGTTTTCTCTTGCAGACCCTGGAACCAGGGAACGTGCTCTACCTTATCTCCGACCCTTTGCAGTGGCTGATCCTAAACTAGCAATCTGTCAAGCAAGACTCAAAAGATCTGCTTCAGCACCAAATAATCCACGCAATCGTGCTCTTACCGATCAACTTCCCAGGAAAAACTTCAAGAAGAAAGAAGAGAGAAACATGCACAAGGCAACAAGCACAAGCACAGATGACGTCAGAGCTGTGGGTCGCATGAGTTTGATAGGATTAGAGGAGGGTGTTGATGGCATTTTTGCGAGAAGAAGGGATGACCATATTGTAGAAAGGGTGATCACAGACTTTCCTGTGCATAACAATAATCCTTCAAGCAGGACTGATAAAATTGCAAGACCGGAAAGTTATAAAAGGAAGAGTTATCCCAACGAGGGACGCAGAACTAGTAGGGAGTCTTTACCAAAGAGCTGCATTAACTGTGGGCAACCCATTGATTCTACGAATGACATAGACTGCAAATCTTCAGCTGAATCGTCTGCCACGGAGTATTTAACATGTAGAAAGTGCGGACATGTTAGGAAATATTCTTCTGGTGGAAGCAGCCTTCCTGGGACTCCTTACTCTGATCATAGAAAATTAGAACCCTCTCCTTTTGCACTGCCTTCTAAACATACATCTCGATCACCAACCAAACTTAATGGAAATTTAAATTCTAAACTTGACCAGACACATGGCAATGATGAACTTCTATCCCCTCCTTCCACAGAAGGTAGTGCAATTTTAAATGGAGGAGTAAAAACTGAACAAGTTGATAGAACATTTGAGGGATTACCTCCTGATTCTGCTGGGCAAGAATACAAGGACTTACATTATGAGGCTCCATCTTCCTTAGCAAAAAGATTGTTTAACTTGGATGGATTTGGTAGGGAAGAGGTTGCAGCAGAGCTCTGTAAAAAGTAAGTACCATTTTTCTTTTAAGTTGAAGAAGAGTTTTATAATTAACAAATTCCATATTTGTGTTTGAACTTGACTAAAAGATTTTGTTGGCTGACTGAACAGTTAATCAGTCAGTCAGTCAATTAGTAGGTCAGTCAGTCAGTCATCAGTCGGTCAGTCAGTCAGTAGGTCCTCAGATAGGTGGGTAGGCAGGCAGGCGGGCAGCCAGTCGGGCAGTCAGTCAGTAGGTTGTCAGTTGGTCAGGCAGTTAGTCAGGGAATCAGTCAGTTGGTCAATCAATTGGGCAGGCAGGCAATTAGTCAATACTTCCTGTTCAAGTCACGTTCTTCAAACCTATGTTTTAAATTGTACATTTTCTTTAGATTTTGTTAAAACCACCTTTCCAAGAAGGACATCTTTTTAAATTATTAATTTTATATTTTCAATTTCAGTACAACTTATGGAAAGTCAGTGGCCACTGAATACCTAAAGTTCTTTGATTTTCACAATGAAAGCCTCACACAAGCACTACAGAAGTTCCTTAAGGCCTTCCACTTAAGTGGAGAAACACAGGAGAGAGAAAGAATTTTAATTCCGTTTTCGAAAAGATATCAAGAATGTAACAATCCTGAGTATGGCTCAGAAGGTAGAGGACTGATTGTCTAATGAATGATTAACATAAATCATATGTTACTTTCCTCTAAACTTACAATATTAATTAATATATAACTGAGAACACTGCAGTGTGAATTAATACAGATTCATCCATAATTTTCTTGGTCATATAATAAATAAGCAATTATGCAAAAGTTCAGTCAATTAAGGATCTACACTACAAGTGATATTTCAAAATCCTCTCAAATTGCACTTGCCTCATTCATAGTGTAAATCCTAATTGCACAAGTTTGCATTCAATATGATCACATAATCCTGACAGCAATGGCCCACAAAATTGTCAGAACCAGTTGAGATTATTTAGAAATGTTTATATACCGACAAAGACAGTTGAATGGCTTAAGAATGATTTAATAAGTGGCTATGTGAAAGAGTTAGAATGTAATGGGTCTAAATGAAATTTAGGGAAAGTTAAAAAAAAATCAAGCAGCCAATGCTTGGTTCAGTATCATTAAATGATGTATGGAGTCTCCATGAGCTTTGCCAGGTGCTTTTTGCTTTGGATTGGTTTTCTATTTCACTTGCCTGTTTAAATTCTCTCCCTTCCTCATTCATTCATGGGATGTACACCTTGTACAATATGCCAGAATTCATTCCACGCACTTTTCCCAGGTTGCCATGGTGGCGTTACTCTCTGCTTGTGAGTTTGCTGTCTTGACTTACATTTCCATGTTGGTGCACGTACAATTCTTTCAAAAGACGGATAGATAATAATTGTAGAACTCATATTATAGTTTTATTTATTTATCTTCAGATGCAACTCATACTTTGGTGTGTGCTATCCTTTTGCTTAACTCTGATCTCCATGGTGAGGTAAGTTTTGTGAGAAAAAAAAATCAAGTTAACTGTCTGAAGTGGAAGTCATGGAAAACGGAAATGTATTTTGTCTGTGTGATTTCCTTTTCCAATCAAGATTTCTTTTGTTGCTGCAGAACATGCATAAAAAGATGACCCAGCCACAGTTCATAGAGAATTTGGCAGAATTGTGTGATGGAAAGGACTTTCCTAAAGATTTACTCAAGGTAATTGTATATCATATCACAAGATACACAAGGATCTTAGATAATATCATAATGTTGGAAAAAAATGCTACTGACATTTACAGGTTAAATCACAATTATCACCAAATGCTGCTTGCTTCAGGAGGGGCCTCTGGTATTTTTTTTTTTCTTAGTGCACATGCTTTCCGTACTAATGTTGTCAGCTGTACATGTACTTTCTGTGCTAACTTTGTCAAAAGTTGACGTTGTGTTATTAACCTGCTTCAGCCCTCTGGTTCTACACATTTTAACTATATACCAAGAGGTGTGGTTTTCCTGAAAGTTGCAATTATCCCAAAGTAGCAAATTTAAATCCAAATTACTTCAGGAACGTTCTGATCACTGGAGTAATGAATTCTAACCCATTATTTCCTTTCCAGGCAATATACCAGGAAATCAAATCAAAACCACTGGAGGGCTTTGGGTAGGTACCAATAAACTTCTTATCATCATGATGTCAACTGAATTACATTGTATGTGAAGTATCCAGAAATGTTTTGAAATCTTCTTTTGGAACACATCGGAGAAACAAGGAACCTTGCCATTATGTGGAAACCCTCCAGCCACTGCATACCAATGCTGATAGAACTTACAGTTGCTCAACCACAAAACAGTCACCATGCATGCTTTATTTTGTTTTTTAAGTTTTGCAGAGAGGACACCAACACCAACTCCATCCAAAAAGACTCTCGTCACATCTAATGGCATGAAGGTAAGGAAAATACCTTTTTGTAGTTATCCTGAAGCAATTTAAAGTAACCCTCACTAACCCGCTGTTCAAGTTACCATTTCTTTCACTATAGTGTGCTTGACGTTGACTATCAGCATAGTGACTGATCATTACATGTAGATGACTCTTTTGCAGTGAGATTTCAAGGAATTGTTGGTTTCTCTTTGTGTTAGCCAGTGGCTGAAAAACTTAGTTAATGATCAAAATAGTTGATTTGTTAAACTAGAAGGTAAAATTGAGTGCTGTGGGAAGCTGACAGATTGAGCATTAGCCTTGTCTCTTGAGGGGGAAAGTGACCCTTGTCAGGGTATTTTACATGTACATACAGTGTATTAAGTCTCAAGTGGCCATCAATCTTCCTCTGTCTTTTAGTTTTAATGTCAAAAGCTCTGTTACTGTATCCTCATTTATTCTTTCTCTAATCATGCAATTGGTGTTTTATTTTGTAGGGAAGTCATGTAAATCCATTTATAGAGGTCAGTATTGCCCATGTAACAACTGAATAGAAAAACTTTTGCCTCTTGCATAAACAGTATGCTGTGAGAAGAACACTGTGGAACCTCCACTTATGGCTGTCTCTCTTTGTAAAGGTCACCTTGACACCATGGCCAGATTTTTGTTTGTCCTGACCTTGTGTCAATTGTTACATTTTACTCTTACATGCACATGTATTGGAACCTCTCCATAGCAGCCACTTCACTATAATGGCTGGCACATTTTGGTAATTGCCCCTGAGTGGCTTCACACGTACCATATTCAGTGCAGTGCTGTCAATAACAATGGAATTAGGTGGCTCTCCTGGCACAGTACTCATCAGAGACCGATGAGAGAGGCTCGTAACAAATTCTTCTAAAGAGTCAGTTTCTGAAAACATGCAGTTAACATTATAGCTGGTGATTCACAACAGAATTAACCCACTGGAGCTGTGGCGGGTGCCTGGCCTCATTGAAAGCACCATAAATTATTACAATTCTGAAAATGTTAGTAATTAGTGATTATTTAAGTTTAAAAAGCCTCCCAGCTATTAAAAACAATTTGATCAATTTTGAAATAAGCATTACAGCACTTATGTGTACTGTAACAGCTATCATTTTTATACCAGTAGAGTTTTGAAATGTTTTGTGCTTCTTTTGCCTTAGATTCAAGCTAGTGATAGTGACAAAGTGTACAAAGAAGGCTTACTGTACAGAAAGGTCACCATGGGGTTAGAAGGAAAGAAAAGTGAGTTATACCTAATATGCCAGCAAATGTTCTTGTTAATCAAGATGATAATTGTGCCTTTTTTTTGTTAGTATGTTATTCATGGTCAATTAAAGTTTCAGGACATATAAATCAGGAATATCCTGAATGAAGGTTAGACACCTCATAGGAAAACCTGCTAACCAACCACAAGTATAGAAATATACAGAAAGAACCAATTCAGTGTACACGTGTATCTAGACACAATGCCAAACCTTACCTTTGACTAAGTCTAATTTAAGGCACTGCAATGTACTGTCGAAATGGACCAAATATCTTGCTATTTCTGCATCTAGCTTCATTCAATAAACGTCTTTATCTGTCTTTTAGCGTCAGCTTGGAAAAGAAAATGGATGCCATTTTTTGCAACTCTCAAAGGAATGATACTGTTCCTCCAAAAGGTAAGTGCAGAATTCATGAACTTTTCAATGTTTGGAGCTCTGGTTCTGTTGTTTACAATGTAAAAGAACATGTACAATTTTGTTCATTCGCAGTCAGATGAAATCACCAGCCCAGAACACACAAGGAACTGTTTAGGTGTACACCACTCCTTGGCCAGTCGAGCTACAGATTACATCAAACGGCCCTGTGTTTTTAGATTTGTCACGTCAGACTGGAGAGAGTTCCTTTTTCAAGCAAAGTATGTAGTACTAGTGCATACAAACTGTAACAACCTTTCTAATCTACTGGCTTAACACCGAAAAATTAATTAAAGTGGTAACTCTTCGAATTAAACTGATGGCAGAAGATAACTGAACATACAATTGAGGGGCCAACAGTGGCAACATCACACAAGTCAACCCTGATACCTGTCGCACTTGTCTCTCAGTGAAGAACTGTGTACCACAAGATCAGGGAAACATGGCTTTGAGATTTGAGCCACATTTAACTTACCAATATAATAATGATGTGGTGCTACAGTAACCCAATTCATGAACGTCTGTTTTGCTGCGTCTTAATTACACCTCAAAAAAATTATGTTTCTTTAAGATTGCAGTATTCCCTATAGGATGAAATGGAGAGTGCAACAAGAAATATTGTTTTCCTATACTGTATGCTATGTGCAGGTTCAGGTGGATAGTGACAGTTTTCAGTCCTTTTCAGCTCTAGCATGTAAATACTGTCCTGATAAGAACTGGTATTAATCTATCTGAGTACACATTGCATGCTCACAATTGGCAATAATATTATCCTCTACCGAGTGGTTGCTCTTTGCAAGTTTATTTACTACAACTGTCTTTTCTTTCTTTCTTTCTTTCCTGTAGGAACCATCATGATATGAATGAGTGGATTGAGGCCATTAATCTTGTAGCTGCCACATACTCAGCTCCCCCCTTACCAGCACCTGTTGGTTCATGGTATAATAACCTGACTTATACATTCTGTGATCAAACCTTCAACCAACTTATCCTTGACTGCTTGACAATAGCAAATTTGAAAAAAGTTTCTCACAGACATATTGTCTACAGAAATTTTAAGGGTTCTGCAATCAGAGACTTTGAAAACGGGATCATGTCATAGCTTTCATGAGAGAAGACATGTAAGAGGAGAAAAGAGCATCCTTTCTTAGGAGAAGCATCTAACTGTATTAATGTTATGAATCTGTAACAGCCCAGTAAATAATGTAACTTGTTTTCGTCTCGTATTTCTTTTGTAGCAAAAAGTTTCAGCGTCCAGTTCTTCCATTTTCCCGCACTCAGTTGTCACTTGTAAGTTACCTTCATTTCCTGTTCAGTTGTGAAATATTGGAACATTTTGAACCTCTGAGAGTCAGACATCCTTAACTTAAAGCTGTATCCAAATTTAAAGTGTATGAGAGCTGTTTCACGTATGGAAGGTCCTTTTGGATGAAAATATACCCCAGACGACCCACTGAGGAACTTTTATATAGGAAAAACCCTGTGACAAACTCCTACTTGTCTTTGTGGGTGTCTTTTTACTAACTTCAGGTATCTTTGTTGTAGTCTGCACTGGTGTTACCCTTGACCGTACTGCTCTTAGCCAGTCAGAATCGAGTAATCATTTCAAAACTGTGTACTATTGAAAAGTCAAGACAAGTTACTAATTATTAATAAACTAAGATTTTGACAAACAGTTATTTTTAATTCAACAGGCCAAGCAGGTGGAACATCATGAAAAAAAGGTGAGTGAACCCTATTCTTAGTGAAATATTGGTATCTTAGAGTGGTTATAAAATATGACATTAAAACACAAGTCTTCCAATTTTCCAAGTTTACATTTTTTGTGAGTAAAAGTACTGCTCCAGAAAGTCAGTATAGCCACAATATGCTCAGCATCGATCAAGACATTGAACACCCAATAATCTGTCACATATTTCAGAGTACAGAAGCAGAAGAGCAACTGATCCAAAGTTTACAAAGTAAACCAAAGAATGGCTCAGCAAGAGAACTTGAGGTACTTGCCATTAAGCTGATTACCTGGTAACTGAACTACTAGTACTGTATGTCTACAACAAATCTTGTGAAGGTTTTGACATTGAGGTTAGGAAAATAAACATGCTGTCATCTCGGGAAAGATGTGTTGACTAGGAACCAAATTCTGCCAAGAATTATGCAAGCAGAGAGTAAGGAGAATTAAGACTGGTCATGGCACTTAAAGTGTTGAATTTAAGATGATTTTTCATGAAGGCAGGAAGCTTCAGGTAATTGAATGTAAAGTCTGGCCCAGTCAGGGCCAAGTGACAGTAGCAGGAGAGTTTTCTTCAATTCTTAGCATGAGCATGGGCCAAATGCAGCAACCCTCAAGAAAAATGTGTGGAGCATGTTCAAATTTGTGAAGAGTGGTTGATACTGTAGTAAAGAGCAGCTGAGAATTTGAACACTTCTTACTATTTCCCTCATTTATCCTAGTCTTCAGTCTAGGGTATTTCAAACATGGTATAATAATATTATTAAAATAGCAATGTATAGGTTCAGAGGTTTACTACCAGAAAAAGTTTCTTTCACTTACTTTATAAACTCTTCTTTGTTTTTAGGAGTGGCAAGAAAAACATGAGTTCTTGGAGTATGAGGTTAGTTCCTGAATCAAGAATACATGTGTATTTCTTTTAATTCTAAGAAGATTCTGATGCATTAAAATTCACGTAATTTACTCATTAATTTTATCTCCTTAGTATAAAAGATACAAGATGTACGTGAATGTTCTGAATGGTTCAAAGCTGGAGAGTAAACTGCGAGAGAAACCCCGTGGCTCTGGCAGGTCTGTTGAGTCTATCATGTTACAGATGAAGCGCTGTAGCTCCCTCGGGGATTTAGATATTTCTAGTGGCTACAAAGGGAGGAATGTGCGAGAGAGCTATGTAATGGCAATTTACAAAGGCTAAGAGACAGATCCTAGAGCTTCTGAAAGTTACTGCAAGGTGTAGCATCAGGAATTTTGCATTATTTCCATTTTTCCTCTTTCGATATCGCCACCAAAACTGTTAGCCTAAGCAAATGCTAAAAATATAGGCAATTTGCTTGCTGCTCATTCAAGGAAGAAAATGGTGTTCACAGTTTTGAAAATAGTCATGTTTACAACAGAGCAGGAAACAACAATAATTTACTCAAGCAGATTTTGTTCATTGCAAATTTTCTAATCTAAAAACAATATAGAATAAGTCGATTAAAAGATTAAATTAATTTATGGAAATCTATTTATTGCGATCAAGGAGATCCCATCAATTGAAAATTGATTACAAGTGGCAAATGGGAGATTCTCAAACATTTTTCCTACATGTATGTATATCATGTGTACTGTACACTGAATTTCATAATGTTTTTTAAATAGGTTTTGTGTTTTGGAATATTTAGATTAGATAAGTTTACTGACCAAACATTTTGCAGTCAGTAAAAAGTAAAACCTAGAATGGTAATTGCTTTTGTATAAAATTGTATAGATAAGATCTATTGCATAGAACTTAGAGTAAAACTACTTAACATATGTGTAACTTGCTTTACAAATTAGTAATTTGCAAATCACATTATTTTCTTGTCCACTGGCATCGTTGCATTGCACAGCCATTAAATATCATGCTTTTTTCATAAGAACTGTAAGTTGTGGACTTTCTCCTTTACACTAATCAATCAGATGAAAGTGTGATAAAACAGAAATTATACTTGAAATTTAAGTAACTAAAATAGTGATAAGCCAGGAGAGTAAGTGTTAAGAACATTTAAAACACTGCCATAGTGAAATCTGATTACGTTTTTGTGCCATTTCCTCCTTGTTCAATTAATCAGAATTTGACTGTCTTGGAACTGCCTCTGCCATCGTTGTAAATGTGTTCTCAAAGACTGAAATAATTGTAACTGTTCTTCATCTAACAGCTCTACAGTAAAACTTGTATCAGACGTTTACATAACTAACTGCTTTTATGTCTCAGACATTAAGTTAATCAATATCAACAATTCCCTAAATAAGTTTCATACCATATTTAATTCTCCTTGCAAGTATTTTTGGGAAAATGTTTCTGGTCTTGCAACTTTAACATGCATGTTCAGACAATTTTCTCTAATTATCGCACGTAAACCATTAGGACCTAAAGCACTTCAAGTGTCCTTCTAGCTAACTCAAGTACGTAAAAAAAGTAAAGTCTGCATATGACTCGAGGGGCCCATTAGGCCAGAGCTTATCCCAGTTTCTGTAGCATGAAGTGAAAAAGAGTGTTTGTACTCCCCCCTGGATGGGATGCTTGTCCATCGCAAGGTTACCCCCAGCATTAAGTTCGCCGGTACCCATTTATACACCTGGGTGGAAAGAGGTACTGTGAGAGCAAAGTGTCTTGGCCAAGAACACAATGCAATATCACCGGCCAGGGCTCAAACCCAGACCGCTCAATCCAGAGGTGAGCGCACTAAACGTGTGAAAACTGCGCCTCCCACAGCTACAGTAACTCAAGTATTTCTCTTTATTTCTTCCTTTTGAGGGGACTTTCTCTCAGCTACATTACTGAAATGTTAATAAAGTTTCATCATCATTATCATCATCATCATGAGACAGAGTCATTCTGTATGTCGCTATGAGATAGGAGGACACTAGTTTCCCTTCTCGACCATCTTATTTCCTTTCTCTTTACCAGTGACTAAAAATGTCCTGAATTACTTCATGCCATGCTGTGGACACTGACAGGTCAAATGCTGGTCTGATGAGCCACTGGGCTTATAAACATGCTTTCATAATGCTTTGTACTTCTCAAAACATGACTATAGTTTTTTTTACATCAAAGCATTGCATAACAGGTCTGTCCACTGGAAATGTAATTTTTTTCCCCCAATGTTAGCCTTCCTTGGTAAAATACTGATTGTTAATTTGATAATTCCCCAAAGTGTGTCACAAATATAATTTCCATTTAATCACAATGAATATAATTAAGGCTAAGTTAAGTAATTCTCATGTAGTCTGCATTGCACAAAAAAGATCATTTACTGGCGATAAATTGTATCTGTAACTCAGGCTAGTCAGTACTGTTATGTTAATTTAATTTTGGTGAACTAACTGCTTCTGTAACCACTGTCTTTCCTCTTTCTCACATCTTTGCTCCTCTTAATTCCAGCTCAGTCACCTGTGTCTGGTAACAATAGTGCTGAAGATGACGAATCTCTCTCCCTGGACAAGTAATAGCATTCAATCCTACAACTGACCATTAACCCCAGGGGGGGACTCCCATCTGAAAAGGTTGGCAATGCTTGTTCTAACAAAGACCAATCGGGGTGTGGCTTGAGCTCTGTTTGATCTAAAAAATAACACTTAAAATGGAATAGGCTCAATTATTAGCTGCTGTTCAGGAAAGGACCCAGTGCTAGCAGATCGGACTCGAGAGACCTGAGGGAATTGAGCCTATAAATGGAAAAATAGCATTTCTTTTATTATTATTTCTTAGAGTGCACCCTAAAAGATATTTTGACAGCTTACAATTGTGGCATTTCGTCACGAACACCATAAGTGAAACCAGAATCTGTGATTTATATCCCCAAGTGAGACACTATACATCTCCAACCTTTTCGTATGGGAGTTCCCCAGGGCTGTTAACAGACAGGACAGATGCTGACTGACATCACACACTTTCTCGTAATGCATGAATTTAAAGTCTTAGAATGTGGATTTTTGATAACACTCAATGCAGCCCCAGTTTAATGAACTTGCTTGGTTTTGAGCATTTTGTTCATTGTACTAGATTTTGGTTATTATTTGTGAACCTTTCTTACATCAAAATATAATTTGTTATACCAGGTGTCCATCTGAGAGCAATGCAACTGTTTTTGTCAGTAATTTGCCTAATCAATATAAACTGTTGATCTTGAGCTGTATCTAGTGAGATCACTTATCGTGCTCAAAGCAAGGTGCTGCAAGGTGCAATGTCAATGTTCACTTGTCTCATTTAAAATTTTCAATTAGTTTGACAGTTTGGTTTGGACAACATTAATTTATTATTCTTCCTAAGAAGTCCAGTCAAAATCTGTTGACATAACTGTACCACTAGAATCGTTTTTCATCAAGTTGTGCATTCTATTGGAATTCATTAAACTGGGATTGTGCTGTGAGTTGGAAAGGCAGCTTCCAAGAAGTGGTCAAGTGATTTTTAATCTTCTTTGTGGTTCACAAAATATATTGGGTCAAGCTTTCTTAAGAAGACCCAGAAACTTCATGTATGACCAAACAATAGGCCTTTTCTGTTTGGGCGGTTTGTTTTGCCACTATTACAGACCACGCGATATTCTATAGGGAATTTTTCTTTTTATCCATCAAAAAATTATTCATTCATATACATGTGACTATTTGAAAAGTTCACTGCAAGAATTTTTGAGTCTCATTAAATGTTCCGGAATGGGGCAGCCAACTGCCCAAGCTAAAAAGGTCTATTGAACATCCTTCATTCAGGCTTCACTGTCTTAGAATTCTATTCATTTTTTGGAAATAGCAAGTAAGAGAAGTCATTGACAGGTGTATGGTCTGTTATTTTTGGCTTACAAAAATTATTTTTGAACTCCGGTGAGCCTTGATAGCAAGTATATTTCAGGGAGAAATAGAAATTTCATGTGAATGTGTTGGTCTTTTTAGTAGACCTAGGGAACTTTTTGCAGACATTATTTCAAGTGTTTTTTTACATTGTTATTTATTAAAGTTATAGTGATGGAATCTTTACCTTAAACAACTTAGAATTGTATTAGATGTAGTTCTAGCAATAGATTTACAGCATCATAACGGTTTAAGCTTTAAAGTGCAATTAAAAAGAGTTGCAAAATTACTAAAAAAGACATTCATGAAAACAGTTTCCTGTGAGACTACTTTTATATTTGTTACTGAGGATTATAATAACAAAACCTGCAGGTTGAATTTTCATGAAAATGCAACCTCATGGTTAAGATGGTCGAAGACTCCAGATCAGATCACTGGCAAGACACTTCACACTTGCATTGTAGGGAAACGAGAATGAAGAGAGCTTGGCGAAAAGATTTCTCAACTACAAATCTCATATTGCCCCTTACCCATCATTGGTCATATGGCAGAAATGAAAACATGAGGGTACGTGTTTTCAACGTAAAGGGTACTCTGTCCCAATTCTGACTGTTTATGGATTTCACTGTTTTCCTAACCCTTTGAAAGTAACAAATGCCGGTTGAACACTCATATTTTTGTTTTCGTTGTTTTGTTATTTCAAAGTGGTAAAATTCAGATATTATCCATTTCGCCTGGAGCCCGAAAAAATCAACCCATGTAAGGGGCTATAGCCAAACCAACCCTTTACCTCCTCCCTCCGTGGTCACTCTAAAATCGGCGATCCAAAATACAAATGAATAGAGGCGGTAAGTTTCTAAAGAAACTGTGGTGCTGCGTCGGTGGGGAGTATAACAAGATAATTTGGTTTTATCAACTGGGTTGATAATGTGAATTGGCCACCGTAAAGAGATTCAAAAGATTTCGAATCTCGTTACGGTGGCCAATTTACATTATCAACCCAGTTGATAACACCAAATGATCTAAAATACAGTTGAACACCCATAGAGTGTTTTCACTCACGTGGCCAGCAGCAAAGCAAATGTTTGCAACAAAAGGAAGTGTTTGCATAAGAAAAGAGTTCAACTCCCACGGCATCGGTTTGGTACACCAACATGGCCGCCGTATCATTGTTTTGGACCACCAATATGGCTGCCGTGACGTCATGTGAAAACACCCTGTTGAGCTTCATCTCTTTGTGACCATCGAAAGCAAAGAGAAATCTTCACCAGCAGGGTTAACATGACTATCCTTTTAAACACTGCTTGGTGTTTCTTCTTTCCATTTTAAGGCCAAATTAAAGGAGGTAATTATCTGTGTTATGAACGAAAACAAGACCTTGAAAGCTTGTAAATTTGCGCAAGAAGCGTACGGACGGACAATCACGTGACAACCAAATTTGTTTACCCGGATTAGGTATGGGGCTCCGCTCGTACGCCTTTGAGGCACATGAACTCCGCTACTATATAAAGATTTGTTAAAAAATAGGAAGAAAAAAGAATTTTTCCTGTCAAAATTGATGAGAGCATCGAAAAGCCGTGAACATTTTTCGAAGTTGAAAGGCTGCCAGTTGGAACATCTTTTCTTCCGGCTACTTCAAAAAGCAGAAATGTCAGCCGCCATGTTGTGACGTTACTGCACACATACAATTTTGTATGTGTTTTGTTATTTCAGTGAAGTACACTGTAATTACTACACTGTAATTAGCTGTTATTGTTCAGAAAGTCACAAGTCCGAACAATAGAGAAGTTGACAACAAAGCAGAAAAAAATCCCACTCACCTTACACGGGCTGCTTCAACATAATAGTAAAAATGACTTCTCGCTTCAACGAAAAAGTACGCACATACACACGTATCATTTCAAGTTAAAGATGAAGTTTATTTCTCTTTTTTTTGGTACGTGAACTCTTCCTGTTGGTGATCTTCAAGTCTATTAGATCGTTTGTTGACACACAGCATTCAGCATAGCCGCGCCGTCGCAGTGGAATACTCTTCCGAAAAACATCACTATAATTATTGTAAACCTATTTGTCAATTTTTAGATCTGAAAACTTTTTAGCCTTTTAGTATTGTAAAGTAGTATTGTAATGTTAGTGAATCGACTTCGATTGCATAGGCGAAACGTCTTCGATGTAGGCGAATCGACTTGAAGACGAAACAACTTGTAGGCGAAACGACCGGTTACCCGCCACTGTGGTGGACGAGGCTTGTGATTACCATAAGAGACTTTTTCTCGAGGCCTGGTATTCTCAGGGAGACCGAAATGCGGGCAATGAACACTTTTACCTCAATTGCTACTAATCTCGCAATCTGATTGGCTAATTTGCCGTTGTCGATAAGAGTCCAGACAACGCTGCCCTCGTCAATGTGTCGCGCAATGCATTTTTTCTGCTCGCGCTCTGAAAAAACATCTTCTTTGACGTTGATATTGTGGTAAAAAACAAATCGAAATGTGGTTTAGCGTGGTCTGTACTCTTATCGACAACGATGCGCGTCATCACAGTGATCAAAATTTGTTGTGGACTCACTCGGCTGCGTCTCGTGAGTTCACAACATTTTGACTACTGTGATGACGCGTATCGTTGTCGATAAGAGTACAGACAACGCTAAACCACATTCGATTTGTTAAATCGACATTCGGATAAAAATTTACAAGTCACAGACGTGATTTGTTATGTCGCGCAGCGTTCGCTCGTTATATTTCGCTGGCGTAGCACGCGCAGAACCGTGTACCGTTAGATAGCCAGTAATTTCAGCTGGCTTTTTAAACCGACGAAGACCGAAGTTGTTCGGTCGAAACGTCTTTGCATAAGTAGCTATAAACGTTGTTTCATCGTTTTAGTATTGTTTGTGTATTTGAAATCCAACTTCGAATACCGTTTAAAACAATGAACAGCTTGCGTTACTTGTGTTGTTAGTAGTGCGTGCGTTACAGTGAGCGTGCATTGTGCCGCGCGCGCTTATACAGCGTTTGTGACGTGAATTGACCATTCTCGTAGAGACATGTGTTGTGTTATCTGAATGAGATAGCAATAACGCCATAATGGAAAAGAAAAAAGCTTTCAGAGTGATTCTATTGAGTATCTTGGTATCATACACGGTTTGCGAAGGTAAGATTCATCTTTGCAGTAATTATTTAAGAACAAATAAGCTTTAACTGTTGCCGCAAATTCAAATTAGCGTTCTGATTGCTTGTTAGCAACACTTTCGGTGTCTTGCAATCTAGTTTTCTCTTGCTTCGTTACAAGACAAAAACCGTATTTTTAAAGGAATTTGTTTCCAGCCCTCTCGTCGATGAAAACACAAACGAAGTACCGTATTTTCTCAATTAAAGGCCCCCGGCATTTATTTCAAACTTAGTTCCGTTGATTTGGCCTTTATTTCACTTTTGCAATGTATTCGAGGCTGGAGTTTTTTTACAATTTTTATTCATTAATTTATTCTTCAGAGCTAAATATCTTATACTACCTTAAGTTTGTTTTACCTCAATTATGAATTCCTTGAGGGTCTTTTTTACAAATCTGCCTGGAAGACCGGGCTTTAATTCGGGACCCGAAGTTTAATCGAGAAAAGACGGTACTCAGTTTTAATTTGCAGTTTTTAAAGTTTACGTATAAAACTATAGTTCCGACAAGTTGATGAGGCATCTAATTCGTCGTTAATATGATCGTGAAATTTTAATCGCGCAGTAGAAATCATAAGTTATGAAAGAACCAATCTCGCTTAAATCTTTTGCATTACCTAAAATAACCGGGCAGTGGTAAAACTGAAAAAAAAAAAAAACGTAAACGTTCGTAGGGCCATTGCTTTTACTGACAAATGGTTGAAAAAATTGCAGAATTCGACAGCAAGTTCTTCCAGCTCAGCTATACTCTATCCAATGTGATCAACATTTTCTGGTTGGCTGTGGCCTCAGAACAGCATTTAAATTTTACCGAAGATATTTGACATCAGGCTCTCTCTCCGTTATTAAACATAAAGAGCTAGCGCTCTTTCGCGCAATCTTTGCAACAGCGAAAAAAACAAAAAGGGTGTATTAAAGATACATGAGATGAATTTGCTCCTCAGCTCGGTAGGCAGCCGGACATTCGACTTTCTTCGAATTTTCTTAGCGATCATGTGGATGTCACGCTTAAAGGAGTCCAGTCAGTATTTTGGCCACGTACAAAACTTACCTTTAAATTAAAGGAACCCTGAAAATAGCCATAGAGTCATAGAGAAAAACACCAAAGAGTTAATAATAAACCCTAAAGAAACAAGGATGGTTAAAAATGGAGAAGATTAAAATGGATCACAAACGACGAACTTGAAGAATTTAGGTTAAACTTTTCAAGAGCGAAACAATAACCTAGCTCCTCTAATTCAACCTGTCGCCTTGTTTCAGTTGCAGAGGATCCTAACCATCTATTCACAGAGTCTTCAACTGGAGTAACCGGATTCAAGGATCTTTCAGCAATACATGCTGATGTACCGCTTCGCTCCAGACAACATAATTTTCCCGGCCAAACATCGGATTCATTCTCATCTGATGATGAACGAATCGGCTCACTGGATGGAAGAGTTTTATCGGCGTCGAAGAACGCCCAAAATTCCACACTATGGACTACAGATGACAAGATCAAAAACGTCTCAACTATGCCAAAGCTTAAGTTCGCCATGCGCCGCTTGGCAAGGAGACATCACGTCTTAAAATCATCACATGGTACTGGAATGCCTTCATCAGCTTTTATTTTGGAAGACAGCAAAGACAAGGAGGCATGTACGTACCAGAAAAATCTGCCATCATCTATCACGGGTTTAACATATCAGACGAATATTACAGCGCCTTTCAGGTTGACGATTTTGTCAACTGAGGAAACGGTTATTCCGTCAGTCCATACGGCTGATGCAGAATCAGACTGGATTTCAAAATTTGACAATTCTACTCAACAAGATGATCGGAAATCTTCACACTTTAATGATAAGGAGGACTATTCTTCACCTCATGGTGAACCAAGGGTGACTGGACACGAATGGTCAACAAGCCATACCGGCACATCAGCGATGCCACAACACAAGATGTCTGTTCATCCTGGGCTAAAGGCATCTTCAGGGCTTCGTTGGAAAGCGGCTTACGATCCCGTCAAGTTAGACGATAGAAAGAAAGGAAAGCACTTCAAAAACAAGAGGAAGAAATCACATTCGGTGAATGAAGAGCCAGTAGATTCGAGTTCATCGGCAGCCACTGTTGCAGGAATCTTGGCTGGGATTTTGATGTTATTGTTTATTTTCACCGGTGTTCCACTTCTTTGGTAAGTTTTAGATTCTGTTATTAAATTACATATTTATTTATTTGCTCATTTTTAATACACCACTAAATTCTCAAAAGTAGAATTAACTCATCTGTGTAACATTCAGTCAGGAGAATCACTTATCTGATCAACACAGAGAGGAAGACTTTTTGAAATTTCTCCAAACATCTTTTGGTAACAATTTAGTCAATTAAAATCAATGGACATGCGTATGTATTGATGGATTTACATTACGAAGGAGCCAAAACTCTTGTTACGTGGTTGCAAATTTATAGACTCCTGACTAAAAGTCTTAAACGAGTTAAGCATATAACAGAGACTTATTTATTAGTACATTTAACGGTATTCAACTAAGACTTAAACTAACAATAAAAAAGTAAAGTCTCAGTAATATCCAGGTCTCAATATCAATGTAAAATTTTATAATTAGATCATGATTTTACAATTAGATTATGGTTTTACAATTAGATTAAGTTTCTTAGCCTCCACACATTTTTTATGCAGGAGAATTTTTAACAAGCGGTGGCGACGGCGTCATGAACTGGGATCAAATTTACCTTCAACTGATGAGGAGCTGAGCGAGAAGGGAATCATTTTTGACAGACCAGGCTTGAAGCGTAACAAGGAATCATCAAAGAATGCCTGTTCAAGAACCACACCAGAGACATCTTTAGGAAGACCACAATCAGCCTCTTCATCTTATCAGTCGCCTGATCACCCGACACAAGAGCAGAAAATATGGACACTGACCGACACATCAAAATCAACTTCGATTATGACTCATCCTTCACTCGATGACGCGAACAGAACAGATGTTTGGACGGTTAATGAGATTCCTGAGACAAAATCCTTGGATTCTTCATTCACGACATCATCTCTGTCTGACTTATCAACTGGAAAACCGACTGAAACACCCCGCTCTGAATCTTTGACATCTGTGTCTTCAATGTCTCAGGCATCAGAGACGGAAGTTTGTGATTTTCCAACCGTGACCTATTCATCAGCTTCAAGCTATGATCTGACAGACAAACCTGCTCTCAGTTCTCTTCCGTTTACAACTCAATCGAGTGTTGGTCCATCTACATCATCAGAAGAGACAATCTCTGAGTCTTCACTGTCGCCACACTCATCTTTACCCGGCTTTTCTCTACTGCCTACCGCTTCAGAAGAATCCACGCGAAACGTGTCCATGGCGACCAATAGTAGATCTTCTACAGGCTCCTGTAAGACACCCGTTGCTGTTACTGTACGTAATGAAGCTGCGATAACCAAGGACGATGAGGGCGAAAGTACCTCCACAAGTTGGAAATCACAAGACGAAGTGCTGCGAGTGGTGAAAGATGCCGGCAAAGAATCACGCAAAGCAGAAATGATGATTACGATGGGGCTTGATGATGATGATGAGGAATCTTCGGTGATATCTGATTCTGAGTCGTCTACAGGAGAAGTGATTTACACGAGTCAGGAAGCAGAAAGTAAAAATGTAACAAAAGGTGATGATATCCTCGATATTATGGGAAGAGATAAGGACAACGAAGAAACGTCTGTCATCAACGAGAAGTCCAACGATGGTAAGTTGCTGTTGGTTACATCAAGACGTTAATTACAATTCTCATGTAAAATTTGTGTTTGACATTCACACAACCTCTCAACCTCAACCGCACAACAAATGCGGGAATAAGCTAGCTAGGAGGGAATGGTAGAACCCCAGCCGTCCTCTTCCCTCCCCCTCTAAGGAAGAATTGATAGTGATGATTACTCTTCTCCTGTCAAATTTGTGTTCAACATTCATACAGCTTTAAAGCTTTCAACCTCAATCCTTCAACAGATTTCAGGAGTTAGGGAGGGAATGGTAAAACCCCAGCCGTTTTTCTTCCCTCCTCCCTCTTAGGTTATGCAATAAAGAGAAAGTATTGAAGTGATGAAAACTAGCAAAAGGATCTTAGCATCTCAAAAGGGATGGGAGTTTTTAAAAATCGCACGAACTTAAAAGACATAGTTTTACTCAACAGGCCACGCACAGCCAAGAGATGCCATGAGGCCTAAGGCCAAGCGTGAGGTACGATGGGAAGACGAAACTTCAAACCGTGTGGATACAGGCGCTTCAACTAGCAACAAGCCAAAGATAAGGGTGTTGAACCACAGGGATTACAAAACATGGAAGGTCAGAATTGGAAGTATTTACGCTTGCAGTAGCATAAAAGGCTTTTTTGAGCCAGTGCTCGTATTTCAAAAATATCTTTTTGCCTGTGACAGGAACAAACAAACCTCATATACCTTGAACAAAATTAGGCATTAACTTGCTCATCTTTTCTTAGCTAGCGTCAGTGCCGATCGTTTTAGTGTAGGCGACGTAAACACCAATGTAGCGGGGGGGTATAAAATGAAGCGGGCATGGGTATAAAAGTTACCCTTTAACAGGGACAACAACTGAAAGACTCTTAAATTTCTGAAAACAGGAACGTCAGAAGGATATTAAGATGAAGAAGGCACAAGGAATCAAGCCACGTGACGTGTTACCAGGCTTGCAGGCCATTCGAGATATTTATAATTTGCCTCGCATTCCTGTTGATCCAGAAGGTGAATGTCTCTGCTATTACTGTAAAAAGCACATCAAGAGAGCTCGATGGGAGGAGTTTTTCAAACTGCCTAGGTACGTTTTTATTCCCCCGTTTCATCATAGTTTTCAGTTGTAGATTTCTGTAGTGGTTAAATTCAGTTGTCATGAAACCTTAATTTCAATTCAAACATGAAGCTTGAGCTCCAAACAAACATCGTAAATCTGAAACAAGTACTGGTACCAACCGTTAAGATTTCAAATTTTGTAGTCAATGTAGTTAATAAATGCAAATAATGCAAATGCAAATGATGATAATGATAACAACCAAGAGATTATATAATAACTTTACTAATGTGTCGAAATTGTTTTAGTCTAGGGATAACCCTGTACTAATAGAGGACACCTGCCTAAAAAGAAATTACAAAAACTAAGAATAATTTCACACTTGGTCTATTTACAGGTTACAAAAACCTAAAAATAACTTTAAAATTAGTCTATTTACAAGTTTCATGAAAATAAAAGCATTTAAAAAACCTAATTAATTAATTATTTCATAGATCGCAGCTACGGCATCCCTCATCCAGTAGAGTTTCCAGGTTCATCTTACGTATATGACACAAAAAACGTAATTACGGTACCTGTAGACACTAGAGATCTAAAAGAAAGTTGCTCGAAAGTCTAGTTCTAAAAACTACTTGATGGACTACAACTACCATTGGCATTGTTCTGACTCCGGTTGTTCGAAGACTGGATAACGTTCACCACCGGATAAATCACTATCCAGTAAATAAGTGTTAACCAAACAAACCACGCTTAGCGTTATCTACCTGTCGAACAACGTAATCCGGTCTGATGTTGTGGCTGTATTTCTGTTTTGTTTCCGCGACAGTAAGCTGTTTTCCTTCAAATCAAAATCTCCTGCTAATGAATCCCCGTCAGGCTCAGAGAGTTCATCTTCCACGAACTCTGCTGCAAAGATAAGGGTCTTGAATCACAAGGATTACAAAACATGGAAGGTTAGTTACAAATACCTACACCTAAACACGCCCTTTAGGCACGCTTTGGCAGCATATCACGAGGACTTTGGTCACACCATAGTTCAATAGTTCATATTCTAATTTATTATATTCCTGAGAAAATTACTTCCTTGTGATTGGCGGAGAGCGGGTCAATTCATAGTTAATTCTTAATTTGCTCTGCAGTGCAAATTAACGCGAGTGCGTTCACAATTTTCTCAGTCATATGATAAAATGAGTAATCGTATGAAAGCTCAAGCAATTAAGGATTAACACTACTTGTGACATTTGAAAATTCTTTAAAAAAGCACTCACCTAAAGGCTCGTGAAATTTTGAGAGAATTTTCAAATATCACTGGTAGTGTAAATCCCTGATTGGACTCACATTCATACGATTACTTCTACTAATTCCCCTGAAGCGCGCTAGAATGCAACATTCGCAGGTCGCAGAAACTTGAATAAAAAACCTCTGTCCGATTATCCGGGACAAAAAGAAATTTGATTTGTACATTAGCAAAACTTTAGTATGACTAAAAGGAACAAGCATATTTCTGATAGCCAACAAATGCAAACTTAAAATGGATAAAAAATTTAGGTACATTAGGTAATAACCACCTTATCAAAAATCCACCAAAAGTCATGCGTTATCAGGTCAGCGGCCTTCTATTGCTGGAAATCATGATCAAGAGAGTAGAATCAAAAGTTAAAAGTGGAAACTCGAGACATTGGTTTTTAGCCTTCGTAGCTGGCCAGAATTTGCGCACGAAAACTTTGTTTCGGCGGGGAAGCCCAATAACCAAAATGCGAGGGAATTTCGCGAGTAGCGAAGCCGCGATGGGGGGGCTCGATCCAAACTTAACTACTCCCCATTCTTCCCGCTCTGAATTTAGCTGCGAGCATGCGCTTACTGAGAATTTACCCATGCATAGTGCTAAAAACTCGAATCGCGTCCTCATGGAAAACACGTTTTTTTTTTGAAAATAGGAGCTTCAGAAGGATATTAAGATGAAGAAGGCACAAGGAATCGAGCCACGCGACGTGTTACCAGGCTTGCAGGCCATTCGAGATATTTATAATTTGCCTCGCATTCCTGTTGATCCTAAAGGTGAATGTCTCTGCTATTACTGTGAAAAGCACATCAAGAGAGCTCGACGGGGAAAGTTTTTCAAACTGCCCAGGTACTTTTGTGAGATAGTTTTCTGTTATAAATTTCTGTAGTGATTTAAGTTTAGTTACGATAAGACAGAGTTCGAGCTTGAAACAAACGGCATCGTAATCTGTCAATGTAACTACTAAATACAACTAAACACACAAAAAAGATGTACTTACAGTACCCAGAAAAGACCAGAGTGCTTTTTATACATTATATGCGTCGGAAGCTACTGTAGGTTATGTGTTCACTTTAAGAAGTAGTGTTGCGATGTTTCTTTCCTTACAAACAATTATTTTGAGGCAGCGAAAAGTTGAGTTTTTTTCAAAATAACTTTATCTCGTAACATTTTTTTTTAATAAAATTAATGCGAGCCAATGGTTTCTTTCCTTGAAATAATTTCAAGAGCCACTTTGTGTTTCGTTTATTCTCTTTAACAAACTAACAAAACGCCTGAGGTAACTTTTACACTAACATCCTCTCCAAAGGAGAAGCGATACTTCTGAAGGCTCCATGTTACCAAATCCGGATTAAAGCGCAGTCCCCTCTACGCCGGAGGAATTTGAAAACGCAACTTCATCTCTACGGTTAGGCCTACCGTCCACGCTAATCCGTCACGAAAACGGAGCGTTTCGAAAACGCTCTTCAAACCGAATGAATTTGAAAACGGCAGCCATGCGTTAAGTACGGACGGAAAACATTTTGAAAACGGAGCTTTTCGAAAACGATGACATCACGATAATTAGGTAATTTCTCTGCCAAAGTTTTCCTCAAACACGGGGATTGTTGCGTTTTCAAATCCTCCGGCGCACTGTGGGCGGGGCTTAAGTACAAGTGGTGAATTGTGGACCAATGGGTGCGTAAAGGCTTACGCTTAAAAAAACAGGTTTATTAACAGGGAGTTATGTTTTCCTTTTTTTCTTCAGATTTGACCGCTAAATGACTTGTGCTTGATATGCGAAGACAGTTACATAACATTGTTCAGTGAACGGGCATCTTTGACGACAAAGAGTATTTGATTTAATATTTTATCAATGTTTTTGTAACAAACCAACAAACATTTCGTCTCTATAATTTAGATATATACAGAAACAGAAACATGAAATATAGATCATTCCATTGCATGGAAAAGCGTCTAATAATAAATGTTTTTTTGTGTGTGAAAAAAATGATGTGTTTTATAGATTTTTGTTTTGGAATCCATTTTCACTAGAATAAATCCAAGTACAAGACTCAGAAGGCGGAGGTCAATTTTCCTGTGGGAAGGGGGCTGACGCCCTGGCCTCGGATTAAGAAGCCCTTCGATACGGGTTACATCGTGTTGCATTTTTAATCAAGTCACTTTTACAACACTTTACGTTACCCAAAAATATAATAGATCAAGTTAAATTGTCAGGACCCCCAGGGGAATTGAAATACTGGGGGTAACCTCCTCTCCTCCGAATGATATATCATTATTCCTAGTCACTATGGTAACAAGCGAGAGACTCCGGTTTGCCGCGTTGAGTAACAGTTCTCGGCCTTTTCATTTTCGAAGAAACGGAAAAAAGAGAAATCATCCCTACTCTCCTCGCCTTAAAATTATCATCTAGTCAGAATTTTTTGTAATGAGCGTAAAATTCTTAGATGCTGGACGTGTGTTTTACTTTTTCACTTTTCAGTAACCCTGAGGTCAGTAATCGTTTGGCGCGTACTCGTAAAAGTCATCTCACAACGCGCATGGTTTGCAGTTCTAAATAAAACCTTTTAGCCATTTGCTATTTAGTTCAGTTTGGGACCCGCTCTCGTGTGAGTAATTTCAATCCTCTGATTCATACGAAAACGCATCAGTGTAGACAGGTGAAAACAAACCCAAAACGCTAGGGTGGGCGAAAATATTTTGTTTCGTTTTCGTTTAGACGAAAATGCGTACTTTTAAAAACGCATTACTGTGGTCGCGGCCTAAATAAGCCTAATGAGCCTATGCTGTAAAGTTATAATAGAAACTTCTCAAAATCTTTGAGATCAGATTCAAATATCACGAGTTGGCTTGAAAGCCATTTTAATTTTCTGTTTCATACAATCGTGTGTATAGATATTTCATCCATTTGTCTGTGTTTTGAAAGAATAAGCAAAGGCACAGTTGCCAGACATCACTTTTCAAAATTCCCTGACTTTTCTCTGATAAAAATAGCATTTACCTGACCAAAAAAATACAGAAGTATTACTAGTAGAAGTATTCAACTGTCAAAATTGTTGCCAGTCTCCTCAAGTATATAGCAAACCAGTGGATACTGCTTTTCAGGCATTCTCGCAGCACGGTTTCTTGGTTCCCAACCATACAGAAAAAATTTTAGCATCCTACGAGGGTAAAGTAAGGTAAAGTCTGTATACGAGCCGAGTGGCCCATCAGGCTGATGCTTATCCCGGTTTCCGTAGCATGAAGCGGCTAGGAGTATTTCTACTCCCCCCTGGATGGGATGCTAGTCCATCGCCAGGTTAACCCAGCATTAAGTTCGCTGGTACCCATTTATAGACCTGGGTGGAGAGAGGCACTGTGAGAGTAAAGTGTTTTGCCTAAGAACACAACACAATGTCCCCGGCCAGGGCTCGAACCCGGACCGCTCGATCTGGAGACGAGCGCACTAACCATGAGGCCACCGCGCCTCCACATTAACACAAAGGAAGCTACAAATTCGGCTGCAGTATTTTCAAATACGGTTTTATTATTTTTAATGGTGAGATTATCGGCGAAAACCGACACCAAACTATTTTCTTCCAATAGCAATTTACAGCAACTTCGACAAAACAACTCAAGTGCTATTGTTTGGAGGTCAGCGAAATTAAAGCAATGAAATTCACAAAATTTCTCACATGGTTTTAAATCTGAAGATTTATAGATTTAAACCTCCAGAAGGGCACATGAAAGCTATGCAGACTCAAAGTAGTAGAAAAACTTGATTGCATGTGAAAGAAAAAAGTAAAATTATAATATAACTTCTCAAGTTCAGATTTTTATTTTCGTTACAATAGAGAGAAGCAGTAAAGAGATCTTTTGTAACTACTTAATTAGATCCCTCACTATTAATATCATGCAACTGTGATTTATTTCATAAATCAAAAATCTAAACCAGAAAAAAAAACGTATTATACCCACGGCATACTTCATGTACACGTAGTTAGCTGTAGCCGTAACAGTTAATCCATTTGTATTGTGATGGTTTTGAAAACTATAATTAACATTACTGGCTAAAATTCATTTAATAAGTACGTATAATTTTATTTCTTAAATCTTAAATCTGTTACATCAACTCTAGCTACGTTGTCCCAAACTATGTGCGAACTTTCCTAAAAGAAACGAAAAAACAGCAAATCAATATCAAAATTACTTAGAGGTAAAGGAGGAGATTTACGCTAATCCAAAAAAGTTGATTTAATGTAAATGGTTTGAACCCAGGACTGTCAGTAGCTCGTATAGTGTGATCGTCCGGGTGAGGGTAGTTCTGAAAAGAACTGTTGTTGGTGACGTGAGTGACGTGAATAGTGAATAGTGTTTGTCAGTCGACGATGTTACAAGTCTGGTCCGTTGAAAGTGACAGGTCAGTTTAGCAGTGACGGTATTGGCTGAAAGACCCGTGTAAAGTTGGCCAACAGTCATTGGTCGGTTCTCGTAAGTTTCGATCCGTCTATTGTTAGTCAAATCAAGTCAGTCTGTTGGAGATCGTTTCACTTCACTTAGCTTCTTTGTGCCTCGTGGCACATAAGGCCTCCACAGAATGCCTCCAATTTTCTCTGTTGGCTGCAGCAGCTCTTGCCTCATCCCATGTACGCCATCCTGCGCTGTTCC
>Ga0126338_10000111_pt1 | contig 30476 bp, 10 predicted proteins | sample OrbCmetagenome_2_FD_92529 | JGI IMG/M metagenome (GOLD analysis project Ga0126338, IMG submission 92529) | Coral microbial communities from Petempiche,Puerto Morelos, Mexico - Orbicella C C metagenome | ecosystem: Host-associated > Invertebrates > Cnidaria > Coral | place: Petempiche,Puerto... | reverse complement strand
TTTTATAATTTAGCTGGCAGATGACTTGCCTGAAGCCCTTGCCCATCAGGCAAGTGAGAATGAAAAATTACTTGCCCACCAGGAAAATCTACTTGTCCTGGAAGACCAGGCGGCACTTTTTTCGAGCCCTGTAAAACCCTGACCCGTTCTGTGGATCTTTTGTAACATGGCACTCAAGCATACAACTTGCATGCATGGAAAGTTCAAAGTTTAACAAAGCAAGCAAAAAACAATACAGTAGCATAGGGCTGTCATTAAGGGTTGTAACCCATAACACCTGTTACAGCTAAGTATGCTTCATAAGCCCTTCATGTCAAGGGTGAATTTGATTATTGTTGATACAGTTCTAACCACAAAGCAACAAGTTTGTTACAGGTGTGTGAAGATCAAGGCAACAGGTGGCACAAAACTTAATGACAGCCCTAATATAGTAGCAGGCAACCCACCAAAACAAACTGTTCCTTCTTTTTACGATTGATAGCAACAAGGGAGTTTTGAGCCTCAGTTGCTCCCTCACTGAGAACCTCGTGATCTTCTCGCACACACACAATAATGTGCTTTTTAAAAAGGGTACCATCTGCATATCTCCAATCTTTATCCTTCGGGGTCAAAGGAACTGGTGGAGTCCCTGACTTCTTGAGCTTCTGGCAGTACATCCTTTGATCTTTGAAGTTGGAAAAGTAGATGCGATACCTGTTTACAAAGAATGCACCCCCTCCATATTCATGGACAAGTGTTCGGCTGTTGAAGTTGTCCGGAGTAAGGGTCTGGAACCCTTTCTCTCCCTCACTCCAACTGCATACAACATATCTTCCATCTTCCTCAGGTCGCATCTCAGACCAGAACACTTTATCTGAAAAAAAATTTTTCAATTCATACTTAGAAGTCTTCACACCAGCTTGACTCTTAATTTGATAACAAAACATATGCACTAAATTACTCTGGTTCAAGAAGTTTTCAACTTTCATGGCACCCATGAATACAAATAAAGGCTGTTTTTGTTCTTGTTGTTACACTCATATATTCAAATACTACAGCTACAATGTACAAGTATACTGCTAACTAGACGATTGTAGGTGTCCAATAGTTTTAAGTGTAGCCACTGTCATAGAATTTTGTTCAAAGACATATAAAAAATTGTTTTCTTTACTTCAAATTCAACTGGATTCTGGTCTCACCTAGGGTGTTGATGATGAAATGTCAGTATTCCTGAGCATCTTTAAGGATGCATTGAAAGAAATAATAATAACAAAAGAAATGCTATTATTTTTTTCTCAAGCATCTAAGTGGGCCGGAATCCTAAATCCTCGAATTTGATTGGCTAATCATACTCACGTGAGCGGTCCAGCTTTTTATGATATGGCCCACGGGCCAGATTTTTTTCCCGCTGCCTAAATTTCGCTCCTCAAAGTTAGCAGTAATCGTCGATCTTTTGCCTTTTTTACACATCCATCGACAATTAGTCAACGCAAGTTTATCGCTGTTCACTTTAAGATGGCAAGGAAAGTCACTGTAAGTAAATTCAATTGAGTGTTTTGAAGTTGTGAGAGTTTGCTTGGTTGTTCGTGGCTTGGCACTGTAATGGCGCATAATCCTGTGTTTCCCTCGCCATAAAATCTGAGTCAATTCCAGTCAAGTTTACCTCTCTGATTGTTGCAATATTTAGGAGAATTTCTGTGGAATACAGTTAACAAATTTCCTCGCTTTCTGCTATTCAATTTACGGTAGAGAAGTCTGATTTTAAGTAATTTTAAAAGCAACGACTGACAGAAATTGGTTTTGTAGTAAAACTTCAAACTTCACACGAAATTTCACATTGCAAAAACAGTTTTGGAGAACTTAACTGGTGAAATGAATGCAACTAACATAAAGTAGTTCGAAAAAAATCTGTTCTTTAATACATCTTTATTTGTCCACTATCTGAGTTACTCACTCGTTGCGAAGAGTTTTTTACAAATTGTTAGTAGACCGCAGGAAAAAAAAATAAACTTGTTATTTGCTGGCTTAGGGTCAGTCCGTATAGTGAAAAACTGTGACCTCGGGCTTGAAAATGCTCCCTGCTCGGGCAGCAAATGTTTTCAAGACCTCAGTCATAGTTTTTCACCATACAGACCTCCCAGCCGGCAAATAACATATATAATTATATTTCTATTTTTAGGCTCAATTTCTGCCAGTCTCTTGAGTCCAGTCTACTAGCGTGGGCTCCTTTCCTTAACAGCAACTGGTAATTGAGCCTATTCTGTTTTACGTAATATCTTTTAGGGGTCAAATAAAGTTTGAACCACACCCAGACTGGTCTCCTTTAGGGGTTTAATTCGAATTTCCTGACAAGCTCCCCCAACCTTTTCATCTGGGAGTCCCCTCCAGGCAGCGACGGAGGGGCCTAGATCCCATTTCAGACAAAATTAAAAGTTCCTTTATTCACTGAAAATAGAAATATATAAATTTCACATTATTGTCATGAAAAAAAAGGGACATTTTGACATGAAATTTCAAAACTAATGAGATTTTGAAACTTCGTTTTGCAAAGCATGCTATATATATTTACACTGATAACAACTATCCCTAAAAAACACAGCACTACTATTTGATCAAAGCAACTCCCAGTGCCAGTGATCTATCCTAGATTCTTGATACCCGTTTTCAGGGCTGTAACCAGTAGCACCTGTTTACGGCTGAGTGCTATGCTTCAGGGGGCCTTGTTGTTATGGTTGAACTTGGCTGTGGTTGAAACAATTTACCCATAAAGTAACAAGTTTATTGCGGGTGTGGAGATCAAGGCTACAGGTGAATCAAAACTTAATGGCAGCCCTGGTCTTCCAGGAGCCCAACCACATTGTGCAAGACAAAACTTCACAGATATAATCGAAACGATTTTTTTCTGTACGATGCCGACATAAAATATATAAATTTGATAGAAGTTGGGAGATACGAGTCAACACAATACTTCAAAACTTATTCAAATCTGCAAATGCAACCAATGTAAATTTTCTAATTCTTACGCGAAGAAATCTTATCGCTCGCTTTCGCTTTCTGTCGCCCAGACATATAAGCCTAGCTAAGCTTAAGCTTGTCAACAGAAAGGTTTCTAATTAAATCAGAAAACAGCTCTTTCTGCACATGTTTTAGAAAAGGAAGGTGTTAAGATTTAAGCTTAATTTAGAAGAAGTCTAATTTTGGCGGTCACGTTACAAAATTTGAACTCCTTCCAAAATCAGACAGGCAGGTTCTTTTCATCATGCATGAGTTATCAAAGATCAAACTAGTTGGCTTCTTCGGCCCGCATAGAGCAAATTTGTTTGTTTGTTTGTTTGCACGCCGAATTCTTGTTTACAAGTTTATTAAGCTCGCCTTCGCGAAAACTTTCTATGGAAGAAGAGTAGGCTTAATATGTTTCTCCTATATCAGACATTCAATCAATCCTTTGTCTGTAGCTTGCGCGCTAAATGTCCAAATTGTACTAAAATGCGCTCTAACCCACTTTTAACATACTTTTAAATAATAATCCTACCTTCTTGCAACGGATCTATGCTGACGTCCATCACAGAAATCGATTCCTTTATCACAACATCGCTTGTTATCGGGCTCCTCCAAGACCCGTACTCTGCAGTAGTTGCCGCCATGTTTTACAACAATGAATGGAAGGTCGAACCGTCTACCCTCCATGCAAATTTGGTCTGATCCCCCAAATTGTCACGAGAGCCTCAGGTGGCGAAAACTGATATACAATGAGGGCTTACGTCAACAGTTATTGCCCTCGCTATAACAGGGTGTCAGCTTGTCATTTGGAGACTGCCAAAAGAGAAGAAATGGCGTACATCGCTGGAGTTGAGCTTGGAGGAACTACATGCCTTGCTGCGATTGCCGAGTTAAGTCATCCGACAACGATGGTTGAATGTTTTGAGACCGATACAACCACGCCTCAGGAAACGCTTTCAAGCTTGTCAGAATACCTCAAAGAGAAGCTCGCCGGTCTAAAAATCGCCGCGTACTCGTCCATAGGAATCGCTTCATTTGGTCCTTTAGATCTGTGCAAGGAATCCAAAACCTTTGGTTACATCACAACGACCCCAAAAGAGGGTTGGAGAAATGTGGCCGACGTTGTCGGATTTTTTAAGCGCGAATTTGGCGAGTCCACTCCAATTGTATTCGAAACCGACTGCAACGCACCCGCCATTGCTGAAATGGCAAAAATTAAACAAGACCAGACCGATCCTCCGACAGTGGTTTACATCACTATAGGAACTGGCGTCGGCGTAGGAGCTGTAGTGCGCGGGGAACCCATTCACGGGCTTTTGCATCCGGAAGCTGGACACATGATAATACCACCCATGGCTGGGGACAGTTACCCCGGGGGCTGCACCTTCAAACACCGCTACTGTGTAGAGGGAATGGTGCATTCTAAAGCTATAGCAGATCGTGCAGGGGTAAGTCAAAGAGAGCTTCACACCCTCCCAGACAATCATGAAGTGTGGGAGAAGGCTGGGTACTACCTAGGGGCACTGTGCCTAAATATAACGTATGCTTTGTCCCCTCACGTGATCGTGTTGGGAGGTGGGATCATGAAACGTAAGGTACTGTATGGCATAGTCAGAAGATGGTTCAAGGATTTGCTCAAAGGATACCTGGATGCGGAGAAATTCAAGACAGATGAGGGATTGGCCAGCTACATCCGAGAGAGTATCTATGGCGATTCAGCTGGAATTGTAGGAGCATTAGAATTGGCAAGGCAAGCAGCCTGCAAGAAGTAATACAGCAATGGGATTTTCATGCACATCAAATACAATTTATCATCATGTGAAATAAACTAGAAGAGGAAGGTCATTTTAACATCTTTGCAAAACAACAAATTCAATGTCCTTTTAAAATTGTAGATACTTTTATTTTTTTAATTGAAAATTATTCCAACAAAAAACCTGAAATCATTCTCACTGAAAACATAGCCACTCACTGCCCAAGTGATCAGATATGGGTGACAAGATTTAGCCTAGGTATATACACCCGGGTGTATACGTAGGAGATTGCACAATAGTGGTGAGAGAAATAAGTACATGTCGCTGAAGGGAAGAAAAAGAAAACAAAAGAAATGGCATTTGTCATGTCCTTATTTCTGATTAAGTGCTCAGCGTGTGCCAGCAGCTTTCTACTTCCACCCATACGGGTTGTGTTGTGCACTTTTATGCTTTATTTTGACATCCTTTCTCGAAACAGCTTTATATATTTAGATGAGGGAAGAGCCTGCCAGAAGTCTCAGGCAATCAAGACCATATTTTATTGGGAAGGTAGGGGTATGATATCTTTGCATACATGGCAAGTTTTGCAGACATTTTTCACAGTGAGATTACTCTTACCACTTCAACCAAATTGTAAATATTTCATCTAAAAATATGTGCATAATCTTCATATTATTATTGTGACAAGTGCCTGCAGGTGCATGTTCATTTCACTTTGGATCAAATCTGATTCACGCAAGATATTTGTTGTTCTTCTGTCTTTTTCTCTTCAGTCTTTTTTTGTCAGTCAATAATACTATTGTAGGAAACCCTGGTGTGAGGTCCTTCTTGTCTGTTATCAGGCTGAATATTTAAAATGTATCAATATTCAACTTTCCAATAAAAATTCAATTGTTATGCTTCAGCTAATGTTTTCCTCTTTGTGAACACAAATAAAAAGATTTATTATTTAATAAGTTATGTCAAAATAAAAATAATGCAAATTATCAAGAAAAATTATTTCAACTGTACAAGCTTGTAAACTCATAACAACTTGATGTAGCAGTGACATGCCATTAATTTTATAAATTAAACTGTTCTCACTACTTGACTGTTCAAAGACGTCCATAATGTTTTTGCATCAAGGCATTGTGTTCACTGGGTGAATGAATCTCAAAAGCTCTTTGAGGACCACCACATGGATAAGTGGAGTTTAACAAGTCCATATGCAGCAGTCCTCATATAAGTTAAACTGTCGGTCTTTCAGCTTGTTGCCGTCTTGGATTTGTTATCATCTAAAAGGGCAGCTATCATACTGAAACAAAAAACAGTTTAAAATGCATTTAATAAAACAATTGCATCAAATTAGGATATTTAAGTTTCTATGATTCAAAAATTTATACAGATATTGTCAGAAACTATTCATGCCGGCTATTAAACAATTAAGGTGGCACACCAGAGGATGATGACTCTAGGAAACCATGATTTGAGGTAAGATGTGGGATTTTGGAGAGAGTTGAAAGAATAGGGGGTTGGGGGTTGTGGTTGCACAAAATAATTCAATCTATGGGTCAATAATTATTATAAAATTAATGTGATTTTGCAGGGTTTTGCAGTCAGAGTATTTTCTGGTCATTTTTCAGGGAGGAAAAGATACATAGTGCAAATTTTTAGAGCTGGCCATGAAGGTTTGGCAGGTCTACTTTTGCCCCATAAGGATTTGGTGGCAGGGGTTATTAAGTCATGGCTGCATCACCTATAAACCCAAATACTCTTGCAACCCTAGGGGATGATAAAAAATGTACTATGAGGTTTACTAGCCTTCTAGAATTATGCAATTAGATAGAGAGTTATTTCATTGTTCAAGAAAACAGCTGGAGGTAAAATTTCAGTATTTGCTGCCAGGAGAACAGCCTATTGCTTGGTAGTGTGAAAAAAACACCCATTATGTTTGTTGCCATGCTACCCACACATCAGCCAGTATCATAGTCATGTGACTTTTGTGATTTTTCAAAAGATGACACTTTGACATTTTTCTACCCATTTGTCAGTTTTCAATTTTTATTTTCTTTTGAATTTTTATACCCATTAAAGTATCCCGCATCAACCGGGGAGAACAGTTTATTGTGTTTTCTTCATTCTAAACATTTGATCATAGTCGTGTGTTGACCCACCTGCTACTAAAGCATTGGCACAACATATTGGCCAATTTGGTTAACGAATAATTTGGCCAACATCACCCATGTACTAGCAAATGCTAGTCATGCAAGAGCAAATTCAAAGACAAAACCTCACCTATAAAGATACAGGAAAAAGAAAACAAGATGAAATCCAAGCTTGATCATAGCTTCTTTAAGAAATGCCTTAAGTTCATGCCTGTTATGAATCTCTGCAGGGTCATACAAGCCAAGATTTCCAGCTGGTTTATTGACATACCTGTCAAACAGAAAGTTATCAGTTGAATGAAGTAATATTTTTTAACTTTTTTTAAACTCTTTTTTTAACTTAACAATAAACATGCTGAAAACAGTGTTCTCTTCAATTTAGATTCAAGGGCTGAATGGACAAGCCTCTAGGGAGGTCTTGGAACATGCTTTGCAGAAAAGTTTGGAATCAAGAGGTTCTGAAATGCTATTTTACGCAATCTCTTGGAGATGTTTCCTAAAAAAATCAATTTTGGAAAAGGTCATAATGTCAAGAATATTAAGGGACTACCTGAAAGCTTTTTTTCAATTTTTATCCGATATGTACACCACACCCTGACCCCATGCCCCTTCTCTAGCTACAGTCTTGACTGTCCTGAAACAAGGGCTGTCAAGGTGCAGTCACGTTCCAAAAACACCTGTGTTTTCCCCATATTACTCTTTACAACTTAGATGTATTATTTCATGAAAAGTTGGCGGTTCAGAAATTGACATAGCTTGTTTTTTTTAGCCAGCAGCCAGTTCTTAATGAGAACCCTGTGGAAAGGTAAGGTGATTCAAATCTTCAAGCCAAAAAATTGTTAGGCTTACCAGGCTGGTGCTTCACTTGGGTTTTATTCCCATTCAGTAACTGGGAGTATTTCTGGATGGAATGCTAGATAATAATTCATCCCTTATTACTTAAAATTTGTCAAAAACATTGAAAAAGATAAATATTGATGCTGATGGCTCAGGGATGTTAACAGTAACTTATGGTAAGAGGTTAATGAGATACAAAATGGCTGGAAAATATTGAAGATTTGATCATGGAAAGATGTTCACTCTGAATAAATTATTGTAAGGTCTTTTAACTGAGGAGAGGGATACTGTTCAATTTATGAGGTCTTACTAATGGGAACATGCCATAAAAGTTTCCAATAAATTCTATCTGACATCAACCTATGAACCCTTCCTTACAGGCAGGCCGATATGTTCAAAATAATGATAATTATTTAAGTGTCTACGACAGATACTATTGGCTTTATGTCGTGATATGGAAATCAAAAAATAAAATTGGATATCATTGTCTTTTTACTACGCAGCCATGTGAAAATGTGAAATTTCACTTCTAGTTGGGTCAGAAAATTTTTTGAACAAACATAGTCAAATAGAAACGAAAAAAATAAGTGAAATATATCATAAATTAAGCACTCAAACATAATTCCAATTTTGGTTCAAAATTGTAGACATCTATGAAAGGTAAGTAGACCTACATTCTTGTTTTGATGTCACAGCCAAACGAGTCCCAAGTCCTTGCCCCCAGCGGTTTCTGACACGACCGGAAGTGAAATTTAATGTTTTCAGATGGCTAAAATGCAGCGAAAAAACAACAATATCCCATTTTATTTTTCGGATTTCCATATCAAAATACCATGTAGCTTCCATAGAGCAAATAAACAAAATGTCTGTCATATACACTTTAAAGAAAACCAAATTAACCCACCTATAAACAAGCCACCCTAGCAGGGGAGCATTGAGCAGGAAAAATATCCACTGGAAATGAGCAAGTAGTAACACAGTTATAACTCCATGAGCGACCATTTCTGGAAGAATCCACTGAAAAAACAATCTATACATTATTGACACTTGAAGTAATAGGCTTTGCTACAGGCGCAATGAATTTGTACATTAACATAACTATTTATTACAAAAAAGTACATGACATTTCGGCCTCTTTCAAAGTAAAGCATTGCCTTCGTCTGCCTTTACATAAACCTCTTAAAAGATTCCAGTAAATAAATATTTCCACTCCGTGTGCGACAAATTAGTTTTAAAAACTCTTTTTGGGTGTGGTTTATTGAGACAGGGATACTGAAAACGCTTTCAATTGCAATCAGTTATGACAACTTACAGACCTGAAATAACGTGTGAACTTACCACGTTAAGCCTTCTACAGCACGTCGTAGCATTGATGTAGTCGCATTCTAGATCCGATAAGTTAATGATCTTGATTACATGCAGAGTCAAGGAATTTCGCAAAGTATTTCAACTCGAGAAACAAATTTTGATAAACTACGTTTTAAAATAAGATCAGTATATGTATGTATAACTGTTAAAATAAGTTCATCAGACTCAACAGACTCAGTGATACCGTTTTAAATAATACCGTTACTTATAGTACTAACAGGTGGTAAAGCTGTTGACTTGCTGGAGAGGAAACGCGGCCCATTAGGTCTCAGGGAACTAGGACAGTGATTTTTTCACTGATATTCCACGAAACATTCTATTCCTGACTTTCATTCAAAGGCTCTTCGAATTATTCACCTTTTGTACAACAATGTGACATAAAGGATACAAAATAAACTGAAAGAAAAAGAAGTGCGGCTCCATCGATGAGACCAAAGATGTACAACGCCGATTCCGACATTTTGAATTTTCTGGACCGAGGCCAAAGAGGAGAGAGTGAGAACGACAACAAAGAAACGAGGCTACATGGCTCTGTTGTTTCCCCAGTGGAGAGGAGAGTGGCTGAACCCCCGGGGCTGAACTTTATATTGTACATAGCTCTTGCGCCATTTAGGTGTTTTAATGAAATAATGTGACGGAGATATAAAAAAACCTGCAATCTTTATTATTTTGAACTAGTCTGGAGTGAACACTGAACACGAAAAACCAATTTGTAAATGAAAATTTCATAACATTTCATAGTTTCTTGTTACCCTACCCTGCAAAGTAAGATATTTGACTTTGTTGCCAACACAAAACTCAACGCTCCGCGGTCGTTACGAGCTCCATACTTCAATATGGCGTCGGGCCATGGAGGAGCCGTTACAAGAAATCACTGTTATACTGCCCCCAGACACCCCCGAACAGATAAACCAGCAACTATAAACGAAAGGGCAAACAGCTCTTTAGAAACTGAACCGCTAGAAGGTCTTGGATTGAGCACTTTGAACGAAGACAAACCACCATCTTCACGGAGACACAAGAGGCATCACCAAAGCCATAAACCCAAACTGTCAGTCAGGGACTCTTTATCGCAGTCTCTTCGCGAACTAGACGATGTCGACGAGGAACATTTCTACGATCATTTATTAGCCTTGAAGAATGAGCACAAAAAAACTCTAAAAGCCGTTGAAAAACTGTATTATTCGGAAAAAGACAGACAATACTCGGGATTTCAATTGGACTCAAGGACTAAAATTGCTGTGAGCGATTTTGACGAATCTAGTATCCCTAAACAGTTTCCTTTGCGTGATTATGATCCGTTTATAGAAACTACTGAGGACGAGGAAAAAGATGATACTCACATCCCAGTCAGACCAGAAGATCATATAAGGGACATGTCAGTGAGAGGTGAAAGAACAACAGAAGACAAGGAAAATGAAGGTAGGGAGACGTAAGCTTATATAAACCTTAGTTAGCTGATCCAAATGAAGTTCTAATTCCTGTATTTTCGTCTTCTAGGATAACCTCGTGCCCTGTTTCCTCTCTTCAGGGTTCACTGCAAGTAGTCCGTTTTTGTTCCTGAAATCCAGATGTGTGTGGGACTGAGTTTAGATTATGCAAATTAGGGAAAGAATTGAGGAGGGAACCAGGGGGTAATCCCTTGTAAGGGCTACATGTATATGGATATGTGCGGCCCCAAAGGGTATGCTTGTTTAGCCATTTTGGTCAGAAATAGGGTACCAATTTTTGCTGCTAGTCACTCATCGCATGATAGGAAACAAAACTCCTCACATGCTAGGAAGAGATAGAGACTGCCCTTAGTCTATCTTCAGTGAAAATTTATTCATCAGTTGGCAGCCAGTCCTGAGGGCCACCCTAGGAACCAAGGGAGACCTTTCCAAATGCCTAATCAAGTGTTGTCAAATAATCCTGAATATAGATCAGAGGAATTTGGAGGATTATCCCTCCCCCATAAAAGCAAAATGCTTATAGATTAGTTTTGAAAACATCAAGCCAAGAGATCTTTGTACTTGAAGCATGTATTGTGTCCAGTTTTTATCCCTTACCTGTGCTGGGGCCATGGATTCTTGTGAAGCAGCAGGGTTCTTGTTGATTGCTCTCATACATGAAACTGAAGGATATTACAATACATACAGATCAGCCATGTTCAGCCCCAGTGTTTGACCTGGGTAAAATAAAAGTGTTGTTTCCTCTTACACCTTTGAGTAAAAATTGTCTGACAAATCTCAGCAAATGCCTCTGAGCTCTAGCGTTTTGGTTTTGCACTCAAGCTTCAGCACACAAGCAAGTTTATGAATGATGTAGGAGGGCTTTTCCTTGCTTGTGCCCTCGCCCAAAAACAAGAGCCTGCTGAGCTCACAGGCTAAGTAAGACCTGAGAGGATGACCTCTGGGGTAAGGTACTGACTGATGCTTTATTTCAGACTGGTTTGAACTGTGGGTGGAAATAAGGCTTAGGGAAAAAAGTTTACGACAAATCTGAGGGGAAATTTTGACCCAAGTCTTGTAGGAAATTTGGGTAAAGATCCCCTCATGTGATAGTTTGTGTTAAAAATTTCAGCAACTATGTGAAACATGAATCATGTCAGCTCTAAATCTTGAAAAATACTACGATGCTGCACAAGTCTTAGTCCTGACCTCATCTTTGGGTTTACTTAGAAGGTGCAAAGAAAATAATTATATTGCAATTTACTTCTTGTGCAAGCTGATAATGGTGTGAAACAAGTTTTAAAAGTCACAAATGTTGTCTCATTCCTTGGTTACCTAGTTAGACTTCTGCAATTTTCATGGCAAAATTTTCTCTCAGCAACAGAAATCTTAATTCCTTTCATGGCGCTTAAAATTGTAAGATGTTTTAGTTGTCGTTATGCATATTATGATTTGTAACATGATGGGCAACAGTTGTCCTGTAATTGTTAGATAACCAACCAACAAGGTGCCTTTGATCTTGAAAACAATCAAGCTAAGTTTGTCTCTTGCTGTTGATTGCATCCAACACAATTTTGCCAAAGCCCTAATGTCCTAATGCTACCAGCTACTGAGATTACCCAACCCTCTTCTACGACATAGAGTGTAACTAAATTTAATTCAGGGTTAGCATCTAACTGTTTCTAAGGTTTCATTCATTTTTTTTCTAGGAGATTCTTCTCTAGAGGAACTGCAAGAATCACGTAGAAGATCATACAGTGATCCTATAGATGGGGAACACTGGGAAGACGATGACATTAACGTCATAAGGAAACGATCAGGAGATCGAAAAGTTCTGTACAAGGAGATGTACCCTCAGAGATCCTCTGCGCTAGATGTAGTAGAGGACATGTGGGAAGGTTTCTCTGTGTATGATTACCCCCCGGATGAGAGCCCTCCCCGTGAAAAACAGGAGAAAAAGAACGAATGGACTCCACAAATCACCATTCCTAAACCATTCACTATGACAGTAAGAGAGGCAAAGAGAAAGGCGAAGCATATGACAAGATCGCAAATGATTCTTCAGGAGGATTTGAAAAAGAAGAAGGAAAAGGAAGAGGCGGAGTTGCATAAAAAGTTTCGCGCACAACCTGTTCCTGCAACCACGTTTTTGCCGCTTTACGACGAAATCACGCGTCAAAACGAGCTCCGAAGATACCATGTGCGAGAGCTCAGCAAAGCGATTCTAAAATCAACTGAGAAGCCATTTAAATTTGTTAAAAGAGAGGAAGAGAAAAGGCAAATGCGTCGAACTAAATCCCTGAGTAATCTCGCAGATTTTGAGAACAAAACGGCGGAGAAAAAGGAGTTTAAAGCTAATCCATTTCCTGATCGTTTGTTCGATCTGACTCTGGCGGACAGGATGGCCGAAAAAGAGGAGTACAGAGCGATTCGAATGCGAATGCGATCGCAAGAAATGCTCGCTGCGTCCCGTCTCCCCCCTAACATGGAATCACGGGGGGAAGAGTACACGCTTGGTCATTTTAGGAGCAAATTGAATAAAGAAGGCAACAAGAACGCTTTTATGACAAAAGAGCACAAGTTTAAGCCGCAAATTAACCCTGATATACCCGAGTTTGATGCACTTCATAGGCAATTTGAAAAGGAGATGAGAAATAAGAAGACAGAAAAGGAACCTACAGTTGTCGAGCCTTTTAATCTGAGAACAGCGCGCGTGTCCGCTGAGAGGAAGTCGAGATGCTCGCGGTCTCAAGAGGTGCCGGATAGTGGTAGATTGTCCAGAGATCGCTCCGCCAGCCGGGAGAGGTCTTCCAGTGCCAGGCCGTACACTCCTCACGACACACTTCCATTTGGGTTAGTATAAATATCACAATGATTCAAGTTATGGCACTGCTAATGGAGGCAGCGTGGCCGAGTGGTTAGGGCGCCGGTTCAAGTCCCGCTCTGACCACTAAGCTAGAGTTGTTTCTCTGTAGACCCTAGTTCAGCTCCTCAGTCATGTCTGTAAGTAGTCAACTTGTCTGTCTCCCACCAGTTGGGATTCTTAAGCCTATTATGTTTAGTTGATATAACTGTTTCTTTTTGATTAAGTGGCATGCCTGTGAACTAGCTAGGTGTAGCTAAGCGCAATGACCACTATAAACGCCAACATTTGAACATTTTTTTGTACTGCTTCTACTAATCCCCCTGTCAAATAAACTCCTTCCTTTGAAGGTCAGTTTTTTTCCATAGTAAGCGCGATTCACAGTATATTTTTCTCGATGTTGGTGTTCAGAGTGATATAACCAAATTTTAGTTTGTAGTTTAGGCAGAAGAGAAAACTGACATGAAATGACCTGTCCCTCCTTGAGAAGGAGAAGAGACAAAGCTAAATCGAATTAGTTGGTTTATTTTACTGTGGTGAGGTTGATTGCTGTTCGTACTGCAGAACTACAGAGTCAACGCGCCTGCGTGAGAGCACAGTCCGCAAGAGCCTGGAGCAGAGAACAGCTAGTGAGCAAGACGAGATCAAACAAGAACAACGAAGACGGCGCCGTCAGAAGATGCTGAAACCTGAGGTGACAAGAAAAGTGATGGCAAATGATCACAGTGGAATGCTGAAAAAAGCGGCAAAGGAAAAAGTTCAAAATTTCAGGTAAGAAAGGAAAAGTCGCGTCTTGTCCATTGCCTGCAGGACATCCCGGACATTGCAGGACATTGCGTGTTTGATTTAAATTTGCTTGCGCGAAAAAGCAGTCATGGGTGACAGTGCCCCACCACAGTAGTCTAATGTCGCCCCACATGCTTTGTCTACATTCTGAAACTTCCGTTCATCGTAAGAAGATACCGGGAACCGATTGATACTTTTTTCATACATTCAACCCAATGAAAACTCTCCCAAGTTGTTAACTTTAGCCTGGTGGAGGCCCAATCCGTCGGGGGAGATGGGGGGATGGGGGTAGGATTTCGTGAGGAGGGCTATACTTAATTATTTCTTTTTGCATTTTGTTACCTCAGGGAAAGTGATCGAGCACGGAAAGAGGAATACAACCGAGAACTGAAAGAGATGCAAGAACGCATAAACAAACGACCACTACTGTTTGAACAGCAATCCCAGGTCACTGCAAGGCGAGCCGCAGAGCGCAAGTACGCGGATATCCTTCGCAGCGCAGGCGTAGATGAGGCACTCGTGCAGAACTTGGTTACCAAGGATGGGAAGATCGTAGATGCCGAGTCGGACGATGAGTTGGAAGAGACTGGGTCCCAGATGAATTATGGTGGCTCAAGACGGTCTTCAGGGACTGAATACAATAGAGACAGCCATGATGCGAATCTGCAGGAGAGTGGAAGTGATGTGGAAGAAGAAATTGACGAGGAAGATGAAGAAGAAATCTGAAGAAATTGATGAAAAGGCCTGTGGCAATCGTTCAAAGCGTTCTGTTGCGGCATTCGGAGATCGACCCCGAGAAATCCACTGGGCTAACGAAGTCAACGAAGACAGTCCGACTGTCTCCCGAAGATTTCCGAAAGCAAACGCGATACGAACATTCGTGTATCTCAATTTCATCAAATTTATTTAAGTGTAATTATTGATTGGTTATCAAAAGAAACAACGTCTCGAGTTTTTATACACATAAAATAATAGTGCAAACAATATCGCGTGGAGATCTCTATTGAGCGAAAAAAACTACTACGGAAGTTTATTGACAATATTCTGATGTGGATAGGTAGCATTTGTAGCATTAAAAGTAGTGAACATTTTCCCTTGACGATCAATAAAACTTTAGGAACTATAGTAATACTTTGCGAAAGGAATGAAACTTTCTGTTCAATCTATATTTATTCATCATTGACCATCATTAGTCAGCTGATAAGCAATACTAAAGGGTTTATTTTAATATACAAGAACTGAAACCTACGAATCAAAATTTTATGGATTTGTTGCGACGTTACAGAATTCATTATTTCATGAATTGGATTCATGATTGATTTTCCTCTACGTTGCTAACCATTTGAAAGGAAGAACTGGTCGAGATGACCGTCGAATACTGGTAGCCGCTTTTCAAAAATCTTCAAAACGCCTAAAGATGGCGCTCACCTTCCATAATTCGGTTTTTGACCCTATTGCTATGCCTTAATGGGCCTCGTCTCCAAAGTCGATGGACCCTCTTAGTTGGTGGGGCCTTGACAAGAGGAGAGGAACACCCACAGACAAGGCCTTATAACAGCTCCTAAAAAAGGAGTAAAATTCTGAGCGAAAGAGGTATTCACGTTCAGTTGGAATGCTCACCGTAAACCAGTTTTAAACTTCCTGAAGGTCTGTAAGGAAGTATTTCAGCGTGAAATTAGTGAAACCTTTGTCCAGTATTGTTGCAAATAAAACTCCGCGTCTCCAGAGTTCTCCAGAGCTACCTCCTCGTACCAAGACAAGGTCCCGCCTCTGTCCTCTCCTCTGCCTCTCCTCTGCACCCTCATCTCTTTTAGAACGATCAGAGTACGACTTTTACAAATCAAACCTATAGCTCAAGTTTCCGATCATCGGCCTGTCACTAATCCGGTGTTAAAAGTCTCCTATTCAACTGGTCAGCAACAGGGAGGAGCGAGAGCTCTCGAAACGTAACTTGAATCTTGAAACCCAAGATTCGTACTTGTACTCTTCTTACTGTTGTGGTCTGTTGTGGTCTGTTGTATTTGTTGCCTGAAGTCCCGTTAGTTATTATAGTTATTAGCAGTTTGTTATACAAACAAGGCGAAAAAGTCAATGCTGCTTTGTGGACTCAGTGGTACCCTTTCGCCTTGTTTCAGTACACTTTATTTGAACACAGACCCAATTGCAATAACAGCTATTTGATAGAAGGGAGTTAAAAGAAACCACGACGGCGACGCCGAGGACAACGCCACTGAAAGCTGAATTTATATTCAACCTATGAATCAAATTATCTCAAAACGGTGTTAAATTCGGAAAATAAAAACAATACAATCAGTTGGCTGTCCTGCCGGGTTTACGTTATCCAGGATTGGTAGAATTTGCTCAATTTACGTTGTTGTTTTGCAGAGAACGGCAGTGAAATGTACCGAGACTTATGACGCACATGCTCGTTAAACCTTAAGCCCAGGCCAAACGATTGCAACATTTCGACGCAACCTATCGCAACATTAAATGTTGCGATATGTTGCGATCGTTTGGCCGGGGCTTGCAAATACTGGGCCAACAATGTTGCAATATGTTACGTTGAACTGTTGCGATCGTTTGGCCGGGGCTTTCCGTCTGTTTGGCGTTTTAAGTGAGGGCATCCCAGGGGCATTTGGGGAGCAAGGGAACTGATAAACAGACAACGGATATTTTTGGAATTAAACTGAGGGAACAAGGAATATCTCTACGGTCCTCTACTACTCTCTGAACGAGAACTTTGGCGGGAAATTTCAGGGAATAATGAAATTGGGGATCAAAAGAACATGCATCTTCTCCCCTTGGGAAGCCCTCTTTAAGTGACAAGCTCCCTAATGATCTCCTGCACTTGCCAGTATTATGCACGGCCGATTGAACAGATCAACCTGAGAAATACATTGAGTTTTTTAATAACCCATAAACTGTCACCACTAGGAGGTACAAGAGTGGTTCTAAATTTAAAACCAGAATCAAAGTAGCCACTCTGGCAACAACGACAACAACAACAACAACAACAACAACAACAACAACAACAACAACAACTTTTATTTCATCCCAGAATTAGAAATAATTTATCGCAATATTATAGGTTAAAAGTAAAAATGATAGGGGTGCTGACTACCCTAAATAACCTAAGAGTTAAAAATGCCAGGCAGCCAGTTAAAAGAAAAGACATTTTACATGTTTAGGTCAGGGACACAAACAAACAAACAACCAAACATAGACACTTACGCAAAATACACAAAATAATAAAACCAATCAAAATCCATGAACCAATCAAAACTCGAAAGAAAAACATGTAACTCACCGCGCAGAGCACAGTTACGATTGGTTTTGGTTTTACTTAGAAAGTGGAGCAGCGCACCATGTTCATTCGGGGTCGAACAGTGATCGGTTTTGCGTCGCTACGCTTTACGATTGGCTTAAAAAACTCGCGCCACTTTTTCATCCAATCAGAAGTCTTAAAACCTAACCCAATTCAACTCGTTCGCATACGATTCCCGCACTTTAATTTGCTCCAGCTGCATCGCAAAGCCTAGTGGTAAAAACCAATGAAATGAAAAACATTATTAATTATGTGACTGCGGTAGATTCTCAAAGATAATCATTTTAATATGTTACCGAAATGCCAAAGTTACGAATTACTTCACATCAAACGGATAAATATTCCGGAATATGAGCTGCACGTGTAAAGCCTCTTTTCCATTAGGGTATGGTGTTTTGTGTGTGTGTGTGTGTTCGAACGATTCTAAATGCTGGTGTGTGTTAATCAGTTTGGAATTCACTAGCATTCTCTAGGTATACAATCATACAATGATACACTAAGGCGGCGGCGGCTTATATTAAGGAATCTTGTATTCTGTTTTAAACTGTCCTCAAATTCATTGGATTGACTTGTTCAATGTAATGTAATTTGGAATTTGTATTAAAGATTGAAGATTAAATATTAAAGATCAAGATCGAAAGCTATACTGAGTGCTGGAAGAAAACCCAATTTAAAGCCTATGGATTAGACTGGCCGAATATAAATACTGTATTTCCCACCATGTAAGTTTTGGTTGTAGGTCCCGGTTGCGCTTTCTGTGAAACAGAAAATGGAAAGGAATTTCTCTTGATTCAGCGATTTTTAATGGTCGATTGCTCTTTCCGGAGGGTTCGATTCCTCCAAGAAAAATAAGTATTCTCCATTTTTAATTTTCTTCCTTTTGCAACACATTGTATACACGTTTGGTTTACCATACATTCAATTTCCACGCAAGATAGCCAGACCAATGAATGCGAACAATTTTTATAGTTTATCTAGTAATAAAATAATAATTTCATTCTAGACATCCAGTAGCGAGGAAACAGACCCTTATTTATAGATGGACTATTAGTTACCCGATCTGCTTCACTAGTTTCAAGCTCTTGTGGAATTGATCTTGACGTAAAGACTCCAAACAACAATTACATTAATTCAGCTGGAAGAAGCCTCTGACCTCTTTTGGACAATAATCTTGAGAAAATTTTTACCAACTACTGTTCCAGGTTCAGTGTCAGTTTTAATCTGAGATCAGACGCGAAAAAAAAGAACGCCTCATTTTACAGTGTATCATTTTCAGGCTAACCACTCGTTTATTGGTCCTTATTAGAGATTTTGCGATAGATTAATGAAAGCTATGATACTCGGCATTCCTATTTTCACTCGCCATGAAGATTTTGTTATTTCATTTTGTGCTCAGAGTATGTTTCAGGTCACTATAGAATTACGGTATCCAATGAACCAATCATAGCGAGCGTACGTTCTATGCTGTTATTTTCAGTAAATTCTGTAATTATCACTTCGGCTCTTACCAACATGACAACCATTTCTTGTACCACAATTAGCATACAGAACCTGATACCATACTACTTATTTCCCTACTATTAACACTTTATGCAATTTTGGTTGTTATTAGATACTATTAAATATACTGGTAGTTTCAGGTATCGCACATCAGCCGAGTTTGGTACCACCGAAGCAAACGGCAAGACCGTATATTATTAAAACCTCGGGCATAACGCTTTCAGGCACGTCTACGTGACACTGTCAGTAATGTTTTCTCGTCCACCAATCAGAGTGCTTTAATTCTTGTTTCTATCACGTAGCAGATGTTACCAGAATACTACTTGCCATGCAAATTACACGTGAGCACATCGTGATGTCGTGATGTACCCATGATTCCCTCTTCCTAGTACAAAGACAACCTTCTTGTTTACTGTGTAAACACAACAAAAAAAGGTAGAAGTGAAACCCTTGACATCAATTCGGTTTCATGTTTTATTGCTTAGATTAAAAGTTAGATTATTAAGCGAGTTGGCCCAAATGCATTTAGTTTTTTTCGCGTAAACGAAATAAGCCCGGCGTTCATTGTACTCGTTATTCAATTATCGAAATGATGACGATTACAAACTCATTCATCCGGAACACATTTACAATCTGCTCTTCAGCTGGCGCAAAGCCAGCGCCTAGCGATTTCGCTTGGTCTTGAACTAAGACGATAATATCGAATAGAATCTTGCTACACAAAAGGATTAATATGATAAGATGTCTGTGAATTTTCGATGGCCCTTCAGCTGTCACGATGTGATTTGTGTTCAAATTGAACTGCCTAACGAAACTTTAAGGTTGTGCTCCTTTGCCTCCAGTCAAGGTCGCGCGAATTATGTTACTAGTTGCTAAGCATCAGGTAGAACTTGTTTGTTTGTCTTGGAAAGCAGTTGATACGTTTTGATAATGATCAACCATTGTTTCATTTCAGATTTCAACAGCTCTTCCCCCGTGCTCGTCCTTGACTTGCGCGAATTAAAAATTTATTACCGAAAATTATATTTCGGCAAATCGGATTCGTCGAAATGAAGATGATTTATTACTTTCTTTCCTTTCCACCGACATGTCACAATGCTTGACACCTGTAATGTACACTGTTCATCGCATCCACTTGCTCGCATCCCTGCGCGACACTATATTTGTGCTGGGAATATCCTCTGTCCAGATTGCTCGGGAAAACTGTGCAATGCTTATTATTTCAAGTTATGCAATACTGCTTGTCTGAAGAAGTGAAATTGTGTTACCGAAATGAAATATCGGAACATATTGTTCCAAGCAGTATAACACAGTACCATTAACCCCCTCCGGATTTCATATGAGATTCTTTATGCTAAAATCCGGCTATTTATGTGTTTTAACTTTTGCTAACCCGTCGTATGCCTCTTACTTGTTGAGTAAGAAAGAAAGTGCTGATTGTCTGTCCCGGAGTCCACTGTCCAAAATATTCCTTTGTGGTATTGTAATACGAGACATCACGATGAAGACTCCGCCTTTCCAAGACTCTCAAATGTCACAACGGACAACACGCACGTATCAAACAGGATTTTACCGGTTAATCTCGTATGAGCGACAATTGAATTGTAGTGTGACGTCACGATGTAAAGGTGTCACTTTGCAAACGGCATTCGCGAAACGAAACTCGAAGAAAACGTGTGTTCAGAAAATTTTGAATTAAACTCGTTCCTTCTGCCGTTCAATTTTTAAACCTGAGGTTTTTTTGGACGCTTTAGAGTGTAAAATTATTCATTGCAATAATGGAAACTAGAAGCTGTTTCGATTTCTGTTGCGAACTGTCATCGCTAATTGGTTTAGCAAAAGACGCTTCATGGTATAAACTTCTTGGAATAAACCTTTTGAGAATAAGAAGATTTTGAACGCGAAATCTGGAAGAGTCATGGTACTCAGCACAACATCTAGCGGAAAGAAAATTGAGAGGTCAAAGAAATATTGTCAAAATTGTAAACACGATTTATGGCTATTGAAGGCCGTGACCAACACGAATGCGATTTGCGTTATGGCGGCTCGAGAGCCAATCAAAGTCGAGGACGGTTGGGTGTGTGTCAGTTACAATTGCAACGGGTAAACACACAAACAAGCTGTCAATCACGCTTACGTCATTCTAAACAATCCGAAGATTCACGAGTGAATGCGATCATTCACGAGTTTGCGCACCTGTGCTCTGCAGAATCTTCGTGACAATATTCGGCGAAAGCGTTCCGTTCGTGACGTCAAAAGACGCGTGGTTCGCTTGAGGGCGAACAATAATGGCCGCGTTCGTGTGGTGAATGACGTTTTCGGCGGAATAGTGCACAGGCTCCATGAAAAACTTGACATTTGTAATTCTTATTGATCGAAGTTTCGAATAAGAAACTCCCGCCATTAGGGAATCATGGCGAACGCATCAAATGTTTTCCGGGTTGGAGGTGAGTGCGATCACACTAGAACTTCAGGGAATTTTTCACTGAAATACGTGAACTTCCCTCCTCGTAAAATTGTATCAGATGGCGCTTTTGTCCTTGAATTTTGAATGCTTCATGTCTTGTGTGTACCCCAACTAGGAAGTAATAGTATTTCTGTGATGAAAGTGAGAGATTTTTTTATGCGCGGACGATTGCGTTATTTTGCCCGTTTGCCGGGAGGATGAACAAAAGCTCCGTACGGTGTACGAGTGTTGTCGGGGACTTCACTGTTATCCTTCTTTACCAGAAAACCCGAGGGAAGTCTCGCGCAATTGGGTTCTTGTAACCGGCAAATTAAGGGCTGTATGAAAGAAATTGATTTCATTGGTGAGGGACGAAAGGAAAACCGAAAAACTTTTCGAATCGTCATTTCTTGTCTGTTGATTTCGTGCGCGCGGTTACCAGCTTAGCGGCTGTCTTGTGTCTTCGTGACCATGTGCGTTTTTTCCGTTGCAGAACGTGTTTTGGACGAAATTAGAGAGTTTTATACAACTTAACAGTGTTAACCAACTTTTCTTTATTCACAGATTACGTATATGTTGAAACCAACCCGGCGTTACCGTATCAAATACGAAGAATTGAGGAGTTGACTAAGGTAAAAATTTAAGGTGGCTCTGAGCCTATATTCATGAATATGTTAATTACGCGCGGACATGTGGAAATTAAGGAATCTTTGATCTTGTTCTTTTAGACTAGTAATGGACAAGTGGAGGCCAAAGTTCAGTGTTTCTATAGAAAGAGAGATTTATCATCAGCCCTTGCCATGCAGGCTGAAAACCATTTGTGTAAGTTAAGTTTAGCTAAATGTTGTACTTTGGGGACATCTGTTGCCTGGAAAGTACTCCCATATTTTTTGTAATTTATATTGTAGCAAAATGTCTCTTTGTGTTAACCATGTTATCAAACAAGTTACTAATTAGATGCTGAAATTTTGGATAATTAAACTCATTTCCTTACTTTGTCATAATAATATGAAAAATGTCCTGTTCTCCAAGCAAAGCTCTTATTCTTAATTCATCATAATTACCTTTATGATCCACATCCAAGCATGTGAAAAGTTTTCCTGAAATGCACAGCTGCGGTAAAATTCCAGATTTGATTGGTTTTCTGCAATTTAATTCATGCCCAGTTGAGTGGACTATTGAGGTCGTGCATCACTGCACATGTAGTCAGGGCCATAGCTAGTAAAAGCAAACTGAGGCACTTGCCTCAGTCATCTTTTTCCTTTTTGTTGCTTGTAATCATCATAAACACCCTAAATACCTAGGAAGAGAATTTTACCATGCACATTGCCTCAGTCATAATGTTTTCATGGATACTGCCTCAGTGTTTTTTTCTGGCCATGGCCCTTGTAGTAGTTGAAATTCCTCTCAAGGGTTGTAACAAGTAAATGTTTAGTAGTGGATTCAAGCAAGGCGTTACATAAGAAGACAATGGAGGGAACTATGGACGGGAGGTTATTAGAGTTCCAAGTAGGAATTTAGTGTTATGTTATGTCATTGCATAGTAAATATTCCAAATTCCTTAAATTGATGACATGTAAACACCCTTTCAGATCAAATGTCAAACGATAATCTCATATTTCAATGGAAGGGTACTAACTGTATTTCACATGCTGGAATAATCCCAGGCCAGTCTGTTAGTTAACAGGAATAGGAAGTATATCTGCTCTCTCATCAAGAGGAATGGTGAAATAGAGATTAAAATTGCAGTGTTCTTTTGAGAAGACTGTTTTAACATTCAGTCTGGGTTTTTAGCTATATTTGGTAAGCAGTAGGTAAAATGCAGACACTGAAAATAAAAACAGGTAAAATTGAACACTGAAAATAGAATTCTTGCTGGTAGCTGTTAGCAGCTGCAAGTACGACCTGTGACCAGTACTACTTGATTAAATTCTCTTTCTTTAAAGAAGCTATGTCACGGTTTACGCATCTTGAAAGTTTTTTAAGTTCATCTTTTGTAATCTGTGTTAGTCTTCTCCTTCCCTGACCATGCTTGTTCCTTAATAGTTTATTATTATTATCTCTTTGGTGTTTTTCCTCCTTAGTTAACTAATATTCTCAGGTTTCCTTCAATCTGAAGGTAATTTTGTATGTGGCCAAAACAACTTGAAATACTGTCACTGAGCTCCTCTAATGTCTAATTTAAGCATTTTTAAGATTCCAGAATGCATGGATTTGATGGTTTTGTGTCTTGTTTCGAAGTTCTTGGTAGTGTGTGTTGGTAATATTTGTGCTTGATTCTATCTTTCCTACAGTGCAAGCTGAGGAAGATGCAGAAATTGAAATGGGGGATAGTGAAATGGAAGATGTGCTAAGACATCAGCTGAGTCACAGAGAAGTTTTCTTGTCTAGACAGTATGAAAACATTAATGCCAACACCATAAGGTACATCTAAATTAAAACATTGATAAACTCAAATTTCATCCAAAATCTTTAAATCATAAAGGCATTTTAACCCAAGCAGTCCCATACCTGATCAAAGTCTAATTTCTCAATACAGCATTGATAAAATTGTCAATACTGGTGAACTTGAAAAGAATGTCATTATCTATTTTACTGTGATTCAGGTTCCGCCATAATAGTTTTATATATATTTCAATGAGAAAGACACTTAAGTTACATACTTTTTGCTGTTGTGAATATTTTAATGTGAATTCAGAAATGACAGACTGTAGAGATCTTTAATATGGTTTTCTTTTAGTACGACATGTAACCATGCACTTTAAGACCATGAATGTTAAAACCTCAGGTTAAACTAACAGCAAATTGTCCACTCCCTTAAAACGGTCAGGTCTAAATTCTGGCATACACTGCTTATGCAAATTTAGTGGTTTTGTTCAAATCACTAGTGGTCCATGTATATGTTGTGAGTCAAAAAATTGGACTCAGGTGTTACAGACAGCAAACAAGTCGATCATATGAGAAATTAATAATTTTTTGTTTTCATTTTTATACATGTACATATACTTATTGAAAAGAGTTTCTGTTAGGGTTTTATTTGACCAGTAAAAAAAAGCATGGTTTATATATTCAGCCGTAAAAATTTGAACAAAATGAACAAGAATTGGCAGGGGAAATGTTTCATTTAATAATAAGTACAGGAACCCCTCCACAGGGATTAAAATTTCATCGAACAATATCGAAATACATTTCTATAACTAATATGTACATATATTATACTCCAAAATAACATTGCATGCACAAAATACATTTTCCATTGCACAGATATTCCTCAATAGGCTAGCATCTCTATGTTTACATCTATATCTATGCATATTAATAATTAATATGGACTGGTTGGGTAATCAGCAAAGCATACTCACATAGGCTATGAACCACTTTTAAATCTCTCTTCCAAGAGAAATAATGGTGAAGCCCAGATTTAAAAAAGGTTGAAATATTGCGCTTGTCTTTGGTACGATTTAATATTATTTTGCAAGTGTAAAGAAGAGTGGATGATATAGACATGTGCATTGCAATTAATGCATATAGTATAATGCAAGTTACTTTTCGTGAAGTATGTCAATGACTGTTTCTGGAAAGTTTTTGTTTGGTCATGTGATATCCTGTCAGAAAAACTGGCAAGTTGTATGGTATACTTTGATTTTGTGAATATTGTGGGCTAAATATATGGGAGGAATTCAGTTTTTCATACTGTGCATTTTTGTGTTTTAGGGGAAAGTGTTTGGTGACACTTTACAATGAAGCAGAAGTGTTACCAAAATATTTAGAAAAGGAGGTGTGTTTGTGTGTTATTACATTCAGTACTTTTAGTTAAAATTGTCTACATCATTGAGGTCTGGATAATAGTATTGAGATTCAGCCATTAACTAATTTTTTGTGTTATCTTCCATTGTAAAATTGGGCAAAATCCTGAGTGATCACGTGCTCTATTATAGTGGTCATGTGTTCTATTATAGTGATTGAGGGTGATCAGGTGTCCTATTCCCCTTACAGGACTGGTTTCACTACTTTCTGGTTTATGATCCTCAACAAAAAACCTTGGTAGCAGACAGAGGAGAGATGGGAATTGGGACAGCATATCAAGCTCAAGTGCCTAAAACAGCAAGAAGAGGTAGAGGTCACTCAAAAAAACATTCCATTTGCTTGTGTACTTCAATTAGCTTTTTTAAGAAATCTTCGGCAAATGTGTTCTGAGGCGGGGATTGAGCGGGATGGAAAGAGCTTGTGAGAGATATAAGATACTGCCATGCATACTGTACAAGTAGCTGTGTCAGCAAAAACATGCCTGAAAAGTTCTTGAACCCAGCAGCAATTTGTTTCTCCCTAGAATTTGTTGTATTTCATAGTGTCTAGTTCCATGCATGCCTCTTGTATTCCTATTTAGTAAAATCCCCCTCTTTGACAATAAGTTCACAGGAATATCTTTCAAATTTATATATTAGTACAAGGGTTATTTCAGAAATTAACAGAACACATACGCGGATAGTTTTTTGGCCCAAATTATTGTTAATGTGAATGTTGTCTTGGTAAAAATAATAATTATTGTAGGGCTTCAAGATGATAGAGATCTTGTTAAGCTCACAAGAGTTATTTCAGTAGTTGACAGTACACACATATTTTTCACCTCAAATTATTTTTAATGCAAATGTTGTCTTGGTAAAAATACTTGTAGGACTTCAAGATGATAGAGATCTTGCTAAGCTGGAGACTTTGGTTTGGGATCCAAACAATCCTCTACAGGAACAACACGTTGACCAGTTTCTTGTGATTGCAAGGTACCATGAAATTCCAAGTTGTCTTGATTTGCATTTCAGTCCAACCATTTTTCTTTTGCTTTCATGGAAGTGACCTGGCTGGTTGCTTAATTGAAGTGCAATAGAACACCATTAGTCCAGTCACCAACGGACCACAAATATCTCCAGGGCCATATTGTTGGGGTGGCCGTATTTAAGGTGTTCTCATAATAAGAAAATGACTGACTGAGCTATTGTTCAGACCAGAATAAAGTGGCCGTAACAACGAGGTGACTGTATTATTGGGGTGGCTGTAAGACAGGGTTCCACTGTAGTTTAAAACAGTGAGCTGGTTGTGTTTATTTGAGAACCTCCAGATTGAATCTTGGTGAACATGGGCAGTCAAGGAGTAAACAGGGCTCACTTTTTTTTTTTTTACAAAACTGTTAATATGTATTTATTATTGATATTTTGGTAGTAGTATAAATGCAGATGTTCATGTATTAGAGAATAAAACAGTGCTGACTAAGTCACTAAAAACAGACAAGTGTATTCATGTAAGCTTCTGTCTGAACTGACATGGAATAGATCATTCTGGTTGCCATAATTTATTCAATATCATTCCAAATACATACATCTAAAAATTGCTGCAGTCTAATGTTCACACTTTTGTTTCATTGGGAATTAGTTAGGCAGATATGTTTCTTTCTGAAGTCCATATGTTGAGTTGGTCAGGTGATGCTGTACCTACCTTCTAGTCCTATCAAACTTGAAAAACTGCTTGGTCATGATCAATATTGGTTCTTATTTGAATTGTAGATCTGTTGGTACATTTGCAAGGGCTCTGGATTGTAGCAGTTCGGTAAAGCAGCCCAGCTTGCACATGAGTGCTGCAGCAGCATCAAGGGACATTACATTGGTGAGTTTGTTAATTCATACCCTGCAGGTCTATAAATTAGTCTTAGTTCCAGGTTTTACTTGTTTGAGACATATTTCCATAATGCTCTAGGGGTATCATTGGGCAACCATGAGCTCAGTATTTTCTTAGAATATCTCCATGCATGTTAAATAGCCTGGATAAACATGGGGTCTCTCTTTCTTTAGTCAACTGTTTTATTTCTCGAGTGATGTCTGAGATATTCCACCCAAAAACATCCATGGAGATCTACATCTATAAAGAGATAGTTTGATGTCTTGGATAGTTGTTGGCTGTAGTTGCAAATGTAGTGAAAAATTTGAATCTGAGTAGCAACCATTCATTTATTCATGGATCTCTTTAGAAAAAAATTTAGGGCATATTACTGACATTACCTGAGCAGAGAAAGACTTGAGTGTGTGAAAAGGATTGAGTTACATGTATGTCATGTCATGCATGACTGATAGAAACCAACATAACATTTATTAGTAGAAATATTTCACTCAATAATAACTTGTTTACTGCTGAGGCTTATAAAATGTTCTTTAGCCAATGCTAAATATAGTATGCAAATACTAGTTACTAGAAGATTGTTATTGCATATTTTTGATGTTTTGAATTGCAAAGCTGACTGATAGTTTGATTTACATATTGCTTTTGTATTGCATTTCATTTCAAACTGGTTTTAGCTTGTCTGTATATTGCTAGTTTGTTGCTTGTACCTATAATTTGTTGGAAAATTCAGTTCACCCTCTGTCTATTGGTGGTCTGTAATATCAATATTTCGGTTAACTGCTCAGGTATACCATAGTTGAAATGCACGTAGTAATAATAATGGATGCTGAGCTAAATTGACACGTTTATGCATTTATTCTGCTTTGGAAAGTTCTAGAAGCATCCCTGCATAGATTTAACCTTATAGTACATGTACACTGTGTAGACAAATTAGTTTTTGAAATGGTGTGAGAAAAGTCTTGTTTTTTTAGTAAGCCTGAGATGGGCATTTGTCCAGGTTGACAATTTCTTGCCTGCCATACCCTTGATCTAGAAGCTTCTCATATTTTAGGAGAAAACAAACCAAAAAACATAGACAATCAAAACCATAGTTTTCACTGCCTTTTTTTTTAAAATAATAATATTTAGACTTGAATATGTTGGCATGAACTGTAGCTCCTTAACCTGTACATGTATTCATATTGAACTAGTCTGAAATGTTAAGTTTAATTTTTCTTTGTTTTAGTCTCATGCAATGTGTGCTCTACATAACAATGGTTATAATGTGAGCAAGGCAATAGCTAGTCTAGTTCCTGCAGGGGGACCCATCCTGTGCCGTGATGAGATGGAGGAGTGGTCAGCAGGTCAGTCAATACTTCACATATTTTGCATACATCTGTGATTATAAATGAGTGTTTAATATTGTAATTTTTGAATTCATGGTATATGGTGCAATTTATAGTTCATAACATTTTGTCTATGATTTATCATAGGTGAGGCAAATCTGTTTGAAGAAGCCCTTCAGAAGTATGGAAAAGATTTTACTGACATTCAGAAAGACTTTGTGAGTAGTAATTTGTAGAGATCCTTCTTGGTTAATTTAAATGAACTAGCTCAGAATAAATCTCTATCTCACCAGCTTTGCATGCTGCTCCTGCCCTATTTTAGAAATTTTCCGTACTTCAAAACTTATTGAAAAGCTTGTGAGGTGAGATAAAAGTGTGAATATGATGGTGTGACCTAAGGGAAATTAATGCGATGTATGCTAAGGAAAACAAGTTATTAAACCTGTAGAATGTGAAAGAGAATGACTGATAATAAACAGTTCATCTTAGAGAATTTTGCAAAATAGAGAAAATATTTATTGGTTACTTTTATGTAAACTGAATCTGGTCTCATTCTTGGAGTCTTTTGTTTTAGCTTCCATGGAAGAGTCTTTCAAGTATAGTGGAATATTATTACATGTGGAAAACCACAGACAGATATCTACAACAGGTTAGCTTTAAAATTAATGAGAAACACTCTACAAGGATTATTAATATTACTTAGTTTGTTGTCTAAGTGTATTGTTATAAATGCTCTTAGATCACATTTGTACTTCATGAACATGACAACATAATTTTAACATGGTATGTGGGTATGGTATTTTGACATACCATATATACTAACAAGGAACTATTTCAAGAGGCTTTGGTATGTGTGCCATTTTTTTAGTAACTGTCCCAAAACTTCTCAGTCATATAAATGGGCCTTTGGTTATTCAGTAGGTGTGGGTAAGAAAGGCACTGTAAACATGCTCACGCTAGTGGGACTAATTTTATAATTTTCTCAATGGTTTTGTTTTAATCTGTTTACAGAAACGACTCAAAGCAGTTTCAAAGGAATGTAATTTAACACAGATATACATACCTGGCCTGTAAGTGGTTAATCATGTATCATTTGAATTTGTAATTCTTTGCCAGGATTTTGTGGAGACTGGACAAATTCTGCTTCATCTTACAGTCAAATCCCCTTGACAAACACCTCCTATAAGTGGCCACCTCTCATATGTGCGTAGGTGGATCTCACAAACACACATGCTCATAATTTTTTCTTTACACAGATACATGTACCTCTCATAATTGGGCACATTTTTTGGAACACATTTTGTGGGATGTAAATGACTTCATATTACTGACCAGTATGTTTCCATGGCACAGTCAATTAGATAAAGATGAGTTTTTTGGGTGACAAAAATCACATTTTCTGTTTCAGTGGTGGAAACACGACCCAATCAGGGAAAAAGCAAACATCAACCATTATTTTGACTCCACCACCGGGTGTGGCAACCAATCTTTTTGGTGTGTCATGTGAAAGCTGTTACGGTAAGAACATGGCTTTAATTGATTTAATATCATTATTAAATACTGAATAACTCACTTGCATAGTGAACAATTATTGTTCCATGACTGTGCATTGGATATGAGTTGGCTATAACAATCTCATTCATCTCATATACAAGTGTCCAACAAGCTTGAGTGGAATCATGTTTTATTTAAAAGGCCCCCAAAATGGGCAAAACTTTAAGTGCCCATAATGTCAATTTTTTTTTTCGCCCATCTAATTCTACATTTCACCTAATGAAGTTCTGTGAAAAAATTTTTTGATTTGGATAAAATGCAATTTTCTTACGAATTTTTACAAGTTCAAAATTCTATTTTCTTGCGGCCAACCCCTGCTGCTGATCACAGGAATAATGTGCTCAAAATGGCCACATGACTGATGTCTGTGACCTAGGTTCAGGAACCTGCGATGAAGACTGATGTTCTTTTCTGGATCATTAATGTTGTTACAAACAGCGGCAACGCACCTTTCTGGCATTTTCAACTAAATGTAGACAACTCTGAAGCAAAATTCCC
>Ga0126338_10000110_pt1 | contig 30572 bp, 12 predicted proteins | sample OrbCmetagenome_2_FD_92529 | JGI IMG/M metagenome (GOLD analysis project Ga0126338, IMG submission 92529) | Coral microbial communities from Petempiche,Puerto Morelos, Mexico - Orbicella C C metagenome | ecosystem: Host-associated > Invertebrates > Cnidaria > Coral | place: Petempiche,Puerto... | reverse complement strand
AATAATAATAATAATAATAATAATAATCCGGCCGTTCTCGCATATAAAACCTACTGTGAGTATTGCCACTCCAGTTTCCCCTTCCTCTGGAACATTTTATTTTAATTGTCAATCAACGCTGTATTCCGTTGCTGAAGTTTAGTTCTTAGCTTCTTCGGGTCACCTACTCGATCAGTTTCACAAACTATGTGGGCGTCCCAAACTCCACATGCGCCTGCAAGGACTCATGGTATTTATATTCATCATCTTGGACTGGATATTTGTTTTGATGAATGCAACTAACATGATTCCTTGCAGGCACGTCTCAAAGAGGCAACTTGTTATAAAATTAGTTTTTCTTCTTCTCCATCTTTTTCTTCAGGTCTTTTTCTTTCTTGTAGTGCTAACACTCCAACCAAGACCACACGATAAAATTTTTGTACAAATTTAACGAGAAAAACCCTTGGACATTAATAGTTTTTCAACAAATTATTGCACATTACAAAGGCAATTTATGGTCATGTTCATTCGTTGAACACTTTAATGCCATTGGTCAATTTGCCAGAATTTGCTTGGTTAGCCTAGGGGGAAGTACCCGCACTGTAACGATTTTATGTGAGTTGAATGGAATTGTCTTAGCATTGACCTAATTGCTCAGTAGCATAGCCAGTCCCAGGTTACGCTTAGCAGAGAGGCAGTATGAGACGGTTGAAAGTCTTGTTCATGAACACACGAGGGAAAAGCCGACAAAAAGACGGTAGAATTTTCGTAATAGCCAACTGGACCCATAATCAGGGATGGACACTGCAAGGGAGAACCGTTCATGGAGGAGTGGAACAAATTGCATTGTCCTCATAATTTGCATTCTTGTGGAAATAGGTTCACAGTACTTATAACTTCTGTATTGTTTTCCCTGTGTTGGAATGATTGATTAAAATACTTCTAAGTAAGTAAAAACCATTGCTTAATGCGCTTATCTCCAGATCGAGGGGTTAGAGCCCTGGCCGGAGACACTGTGTTGTGTTCTTGGACACTTTACTCCCACAGTGCCTCTCTCCACCCAGATGTACAAATAGGTACCGGCGAACTTAAGGACATTCGCGCGAAATTTTCCAACATTGATTTTTTTCTGAGACTTTTGCCACTGTAAGACGACGAGTTAGTTATGTCAGAAATGTAAAACATGGGGGGTCACCGACTTCGTTTTGGAGAGAACATGCCCGGAAGAACACCCTAAATCTGGAAAAAAAATCGGGCTTCGTTAGCGAATAAGGCCAGTGTCTGTAAACCCAAAGATATTGCAATTAGATCTTTGAAGTGAAATGTTCTCTGCCCGTTATTGTTTAAGTGGACCTATTAAGTGAATTTAGTCAATTGGTGAGGTTGCTTAAAGAACAAGTTCGCATTTACCGACCATAGTTTCACGCGCCTTGCAGCCGCAAGATGGCAGGATTCGATGTCCCCTGGACAGAAATCTTGAAATTTTTTCAACTTCCCGCATTGATTTTTTGTTCATTTTTGGACAATGTGGAGATAATTGTAAATAAAATCTGTTTCCGGAAAGAAAAGTAGGGGTCACTGAACGACAAAGATTGTTAAATCCAGGCAAAGCTATAGCAATGGCCATCTGCGCTATCATTGTTCATTTTATTACTTAGCGCGCGCTCTCATACATGACGGGATACTTCTAATCACTTCATGCTACGGAAATCGGGCTAAGCTCCGGCCTGATGAGCGACTTGGCTCGTATACAGACTTAATCGCCTACGTGACTTTAAAGACATTTCTCTTACATTTAGTGGTATTAGTCCCATTAGGAGGGGCAGCCACGTCACAGATGATAGATGTAGCTGTAATGACGTCGACATCTCGCGCCACTCCTTTCAAATCGTCGGGAAAGTCCTGGAAACAAATATATTGCTTATATGCTGTAAAATTGTCTTCAACGTGTTAGCGCTAAAAATATTAAACAAAATATGAAATTACATGAGGTAGTTTCAACTTTTGGTGCACATGCAATGATTCTGTTCAAACGTTAATTAAAATACACTGCATGCATTTATCCAGAAGTAATATCACTTATTCTTGCTTTTTAAATTGGCTCGACCCTCACCGTGGTCTTCTTCTGGGCGTGATGTAATCCAGTCCTGGTCCCCTCTCTCTGGCACCCAACGCTACGCTCTCGAGACAAAAGGACCCGCTCTCCCGAGAGCGTAACGTTGCATGACAGAGAGAGGGTTAAGGCGTGATGTCGCAAACGTTAACTAATGAAGTAATTAATCACCCAACACGGCTAAACTGACCCCTCAGTTTCAACGGACCAGAACTACTTTTGAGGCCATCGACAGACAAACATGTAAACTTTTCACTTAAAATGTCAGTCACTGACCAAAAACAGGTCATTTCAGACCCACCCTTACCCAAACGATCACAAAAGATAAACTAGTTCACATCTACACGAACTTTGCTTATTCCAAAATTCCAAAGAAAAACGCCTTAGACTCTTGTTGAAGTTGAACAATCTGATTTCAAAGCAGACACGTTTCATTTGTTCTAACCTTGTTCCAGTAGTATTTTAACACTACACGCCTTAAGTGTCCTGCAGGGCATGATGAGGAATGAGATGAGACACGTCACAAGTTCAAAACAACTGCTATGGATTTCTTTTAATTTAAGTTCTAGGAATTACATAGAAGATTAAGAGAGATTACGAAGTAGTGTAGGACTGGGAAGGAGAAAGCAGCATTCAACGTCTCTCCCTAGTCACGCTCGCAACTTTTTCCCCGCGCTCGTCCCAGATTTTCTTCGGATAGGAGTTGTGTTTCGTCAAACTAACACTAAAATGTAGCGGCTTTTACTTGTTTTGCAGTCTTCATATGACTGCGTTGTTTTCATTGCCACTCTACTTAATTATGCAATAATATTATAAAGAGAAAATATATAGAAGTTGTTTTCACGAGAAGTAGCCAAGAGAAGATGAAGGGTGAGACAGTTGATCACTCATCAAGCTATTTTTAGATCACTCTCAGTGTCTGAAATCCAGGAGCGTCTAAAAATAGAAAATTTCTGGGGATAGCCCAAGTGGCTTTACAAGCATTTTTATCAGTAATGTTGTTTAGATCGTGTGCATATAGTGTTGCATCGGAAGAAAATGTAAAAAGAGTGTTCAAATTGCTAAAGCGACCAGCTCTTGCTATCCTGAATGCAGACATGGGAGAGAGAAGTAGAGTATTATTTGAAGGACTCAATTGATTGCCGCTGAAAGATGAAATAAATCTCTTTAAGTGGAAATTAATATTTAGGCGTATTCACACAGGCTGACTGTCCGAGTTACATAACTAATACCTAGAAATTCAGACTCGCATAGTAGGGTTGTCGTTATGCAAATTATCATTTAATTTGTCCTCGGTGCAATAGAGAAACGTAAGTTCAAGTTCATGGGCAAAGCTCTGGAATGGAATTCCTCTAGAAATACATGAAAAGGACACAATTGGTTCTTTTAGCTCGGCCATGAAAAAAAAAAACATTTCTTAGCATAGTCTTGTGAATAGAGATATTCGTGTGCTTTGAATTAATTTTGATTTTTAATGATTATTTTTCATATACATTTCAACTGTAGATGTATAGATGTTTTGCAATTAATATTCATACCCGTCCTTCCTCTTGGATTTCTTCCTCGGCTCCTCTCAGGAATTTTGGTCCGTCGACATCATCAAGCCACGACTCCTGCAACTGAATTTTTAATTTTAAATTTTAAATCTGCATCTTGATGATAAACAGTTAAAACTTGAATAACGTGCTCAGGCTCCTTCGTTTGGGATCATTTTCCATTTTGTAATTGTGTTAAAATAAACAAGTTGAGGAAAGATTGTTCCTCTGTTAATGGTATTTTTGCTACAAGTATTTGTTATCAAAGAGAAATAAAAATTAAACCGCAATGGGTCGAGTGTTGTTATTACTACTTTTTTTTCATAGTAACTACATGAAAATAAACCCTACTGTTTTTTATTAAAGATCATGCGAATAAATTCTATATTTACCTTTCGCGTGCTAAACATGAAACCTTATGAACAGTAATGTAAGGTATTATTGCACAACCCTATTCTCAATGAAAACTATCCACGTGCAGTCAACTTTTTCGAAGCGCACACCAACTGTAAGACTAGCACCTTCTCTAACGCAGACATAGATGGTTGGATTGACTTGGCCTTGAATTTTACGCGTTTGTCTTTAACGTCACTGAGCTATTGATAAACAACCACTGATGTTAAGGAGAAGTAGTCACATGTGCACGTATTGGACGTATTTTCAATATTCATTGATTATCGTCAAATGGAACTCCGAGAAAATTCAGTGTGCCTTGTAACCAGTCCCTGCACTCTGCCAAAACTTCTCAAGGAGCTATTTTAAAACTGCGAAGCTCTTGTGGTTATGTGTGTCGTCGTGGAAACGTGAAACTCTATGACAGTGCTAATTCGATCGTCTTTATAACAGCCCGCGCACAAGTAAATAGTCAGTCTGCGTAAAAGAAACTAAGCCCTGGGGCAAACGTCGAATCTTAGTCGAACTTAATTTCTCGAACCTATAAATTTGAAATAGGCGCAAGAATAGTGCGACGTTTGCCGCAATTAAGTTCGACTCAAATTAATTGGTTTGGCTCTAGGATAAGTTCGACTTGCCAAGTCGGATAATACGACAGTGGTTTGGCGTTTCAGCAACGCCGTTCTAAACACGCGCAAATTATAAACTAATTGATTATGCAAATTATGCAAATTATAAACTAATTGATTCAAATGTGATAGACTAGGCAAACGTCACAAAAACACATATTCCCCCATCTACCAAACGCTATTCCCCCCGCCCCCCTCTCCCCTGACGAGTATGTTTCATGGTTTTTTTGAAGGTATTTTCGTACCCATGCGGAGAGGAAGATCTAACACGTCTTTTGTCATTCAAACGACGTTCTAAAACTGTTGTAAGTATAGATACATTGATGCATGTTGCCACTTTGTAGTTTTTAATAGCATAGAATTATATGACATGACATTATTCACAATCATAAACAACGGGATGAGAGAAAAATAAATATACACGAAGTGTAGTTAAATGTCAAATAGTTGATATTTTGCCCTCTTCCGCTAAGAAACAGTCGCAGTGTTGGAACAAAAATCATGGTAGGTTTCAAAACTGATGTAAAATTCTTACATTCAGTCGTTCATAAAAACAACTAAAATGTTAAAATTACAATAACAGAACGGAATAAATTGTATTATACAGAATCACCGCATTCTTTGAAAGGAGCACTGCTCTACTCTTCTAATGATTTTTATGTAAAAATCTGCCCTAGTCCAATTCTAAATTTTATTCGAAATTTACTCAATTTTCTGGAGTCAGTATTTTGGAAAGACTTGACTTTTACAACTGTTCCCATTTGCTTGAATTCGCACATTCAGTTAAAGAAAACAAAATTAGTGAAATAGAATTATTTCTACAAAAATTATGCTATTTACAGAAATTATATTTGGAGTAAGATGTGTTGGTTTGACATACATAACCACGAATTCATTCGATCGATCTATAACAGAATGTCAAAATTATGTATTTTATTTGTCACGTGACCGAGCTTAATGGGTTTCCTCAACAGAATTTTCTGTCACAAACCGCCTTTGTTAAGCACAAGTACTAGACTTTAGTAGTGAAAAGCGCTACTGGGTCGATGAGTTCGGATTCGAAATTTTTTAACTGTTCTATCTTACCTGATGTAAACTTGATGTAGCTGCGTGGAATAGAAAGGCGGCAATGAACACGAATTTTAACATGTTGGCAAGACTTTGAAATTATCACCCGACTGCTGCTAGCTTCTAGGGTAGTAAGTCCAAGCCCGGGAGCATAAGAGGCTCTTTTTATGCTTGCAAAGAGAAATTGATACTAAACAAGGATATATGTAGCTTTTAAAGCTAATTGCGTCACTAAATCTTATGACATCGGCTTTTTTATGAGTGATGGCCGTTTCCAAGGGCACTTGAATTTAAAATGTCGCTTGTACGAATCCTCGATACAAGGAAACCCCTCCGTTTTAAAAATACTGAATGGTTTGCCGTCACACATCTCGAGCTGAACCACATCCTGTGAATCAAAACACGTAGATATTCTTATGTAAGGAATAAAAACATCATATTAGTAGGGTTCATTTTCATGCAATTGCAATAAGCGTAAAAAAAACAACAACAACAACACCCGACCCATTGCGGTTTAATTTTTATTTCTCTTTGATAACGAATACTTGTAACAAAAATACCATTAACAGAGGAACAATCTCCTCTCAAATTGTTTATTTTAACACAACTACAAAAGGGAACGGAACACTTTAACTACTTAAGAAAACTATTAGTAATTAAAACTATTTACTCTCGGCTTGTTACTGTAACTTAGAAATCAAAGTGATCCACCGTCACGTTTTATGCAATCAAACTTAAGTGGAAACCATACTGTCTACTAGAGGTAATGTCATGGAAATTTTTAAGCCCGAAAAGACAAGGAAAGGAAAGCCCAGCAAACTAAGGATACAGAGATTTTTAACAAGCAATATCTGGCAATTGGTATTAAGTAATATTGTCTTCCAAATAGTGGTATTTTGCGGTCACATAAACAGGATGTAAAGTGATTTTGACATAATAGGCGTTTTATTTGAGAGATAATTAAACAAGTTCATTACGTCAAATCAAATGGTTGCCGGGAACAACTTATTCTTCGTCGCATGTTTCAAAGAGCCTTTTTTGGGAAATCTAAGTTAACACTCCCTCTGTCCCTTAATTATTATACAAACATTAAATGGGAAGAAGGTCACGTTTAAAGTTGTCAAAATCCGCCCTGGCTAACGACAAAACACACAACTGTCTTTTTATAAATCCTGACCAGTTTTCGGTAAACATTTTATCTATCACATTGCCTCCAATCGTTTCTCGTGATTTAAATAAACTTCCCACCTAATTTATATACATATTTTTTATTACGTATTGCTTTTTCTTACTTGTGAAACTTGACAATGAACAAGTTCCGAAGAAACAACAATATCAACTTCTTCTAGACATTCTGTAAACATCCTTTTTAGAATAGCTTTATAATGTAGGTACAAGTTTACAATATAAAACTTATGTATTCCTGCTTTTATCAAATTTCAGTACTAAATATAATAATCTCTTCTATATTTCCGTACGACTAATTCACTTCCAAAACACTTTTAAAAGTGAAATGATTAAGAGGGAATCCACCACAAGTTCGAGTGACTAGCTAGTGGACAAACACGTTGTACAGAGTTTATTTACATTGTATTGCAAACGTCTGTGCGACTGTTTTAAATATCGTCTCAAAAGAAATCAGTCTGAGAGCACCAAATGTCGAAATTAAATTTTGAAGTTCCTATGAAACACTTGAAAGTATTGGTGAAATGAAACTGATGGTGAAATGTTACCTGCATTTCCACAATTTCTCTGAGCTTTGAAAATCATTTTCTCGAGTACTAGTTCCCATAGTAAATTGTTTTTGGTGTTATTTCAGACAACTGTTTATATCTTCAGCTCGGGAGTTTAGAAAATGCAAACAGGGCTGCAATATACTTAAAGTTATTCTGATAGATGGAGAGATGTTCTTATTTTTACAGCAATAAATAAAATACCTTGCGAGGAGCAAACAGTGGCTTACTAAAATATCATCTTTCTCTCCTCTAAAACCTAAACATTCATAGATATCCAAAACGTGTGAGGCTGGTATCAAATGGACTGAAACAAAAAAACGATGAACCCTTCCCCAGAAGGTTTTCGTTACCGGGCATTCTCAGAAAAGATGGATTAATGTTTCCTTGTCTGTTTTGCACAAATAGCAATGAGCAGTCTCTGAAATTCCTATTTTAGATAGAAAGGAATTCGTTGCTTTACGTCTGTGGAGAAATTTGAACTGGAAGTTCCTTATCTTAGTACTGAGCGTACACAACCTTGGTAGTAAATAAATCGATCTCCAGCTCAAATCCTCCACCACTCAAGGTCATAGTCCTTTACCCATTTTTCTTGACTCTTTTGGGGGCTAGTAGAATTTTTTCTATGGGAATTTTATAAGCTAATTTAATCGGCTTGGTTGCTGCATTCAGTTTTCGCACCGAAAACCCCTGATCTTTTCATCTTGCGTCTTCAATTTCAAAGACTTCATAGCGCTCCTTATGGCCGAGGTCACTCCATAAAATTCAAAAAATTTCAAAATTAAAATTTTGTCCATTAAAAACTGAAATTGCTCGATTTCCGATCGGACTTTGTCGTATTGTTTTGGCCCTTCCTTTGAAGAGGTTTCTCGTATCAATAACAAATGGAAAGGCGATCCTGGTATGACCGTAGAACTCCTCCAAATTTTACGAAAATTAAACGAGCAACAAAATGAACTTGCTTTTGAGGTCTCCAGCTAGTTTTGAGATGCAAGGTTTATTTAAGAAATGCAATTCAATTGTACCGATTATGTTCATCGTGATATTTATGACGAAATGAACGGAAATATAGTCTGACTATCCCTATAAAAAAAATAGTTTCGTTTCCCACCGTCTGCTCTATGATCTGCCCAACTTTTTCTGTTGATCATTGCCTGATCTCTTTTCTCGAGTGTTTCTCAGCTTCATATGTTTTGTATGTAGTTAAGCCTCTGATACACTCTTTATAAACCGGGACTGATATTTTGAAAAGAATATAATTTTGTGTGTTGAAAACTTTTTAATACAATACAATACAAACATACGTTTTTTAATGTGGCTGAAAATACTAAACCGTATAAAATTTGTCGTCTCTCTAAAGGGCTAAACTAGCCAAAAAGTGACAAAAACTGCACTGTACTAGCCGTTTCATGCTAATAACATTTCTGCAAGAAGTTATGTGGGTCATATCAGGCGTTTATTTATGCTTGATATGAAGAATGAGGAATGTCCTGCCTCGATGTCAAGTAACAGATTACTGGAGGCGTTTCACAACAGGACGTTTAGAATCTAGTCATGTGTCATGACGCGTATTGCTTCAGATTAAAGAAATTTCTAAAATTTTAAATTTAACTACGCATCGTGAAGCCCGGGAACTTGATAGGATCACTTCTATGACTTAAGGACACAGTACGTTAAGCCTTATTTTCATGATCATAAATTCACACAGTATGGCAAAGAGTTCAATTAACAAAAGGGAAATTACAATAAGGATCTCATAAAGACGATTAAGGAAAGAGCAATTAAATGATATCAGTTTAAAATTGATAAATTATCATTCTAGTGCATTGTCCATTTGCACTTCGTTCAAAGTGTCTTAATTTTTTTTCTCGATCGTAGCAAAGGATGAGAAGTGACGTAACCATGGTAACATGAAAAATCCCTAACTCTCACTGAAAAGTTTACTAGCAGGAATTTGATTTGTTTGTCATGAGTATGATCTAGATCCAACTAGGCGACCGTGAGTCATGGGACCAACTAATATAAATATTTAAATATTCAAAAATGTGATAAGTAAAGTTAGAAGAAACCTGTAATTTTTTAGGGAGCGAGGACAGCCTGGACGCCATTGAAGAGCATCCGCGATAGTGTAAACAGCGGCGTTATTTTAAGACTCCATTCTCGTTCCCAGTACTCTCGTTTCAGTTTCGCGCAAGTCCTGAATTCAGGTTCTGCTCTTTCGGCCGGGCAAAGTTGACGCGGTCACTTCCATAACTAATCTCCGGTCGGGAAGCAGAACGCTGTGCGTAGTTTGTGTTATTTGTATTCGTACTGCGCATTTTTTTTTCCAGCAGCCAATGAAAACATTCGAATTTTTACTTAAGTCCAGAGGTAATGCTTTTAGAACAAGTAGCTTTGGCAAAAGGCGTGAATGAAATGACACATGATCTATGAAATAACACAGGTTAACTAAAGCTCAGGAAATGTTCCTAAAAAATCCCGCTCTTGGCTAGCATTGGCTGGTATATACAACCTCGATAGAGTTACTGAGAATGTAACTTTACATCTAGAACTATGCATGTTTCACTAGAGTTGATTAGCACACTTCTAAGTTTTTTCTTTTCGTAGCTCGGCGTATTAGCTGTTTAAGTTGGGGGGCCTCATAAATAAGCCCCGAATAAACGATCGCAACATTTCAACGCAACATATCGCAGCGTTGTTGGGCGCAACATGTTGCGCGCGTTTGGCTAACCTGTTGCGGCGTGTTGCAACATGTCGGGTGTTGTTTTCCTAACAACACCCAACATGTCGCAACAGGGTGGTCAAACGCGCGCAACATGTTGCGCCCAACAATGTTGCGTTGACACGTTGTGATGTTTTGGCCAGGGTTTAAGCCTAAATGAAGTTTCATCATCACCATCATCATATCAGTGTTGTGGTAAAGAATTCCCTTCAAAGGGTGGAGAACACACGGCATTAGTTTTTACATACCTGCTTAGCAATTTACATTATACTTCCGATAGAGAAAAACTGTCGATGTTAATTTGTGATACTTTTCCAATACATCGGACCAATATATCAAAATTCTAACATAGCTGACCAAAACATTGTGCAATAACTTACAACTACTATTTTCTTTCGGCCCGTACACTCAGTATGATTTTTCCTTTGTGGTTTTCGATCCCAGGAGTTTAGTTACAGTTTTGATACATCAGAATAGTTTTTTTTTTGCCAAAGAAAAGCTATTAAACAGCGTCGTTATTAATTGCTGAGCAGATGACGTTTAAAGTAATTTAAACCTTCGCTTGGTTAATTGAGACCAACGCATGCCTGAAACACAAGGCAGGAGGCTAATTTTCGTGCGGTTTTTCATTTTTCAGTGTTTGTTCGACGTTCGTTCAGGTTTTTAACTAAGTTATTTTGCCGCCAAATGGTACATCCTTTGCTTTATACATATATCTTTAGGTATAATTGAAGGCACAAAAAACCTAGATGTCCTAACGCGTACATAAATTATACATAAGATATGCTTAATATTTAGCATAATTGTTCGACATAATTAACTCTACGATCGCCCCGCGATGCCATTTGTCTTAATTAAAATGACCTCATATCATTTTTCATATAATCTTATATATTGGACAATCAGCTTCCTTTCCACGGTAAAACACAACAATGAAGGCCGTCACGATTATATGTAGTTTCGCTTTCTTGTTTTCTATGGCGGTCCCTTTGAGACTCAAACCAAAAGCGACTTCGTTTGATTACTTGAAGGTAAGTGGAAAACAAAAAGAAGTTCATTTAACATTTGTAAAATACATTTTTGATCCCACTCTGTTCCTACTTCACGAGAATACGCTTTACTCCTAAATTTCAATTAATCCTTCTCAACAAGGTTCGCGCTAAAAGAAATATGTGGAACAAGAGAGGAAATACATCCGCCGTTGAAATGTTATCTCTATGATAAAAAAACAATAAAGCTTGAGGAATTTACCTAAACCCTCAAAAGAATTTCTTCAAAGCGATACGAAGAGTTTAACAAACTTGATGACCAAATATGAGATAAAATGGACCTGACTATTTTCGTTACTTCTGTAAATTCTACCCTCGATGTATTCGATATTTCCCTTTCTCTGACCAGTTTTTAATGTTCTTTCAACGCAGTTTTGTTTCTTACCTCTGAGAAGCAATTTATTGGAGGACGAAATCAGTCTATCGTTATTATGTATTTTAATTTCACTCATTCACCTACAAATTCATACTTGAAACAACAACGAAATTGTTCTACATTCATTCATTCGTTCGTTCATTCATTCATTCATTCATTCATTCATTCATTCATTCATTCATTCATTCATTCATTCATTCATTAGCATGGTGTTCTGTTTAACAAGAGCGCGTGTGAAAGAGTCACTGAAATATTCGTTTTACGACACCAGACGGTCTTTTACAAAAGCACACAAGTAGAGAGATCAGATCACTGTGAAATTGTTTAACCATTAACTTTTGTATCTGTCTAGCGATCGAACAACCTGACAAAGATTACAATAAAATTGACTGACGAGTGAGGAAACGCCAAAAACAAATACTTTTATTACAAATGAAAAGCAATTTCGGTGGTAAATTAGTTTGGCTTCCCGTCTGAGAAAGCGGGGGAGGAGTTAAATATGCAAGGCCTCCCTCGGGGTTAACGGGGGGGAGGGGGGGCGGGTGGACGACTGAAAAGAAAAGGTTGGGTGCAGTAACAGAACTTACTTCACGTCAATTCAACACAATTTTCAAATGTCTGTTGGTTTCAAAGCTATCTAAAGTTTAAAGCCGCCCACATGTTAGCCTAAACGGAGTGAGTTTAATTCCTGAGAAAATATTTTTCCATAGTGAAAGTTTAAGAATCAACATAAAATAAACCTACGTGTTCACCGGTATACACTGAATTAATACTGTTTAATTTGTGCTTTTCTTTTCAGTCCTTTTTCAGTTGTGAGGACATTCAATTTCGTGGTTACAACAATTACGATCCTATTAAAGTCATTTTAAAGTTAGTTTTTCTGGACTGGCGATGTGTGTAATCAATGTAATTTTCCATTTGAGGTTGCAGTGTTCTTTGAGATGTAGTCCTGAGAGGAAGTTTTGCAATCTTGTCGTTCTAATTACCGGCTTGTATTAACTAGCTACTGCGAAAAGGGTTAAGTTTATTATTTCTTTAAGCTGAAAATGGAGCAATTCTTGTGCTCTGAATTATAGTTTCTTCTTAAACTAGCGCACTGATGACGAGATAGGAACTCCAAGAGACAAGAAGATGGTTTCCGTGAAATGGAACCAGAAGAGCGAACGAACTCAGGAAAATGACCGCACTGTAAGACAAAGTAAGTAGAAGTAATTTTACACCTTTCGAGAGAATATTTCACAAAACACTGTTCATTAAACAAAGATTATTTTGGCTAAAATCCCAGTGATTTCAGTGTCTCTCAGATAACGTAAAGAATTTACAGTTAACGCCGTAAGAGAGAAACGAGGTGACGAAAACCGCAAACGAGAAAAGGGGAGGGGTGTGGCGGACATTATAGTAGACCATTTCCTCTATTTCAAAACGAGTCCTCGTGCAAAACGTTTCATATGGAGAGGAGTTTGATTTGCACGAAAATGAAAGTGCGACTGAAACGAAGACCAATTGACCCAGAGGCAATAGGCAACTCGGAAATGAGCTTTAAGTAAGAGACAGAAAACCACGCCAATTTGGACATGCAAAGTTTGACTTTTTTTGTCTATTCAATGATTTCCCTTGGTAAAGAGAAAAATAAAGAAGTTCTTAGTCTGGAGATGAAGTATTGCAAGCCTTACCCGACCACTGTACAAGTGCCTGAGTCTGGAAACTGGGGGCAGTTCTTTTTGCCAAGCTTTGTCGAGCTTCATCGTTGTGCTGGAGGCTGTTCTATATCTCCACGTAAGTGAACCGTGATTAGTAATTCTAAACCTGAACATTTGTCATCGTTGCCACTGAACGCACAGTTCGATGCCACGGTTTTCAGCGGAAACCTCAAACAGCAAACCGCTATAGAAGTCATGTGACCTAACGCTGCGGCCAGGCTCGGAGTTCTCAACGGGGGCTTTCTACTCCAAGAAGTAGATTTTCAAGCAAGCGATTTACATGAACGTTTTTTATCCTGAATTTCTGTTTACACCGCGTACCAATATAAAAATTATGCAACCCAGTCTTTTTGGTATAATTTTAGATGAAATTTTTAGCGAATGAGTGAAATTAAAAGAGGACTTTTTGTTGTCTTTTGAAAATCAAATTAAACGCTGCTGTTGTCCGGAAATTCAATATGGTCCTCTCTTCGAGTGAAATAATTGTGTCATGTTTTCGTAGCTAAACCGGTAGAAGGCCCAAACGTCAAACACCAAAACCTTAACTGTACTTGAAGCTGCCGTTTGTTGTTCGAGGTAAACACGAAAACCTAAGTGCTAAGTGTCTCTATTTTGCAGCAGACAACGGATGCAGGGGGTCTATGTTTGACTCTCCACGAACTGCCTCAAGCTTAAGCCACGAGCCATAAACTAAACTATCACTCAGGAAACTAGAGTCAGAAGGAAACCAAGATATGGACACTCTGAAGGGTAGTAGTCCAAAATCTACAATTTTTTCCATGTATTTTTGAACCAAAAAATAAAAAATATAATAACAATTTACCCATTTCAGGAGCAAAGTTAGTTCCGCGCATTGGCAACAATTGGAGAACCAACAACACTTACGTCGTTTCTAAATCTAAAATACGCGCAGGTTTACTAATAATTGTTCCAGTCTACGAGCCTGAGTTTATGAGTCTTTGGATAGTTTTGTAGAGTTTGATTCTTTTCTTAAATATTGAAAAGCGTTTTTTGTATTTCTTCACAGGGATTGTATATTGTGCCCTGTCGACAGAAGAGAAAATTACCATTGCTGTAAAGCAAGGTCACAATACCAAACAAGTGGCAATGAGCAACCACACGGCTTGTCATTGCGCGTGCTTGCCAAAGAGGTGTCAAAGCGGGCAACGTTTCGACGCCGATATTTGCAACTGCGTGTGTATTGTTAACGGTGAAAGCCAATGTAATGAGAAGGCAAACAAGCGATGGGATGGACACTTGTGTCAATGTGTATGCGCAATTAAATCCTTGGATTGCAATTTTGATAAAACATGGAACAACGACTCCTGTACCTGCGAGTCGGCAGTGGATCAGGCATTGTAGCTTTATTAAGAAGAATTTCTATAGAACAAAAAATTGAAACATACTGTGGTTCAAGGCCCCGTCCACGCTCACCGGAGAAATTTTGAAATCGGCGTTTTCACTCTGAAAACGCATCACATGTTTTCCGTCCACACTACGCCAGAGGAATTTAAAAACGCAACAATCACCGGTCATTTTGGATTTGTATTTGAGGAGAACTCTGCAAGGGAAATCACATGATTATCGTTTTCGAAATTCTCCGCTTTCAAAATGTTTTCCGTCCACACTAAAACGCAAAGCCGGCGTTTTCAAATTCTTCCAGTTTGAAGAGCGTTTTAGAAAGGCTACGCTTTCGTGACAGATAAGTGTGGACGGCAGGCCCAACCGTAGAAACAAAGCAGCGTTTTAAAATTTATGTGGCTTAGTGTGGACGAGGGGCGACTCTGCTTGTGGCAATATGTGACACTAATTTTAAAATGATTAAAATAGACCCTTATTAAACATCAATAAAGATGTGCTCCACGATTTTGGCCTTGGTCTAGGGCTAATAACACGCAAATTTACTTGTTTTTTGGTCGATGTCACGCACTCTTTAAACTTTTCATCCAACAACATGTATTTCGAATCATCAAGCACGCCAAGTTAGGGTGATATTAAAGCAAAATTGGAAGCAATTATCCATTTCATTTCTTTTTATTATTCGCTGGAATCATTGAGCAACTTAATTACGTACGTTCTAACTACAAAAGTGGACAATATTGTCATAGGATTGAGAAAGTTTACATCGTCCTCGCTTTTAATTTATCAATACTCCGTTATTTTCTCTCTTCGACTTCCTGCTCGCGGAGCACAGGCGCATATTGTCATAGGATCCTGGTTTTCATCTTCCTCATACTTCTCCATGTAATTAGAGCGACAAGTCTTTTCGTCTGGTAAATGATGTTCATAAATACATGTCGTTTTACATTCGCACGCGCATTCCAAATGCTCTTCAACGAACCGGGGTTTGCTTGTGCCATCAGCAAATGTTACTTCGACAGATCTAGAAAGATTCGTGTCTTAATCGGTGTGCAGGCCTCCGTGTTGAGGGGTAGGTCACACGCCCCTTTGCAGCGGTTAACCGTTACAAACTGGGGTATGTTTCTTTCGTCTGTGACACTGGGTTCAACTTGAACAACTTCTGGATGAGGCAGGCAAGCGACTTCTGGAAGCTTTTCTCTGAAGATAAAACATTTTGCTAATTAGACGGGAATTTGATTTAAAAACTAAAAAAATGGTAGGAAAAAAGAAAAAAACGTCTGATTTATCAGACACCTTTATTTTCAAAATACAGAGAAAACTGAAACAGAAGTCTCTCCTGTCAACGGTAGTTGACAGACCTGATCGTAGGCGTCTGTCCCTGCGGATAACGCCTGGTTTCCATGGTCACCATTCACAGCCCTAATAGGCTAGGTGATTCTTGATTCTTACCTCTCTTGAATTCATGGGAAAATTGGTACCTAGGCCTCCCTCTTGAAGGAAGTTCACTGAATTCCGGACTGTTGACTTCCTCCGGATCCTAAAGGCTGAATCAGCAGATAATTAGAATCAAGCCCTGGATTGTGATTGGTTACCTGAGTGGGCAGGATTGAAACGACTTGCCAGTTCGGGATTACCCACTGTGTCCCGCGGGGAAATATTGTTTTTTTGTGCTCAGTCAAGATGACCGGATATTGGCCTCGTTCTTTATTGCGTGCTTATGGATATTGGACAACATCTGGCTATCTTGACCTCACGCTTGGTAAATAACCCTTCTATCATGTGTTCATGGCCATTCAAATAAGCCTGTACAGTCTTTTGTCATCCAGTTTTTTAAGTTCCTGAATTAACAGCTTGGTAGTTTGTCCTTGGTTAACGTTGGATTGAAATTAGGGTTATAAAGTCACACATCAAAATTAAAGAGGTAATTATCATAAAAAAAAAAAAAGAATAATAACTCTAATTTTGAATTCCACACATCGTGAAACAGAGTTTTCTAAAACGAAAAACCAATAACAATTCTTCAAACTGTCCAAACTGGTTTGCTCCAAATTCCTTCAATTGTTTAATAAGCTGAAAATTTTGGTTTGCTAGTTTGCAAGTGAATATGTGAAACATCGTTTATTTGAACTGCTAGGGAAAGCCGATAAAGAGAGCTGACAGATCTTCACAGTTGAGTAAGCAACTTAAAAGCAGTTGTGAAATTAATTTCAAAGCCTGAAAAATTCAGGGTTTAGTTTCTGAACTGTTTAAAAGGTCCCTACGCAACTGCGAAGATCTCTAACGCCTTTAACTTGAATTTTTTTTTTCAATATTTTCTTGTAACGACCCAGAAAATAACAATAAAACAAGAAACAGTATGGTTAAAGGTTTGGAGGGAACCGTACTACGCGCGAGGCTTTGTATTAAGAAAAGGAATCCCCCTGACAAAAAATCCATTTCAATCCCCCCTAGCAAGAGCTCTTCTGCGAAAGACTCTGTTCTAAAAGTTATTACGATTCAACATGCGATTTGGAATGAAGTTTTAAACAAAGCTCCCGCTTGGCTGTCTTACTTGGCTGAATGATTTTAATCGGCGTCTGTTTTCCTTTTAATGAAGAGGTATTAATAAACAAGCTTTTACCCAGCGGCAAAACGTAAAAAGGTCAAGTAAATTATAAAAAAGTTCGGCTGCTTGTATTGATTGTAATAGCCACCCCGCCAAGCCAGTAGTGGCCACGTTCAACCCGAAGAGATTCTATCACACAAATAAATTCACAATGTTGCATTTCTGTTCTTGCTTTGTCTCTCCTCATCCAGCTGTATAAACGGGTAACAGCGAATCTAACGTTGCTGGGGAAATACTCCTATTCTGCGAGAACTGAGTTTTTTGGTGCTTTGGAACCAGACTCCTCCCCGCTGGATCGCTCCGTTGGCCGACTCGCTCTTCGCTAGCGTGTGTGACTCAAAGGAGAGCCTACTTGCAGGTTCTACCCCTTACTAAAAACATCTCCTTGTCTTTTCATGCTACAGAAAATGGAGCTGGATAAAGCACACGCTTCTGGGATGGTTCACTGATCTTCAACATAGAATTTGGTTTACATTTTAATTTGAGTCACTACCCTTATTTGCAAAGAGTTACTACATGGCGTCTGTTATGCTTATTAAAATTCGCCTTCAACAAAACTGAAGGTCATGTATTATAATTAGTTAGACACGCTGGGAGATCATTAGTTGAAATTCTGACAATAAACATAGGAAATTTTATCCAGTAATACTGGAAACAGGTGAATAGTCACCTGCCAGAAGAGGTGGAAAAGGGTTACATTCGCTTTAACACGACAAGCGGAAAATTTCAACAGATCATGTCAGATGAGAAGCTTGTATAGTCCTGTTGCTGTTAAAGAAAAACTCAAAGGCACTAACCCATAGTGAATTTGTATTCTCTCAGTTGAATGTCTTGGAAAACTCAGAAAACATTGTTAAATATTGATTAATTTAAATTAGAAAGTTTCTTGCTGGGTTAGACCAATAAATAATAAATTATTCAGCGGCGTCCACAAGGGAAGCTGATTTTTAACCAGCCTGTCTTCGGATTTTTGTTTTTACGTTTTTGTTGAATCTAAAAGTCTTATGCGCAAAAAAAATTTTGATTTCAGCAAAAAGCAATGTTAAAGTACAATTCGAAAACGTTCAAACTTGCCGCTATTTTGGCTTAGTTCTTCTCGGCTTAACAAGTAACTGTGACGTATATTAAGGAACACTCGACTTTACTGTACTGCAAATATACAAGTTGAGTTCGAGAGAAATTTCTTCGAGTTTAGCAAAAAATCTGAGAAAAAAGACCAGAAAGATGCGTTGCAAGGACAACAAGATGCAAACCATTACTATTTCCCTTTGTTTTGTAGATGCAATGCGCGCATGGTGACAATTCGACGCGGATACCATTTAATCTTCAGCATACGACGAATTTGTTTTGGCGAATCGCCTTTTGAAAACAATATGCAAGAAGAAGCAATTTTTCCGTCAACTAGAGTTCTGTTTCCTTCATATACATGTTTGGCAAAATTTTTCACCATTCACAAAAACAACCTGAAAACACAAATTAGACGTTAGACGCTCGCGTTTTAACGAGAGTGAATGCCTCAAGGCCATGTAGCAGACATTTAAAATCCAACATTGAGCTGGCTTTGCGATTGTGATTTTGTCCCTCTAGGAAATGCAGTTGTGATCTTTTTATCGTTAATTCAGCACAGGAGCATTAGCCATTACACGCCGCGAATCTTAGAACATTTTCGCAAAAACGTTTTAACATTGTCAGAACAATTTTCGATATAGCTATCGGATAACGCCGAGATGTTACATCTAAAATTCGATTCGCGGAGTAGATGATCGCAATCTTTGTCTGTTAGGTTTGATCACAAGAGAAGTCAAGTAATTCATGAAATTCCACCCATTTACGCGATGACTTCCAACTTTTTATTTACCATGCATGTTAAATAATTAGCAGGCCGTATATAAAATAATGCAGAATTAGGAGCAATATATAAAGTCAGTCATTTATTGTTCTTTTATTACTTACTGTTACAATTATATCGACTTTTTATTTCATTCTTGATTATAAAAATGCGGGAACATAATTTCCATCTCTTAATCAGCTTATAACGTAGTTTGCATCCTGGACTAAAGTGTTCAGCAATTTTTTTTCCTAATTATAAACCAGCATGCTTTTAAGCTATAAAATATCAGTTTATTACTACTAGTACTCTATTATCTCGTATCTTCGTTTTCCTTCTCGTGCAGTACAACGACATGTCACGGGATCCTGATTTTCATTCCCTCCGCACATCTTTTTGCAAACACATCGACAGTTCTGTTCGTCAAATTCATGGTGTGCTTTGCAATCCAACCCCTTTTGACATTTGCACGCGCATTCCAAATGATCTTCAACGTACCGGGGTTGGCTTGTGCCATCAGCGAATGACACTTCGACAGAAATATCTCGCTTCTTAATCGGTGTGCAGGTCTCCGTGTTGAGAGGTAGGTCACACGCCCCTTTGCAGCGGTTAACCGTGACAAACTGTGGTGTGTTTCTTTGGTCTTTGACATTGGGTTCAACTTGGACAACTTCAGGATGAGGCAGGCAAGCGACTTCTGGAAGCTGTCCTCCATCTGAAAAAGGAAGTTCTCATTAATTACACAATTTGATTAAAAATGGAAGAAAAAAAGATGAAGCACGGCTACTCTGTCAGCGATATTTTCCAGAAAAGACTCTGTGCAGCAGCATTATACCGCTGACCATGTAGTCTGTACTTTGACGAAATTTGGTCTCATATTCAAAGCGGCTAAACGAAAAACGCCATCGCCGGGCTTCCGGTTTTTACTAGCTCGAAGTTTGTGAAGGTTTTAAGCGAGAAAAGGCTGTGGAGAAACAAATAACAAGCCATTAAATCTACGTGGATTAAATATGTAGCGTGTGGATGTTTGTCTTAACTTTTGGTCTTTGAGTGGAGGACTCTTGGAAATTTAGATGTTTGTAAGTGGAGTTTTTGGCGGCAACTGCTGACCCACAGTGAGTTTGACCTTTGTGTAAGTGTGCAGTGTAGATTTCCATGGTGACCACACACAGAAAAGAAACTAGATTCTTACCTCTCCTGGATTGCTGGAAAAGGTTGTACCTGGGTATCTTTCTTGGAGTAAATTCGTTGAATTCCCGGATGACGGCAGTTTCGTCCTACAAAGCGAAATGTGCAAGTGAGGAAAAAGATTTATCTCAGACTTCGGTATGTTCAATTTTTTTCCCATAGTTCCTCAGTCATTTTGAGATCTTTCCTGAAAGCTACTCGTTGAGTTTAAGAGCTCAGAGGAAAAATACTAATGACCTAGTTGAAAGATATTCGGGTGTAAATCCAAGATGGCGGCCATTCATACAGTCTGTATGTTTCGACTAGCCATCATCTTGTATTTGGCCATCGTCTTGGATTTAGCATTGGGAGGCCATCTTGAATTCGCTAGGCAGCCATCTTGGATTTGGTAGCCATTTCAATTTGAACGAACACCTCAGAAGGTCCTGGGGCGAGGATATCTTGTGTTGGGACATTCTTGTCTATCAGTCTACCAGTGCTACTCGTTTAAAAAAATGTCGTTGAACGCTCTGGGGACGAGAATGGTGTTGGGACGAAAGCAATTAGCAGTTTTTGACACAAGTCTCGTGTTGCTAAGCGACATTAGCCCATGGACGACAGAATGGCGCCATAACATGAATTTCGAATGCTAATTCTCGTAGCATAGCATTTCTTAACAACATCTTTTGAACGTGACAAGGTTATACGAAAATTTTGTCCTCGTGACGCCGCTGAAAGAGCTATAGAATAATGTAGTCACGACATGCTATTGGTGACATGTGTTTACAATAGCCCCTTGTTTGATCACAGTCATTCTTATCTTAGAACGAACTTTACCCAACCAAGTTCAAACCACAGTTTACTTTGGTACTGAAGACTATAAAAACATTATTGCCTGAAGAAGATTTATCTGTAAAATTTATCTTCCTTTAGTTGCGCATTACAAGGATAAAAAGTGACAGTAAAAATATATAAAAAGCTGGATAATATTACTTCTGAATTAATATCGTGCAACAGGTTATCAAACAGAGTATTTAAAAGAAAAAATAAAATGCAAATTTCATGGTTGTTTTATGAGGTAAAAATTCTAAATCATAATTCTGTCTATTGCCAATCGAAGGACTGCATTTGCTTTTAAATGACTTGAATTGGCTCCACAAAACTTTTCTTTTTCGCAACCATCTACAAATGAAAGTAATATTATAAAAATAAAAGACAGTAACACAATGATATGAATAATTCTTAGTAGAAGATTCGAGAGAAATCTTACCACGAGGCTCTACATGAAAAAACATTAGAACAAAACACTTTTTAGGACTCACCTCGAGTGAAATCTTTCTTGCGAAAGACACTGGTCTGAGAATTATCCCGATGCAAATGGCAAGTTGGAGTGAATTAAACATGGTTGTAAAGTTGCGTATCGCGCGCGCTGTAGCTCTTCAATGAATGAGCTAGCAATACGTTGCTCTTGCCTTTAATAATAAAAAAATCAGTTATACGTCAAGCTGCTCGCATTGGTTATACACAGCCGCGGTGTTAATGGTCACCTATTGTTTTAAACAGGAATTGAAAGTCAAATTAAGACATGTTTACTGTTTATTACTTTTTTGTTGAAGCTTGCACTTCTGCAAACAAAAGCGACTCACTATGCTGACGTCCTTTGTTATGTTTTACACCTTGGCAAAATTACGGCGCGACAGTTTTAATGTTGTCTTGTGAGTATAACTTACCTAAATGTATGTGGCGCGTGCGTTTTTTTGATCTAGAATGTTTCTATGGATAAATCAAAAATCGCTTATCACGAAATAAAAAGTCGCTTAGCCAAGCGGAAGTCGAAATGTATTCACCGTAGGAAGGTAATTGCGCACTATAAATAACGTTTGATGGCTTCGCGAATTCTACATTTAACAAAATACCCACATATTACGACAAAATAGACGATCATTAGTTCGTATTGGCAAAGTACACGGAGACAGACGTCATGAACCCAAATTTATCTACCAATAAAAGTTCAAAAAGTTTGCCTTGCCACTTTGAGGAGTGAGAAAATAAGACAAGGCGAAAGTCAATGGACGAAGACAAAGCAAGTTCAAATGTGCTTTTATCTGAAAAATGACTCATCCCATGCTAATCTAAACGATTTTTACTATTTTATCAGCTGTTTATCTCTCTGTCTGGGAAATTTAAATACCATTTATAAATAATTAAAACCATTGATTCACGGCGCTTCTCGCTGCGTGTTTTTCAAGTGGTGTGGCCATTGTTCAGACAAAAAATAATATTAACGTTGCCAGTAACCCACAATTTAACACACTAAAAGACTGCCGTTGTGCACTTGTGCACTTGAACGAGAACTGTGTTTTTTATTTAGACTTGTTAACAACCCGATGCATAGTTAAATGCAACACACAAAACGAGTGCGTCCTTTTCAAATTACTTAGACTATAAAAAGGAAAACAGGAAGTTCTTAGTTCGCCGTCGCGAGGAAATTAGCAGGGTCGACGGTTTGGTATTTTCTCTCCGTTGAACGGGAGTATTAAGTACGGCAGAAGTGCATGGGAAGGGGAGAAAAGAAGCTTGTAAAAGGCTTCGAAATGTCTTGTTTATGTCACAAAGTGCAGAAAACAAGAATTATGTCGCGAGTAGCTGGCCAACTCCGTTGTTAGTAAATTGGCCTTGAGCACAGGTGCACTTGGCTTCTGTCAAGCCAACATTATTAGCTGTGCTGTTAAAATTATCGGTGGTTCAAATGGATATGCGGCGGGCTGCGTGGTACAATGTGGTTGGTTCGGCGGCAAGACTGTGAAAAAAGAATAAAATTGCGTTAAGACATCAAGATGCTAATAGGCAGCAAACATTTCCGACATAGAACTTTCCGCTGTGAAGAAAATCTGCGTGAAACGTTCAATTCGGCTCAAGTTGGACCGATTTGCATTTCATTGTTATTTCAATATCTTGGAACTACTGTATCCTCGAAAGTTTCTTTTAGAAAAACGTTTTAGGGAATAAGCTTAACAAGAAATATAAACAGGATTAAACCATTTCATGAGTGTACCCTTGGTAGAACTTTAAAATAAAGATTAACACCGTTTTGTTTGTGGTAACTACCACTAGAAATGTTTTTTCGACATTCAGTAATCGATGAACATATGAAATGAACCACACATGTGAACAGTGGCACCATAGTTAAAGTGCTGCATGTATTGTGTTCTTTGATTACAGCCAATTTTGAAGGAAATATTTGTGGTTCACAATTCAAGCTGTCTAAGTACGTTCATAGGAAGTGCATTTCACTCAGACCCACTCGAAAATTCCATTTACCCTTTCCATGACATATACTAGTCTCCCAACATGAGAGCGAATTTATATTCTACTCCGACTGTGATATTAAGAGTTAGGAAAAAAAAACCCAAAAAAAACAGGAACTGCTTCTTGACAATTGAGGAATGATTGTTTGTGAAGCTGACACTAGAGAGTGATCAGTTTTCATAAACGCTTTTAAAATTTATACTTGGGTAAGAACAAATCGATCTATAATTATTTCTTTACCAGGTAATTAATATTTCTGTGAAATGTCCGTTACCGGTACGTTTAAAGCTTTTAGGATATTGTTCCATCAACCTCAAAAATTGCCACATGAAAGCAATTTTTTTTTTATCAAAGTCGGAAAATAATTAAAATAAAATGATGTAAACTCAATACTGACAACAGAAAACCTTCGACGCTCTGACACTTGTATAATTGATATACTTGTTAACTACTGGAGTTTCGCGCCCGCGGGTCGACAACTTTAATCTCGCGCCCACTCACTCCTACAAACTAAAATTTAACGCCTTGCTGAATCATTTGAGAAGTTCAATACAACTTTAACTGACACACTGGGCAAATTAGGAATGGTCCAAACGGACTTCTACTCAGGTCTTTCATGTGTGAGTTGGATATATCTGCGCATGTCCATAGTCACCGCCTAAGGGAACTGAGTAAGATTCATTCTCGTCCCCAGTACTACTCGTCTTAAAATTTCGTTGACGACCACGTGACCAAAGAAACGGATGCTCTGGGAATGAGAGTGAGTAAGATTCAATCAATGATTTATTCTCGTCCCCAGAGCTACTCCCTTGAAAATGTCGCTACAGATAGAAGTAGAAGGCTCTGGAGACGAGAGTGGTTAAGTATAAATGCCATTTACTCGTAACGAATACGGTGAAATCTTGTCACAAAGATACGTTCGCTGGCTCGCTCCACATTCAAAGAATAATCGAAAGATTGAATATACAATTTAATCTCTCTTAACACATCCTTCCCATGGGTCAAAAGTCGACCCTTAATTTGCACTAATTATTTTTAAGCCTAGCATCGTCTAATTCTGTGTTGCTAATAATGATCAGAGCCAAGAAAGTATGAAAGTAGTCTTCTTTATGTCTCAGTCAAATCTAAAAAAAAAAAAAAAAATTGAAAAAAAATTTGAAAAAAAAAACGAAAGTACCCTTCGCAGGTGCACAGGAGTTTTGCTGGTGTTTTACATGGCACTAACTCCATTATCATGTCATTTTTGCGTGTTTTTACCGTTAAAGTGAACAATCATTTCACGCAACGGTTTGCCTCAATTTGGTATGACAAACCTTTTTAATATAAACGTATCAATATATAGCTAGTTATGAAACTTAGAGACCGCACGCTACGCAAAGAAGCGGTTTGGAAGTTTGTTGTATGACTGTAGCGTATCAATATAAACTCACAAAAGATCCCTAACTAACTAACGTTTTGGACGCAAAGTTCACGGCTGTTTTCACTGTCGTAACGAAAATAAACAAGCTTCGATGTTCGCGTGCTCGTTTAGCGTTAACATCCACAGCGTGGCAGCTGTTAGCTCAATTTTCCTGTTTTGGAAATGCTATACGCAACATTAGTTCCATTGGGAACCATGACGCCAAAACAAACAGGTAAACTTTTAATTGAATAGTTATACATCAGCTGTTATTTTCGCCTGCTGGTTTATTATTATTTTTTTTTACCGTTTAACTGTTAATAAGCGTGCGTTTTCGTGACAAAAGTGACAACAGAAGACAATTTTCTTTAAGGCCGTTAAAGCGAAGATATTAGTAATATCAGGCGCTGTTATTAATTTGCTAATTAGAGAGCTAGCTGTTGGCAGGAAAAAAAAAACGAGTTCTCTTGCTCGACCGCACATTAATATTTAATAACGAAAACAATGATTACCATAACAGATATCTTCCCCATATATTTCAAACCTGTTGCATTGTCAATGTTATTTTCAGGGCGTGGTTTACTCCATTATTATTTTTCATACTTTGAATTTTTGCTAGAAGTTTCATGTACTCCTCCAAATTGAAAATGCAAAGATCTTTCCGTCGACCCGGAAAACTCTAACATCAAAATTCAAATTCTCTCTACTAGTTACCTTCGTGGCGATCAGCACTAGTTGGGAGAATATCGAATACTGAGTTCTTTCAACCTCGTCAACTATAGTTACCTCAGCTACGCGACAGATGATGCTTTGAAAAACAAGTGGCTTAAAATTTTCATGTCAGTCCTTCGTAATTCGTCCCAATCTTTTCCAGTCTAATCAGCCATCTCTTTCCCTTTTTGGTTTGTTTTAACTAAGTCTGTTTTTTCTACCACACCCATCGAGCCCAGAGGCAGTTAGGCGTTGTGAGACCAGAGTAAACCTCGCGACGAATTTCACCTCCCACCCCCCAGCCCCTCAAAAAATATATATAATAAAAATAACAATAGGAAAAAATAAAATAAAATAAAATAACTACGCGTCTCCGTCATCTTGCACCCCCCTCGAGGAGGGGGGGGGGTAGACTTTCATGTAGAAGAGGTTGGGTGTGCTCGTCGTCTCATTTAGTGGTGCAAATCATGATGTTTAGTCTTACTTCTAAACCGGGCTTTTCAGGCATCTTTTAGGGTGCACTCGAAGGAATAATTAAAAAAAACGTTGTCTGTCTGTTTTAAACTGGTATATTTTAAGGGTCAATAAAGCTCGAGTCACCCCCAGATGGGTCTCCCTGAGGGGTAATTCAAATTTTCCGACGGGCACCCCAGGGATCTTGCACCCATGTGACATAATCAACAGCAATCATGGTGAAAGATTTAAAAAAAAAAAAATGAGACACAACATGCAATTGCAATTTATCAACTTGTTCTACGTACTGTATTTGTCTCGCATACTACCAGAGTACTCCACAATGGGCCAGCTTGGGGACAGAGGAAAATGGCCGTTGTAGAGAAAGGGCCGTTAAAGAGAGGAAGGGCTGTAATTGGGGCGAAGTCAAGATTTTTCAAAGGGGGTCACATTGTGTCAAAGTGAGGGTACTCACCAGATTGTCATGTCCCCCCCCCCCCCCGCACCCCCCAAGCTACGCCCCTATGTAATATGGCACCTGTTTTTTGGAGGATACAAAATTTCTATATTTAAAAAAATGCGTACTTTAGGACCTAACAAAATCAAAATATATCAATAAAACAGAAACCAAACAGCAACAGAGACCTACGACGTGTGGTAAGGATGAAGTTGGTGACCTTTTACAATATAACATTGGGTTTTGTAAACACCATTCTTAACTGGCCGTTGTCGAGAGGTTATTTTGGCAGTCGGGGTGCCCTTTGGTTGCCGTTGTAGAGAGGTGACCGACGTAGAGAAGTTACAGTAAGAGTGAAGGTATGGACCGTCCGGGTGGGACGGGAAAAGGTGACCGTTGTGGAGAGGTGGCTGGTATAGTGGAGGTTCGACCGTGTGATTCTGTAGCCGCAAGGGTGGGCCTTTCCACCAATATCGGGATATTTTCTGGGATATTTAGAAGTTTCGGAGTATCTAGAAAATATTAAGATATTTAGAAAACTTAGGGATATTTAGAAATATTCATAAGCTTTCATAGTTTTTTTGCCTTAGTCCTGCGTTTTCTTTGTTATTTTACTGAAACAACACTCTAAAAACAATCAAGTTCAGCGATTTTCCACACGAAAATGCATTCCATATCACTAACAGCGCTCAGCTAAAACAGCAATTGAATTTCCAAAATGACGGACGTTGGTACCATCAAAGTGCTTGAACCTTCTTCCTCGACATGTTCCGCTACTGCAAGAAAATTTTGAAAATTTTGGCCCATGTGATTTTTTAAAAAGATCTTGTATTTTTATGACAAAAATAAGACTGATATTCAGAGGGTTTTTCGAGAAAGTTAGAACATTTTTGTGACATTTAGAAGGGATTTATTGAGAATTTCTATCCAGGCGATTTTACGTGATATTTGTGGAAAGGCGAACGCACGAGTGTCTTTTCTTTGAATTTGATATGTGACACTAAGTGACGGAGTCGCGACAAGTCAAGACTAACAATTTCACACTGTTTTTGTTTCAAATTCCTCGAGAACTAACATCGTAACCACCCTTGATCAACAGTGACAAACGCAAATCAAAGCCAAAATTATTTTGAAATTCGCGTATTAGATTATAACTGTTTTGCAGATGTTAAAATAATGCAGGAAAATATTCATATTTTGAGTTGATCTGACTTACACCGACGTTTTTCACCCAAACATGGCGTCGAGTGGTTTCGCGCCCAGATTGCGCAATTTGTTGATATCCCAGACTGCCTCTGGGACAGCAGTGCAAGTTGAGCAAGAAAACATGGAGGATTTGTCCGTAGAAGTTTGCGGCAAAAATGGGGCTTATTACAAGGTGAAGACCACGAAATTTATAGATAATTCAGGAAATGCTTAGGTACTTATTGAACAATTATTTCCCAGGGTTATGTGAGGAACATTCATCAAGACCAAGTCACGATCGCTCTTCAACACGAGTACGTAAGCAAGAATTTTGGTTGTGGCGCGAGATTTTTCATCTGTATACATTGTTTACCTTGTTGCAATGCTCGCTTACAAATGCTTTACGTATTGGTTCCTCACAGATTGAATAACTGCAGGAGGGTTGCTTATGAAGAAGTTCGTCTGCCTCCATCTACGAACCAAAGATGTGATTTATATGTGGACGATGAAGTAGAGGTGAGGCTATTTGGGAAAACCTGTTTGGTTACCGAGCAGAGCCAGGCCATGTGATCGAATGGCGAAAAAGGTCACTCGGCTGTGAAAGGCTTTGATTGTTTTCAATCAGATAATGTCTGTATCAGTGGCGTTGGTTGCTAGCATCTTTAATTATCTTATGACCTACATGGGATATTTTTGCCATTTTTCTCGCTAGTTTTCGTCAATAACTTTGCGGGATTGTGCAATAACAAGTTGCGTAAAGGTTGGCACCTTTCTGGTGCTGTTTACTACGAGATGTCCACGTGCGAACTTTAATATCGGGTCAAACTGTTAATTGGATTTGCGGTTCGTGTGATCAGATGGGGAATTTTCAGCTGTGGGAATCTATTTGTGTGAATGTCGATCTTTTTGTCATGTTAGTAAATGGCTAGCACCATTGGGAAGTGAAGTTAAATATCTCCTACACTATTTTAAAACATCGCTGCATGTACGGGAAGGTATGAATTCCCCATAGGATGTCCAGGCCTGTATAAAGACAGCCCCTGGAGGATAATGTATTTGCTTTTGGTTTGACTAAAAACAAAAATTATACGACTTTATGAAGCAACGCTTGGCTTAGTTTTTGTTGCAAAGGCATTTTTAGTGGAGTTGTTATCTACAGGGGGTTGTGGGCTAGATTGGTACTATACTCCACTAACAATCAAGCCATCTTTGGAGTATGTTACTTTCATGATACTGAAATTAGCTTGACTGCAGTTGTGATGAGTACAATGACTGTCAAACACGGGTTGGCTACAATTCTGTTGTTAATAACAATACTGATGCAATTTAAAACAATTACCCGTTCTAGTAAAGGTGACCATTAACACACCACTTGGCCTGGTCACCCAGTAGTATAAATAAGTATTGGTGTGCTGGAACTTGAGAAATTGCTGAGTAATAACCTGGGTTAGACTGCAACCACGTGCAACTCTTGGACAGGCTGGCCACATTAGACATGTCCCCCCTCTTGGGACCCTGCTTCAATGTGATCTACATTTCAGGATTAACTTCAAAGCTCTAAGGGGGATGAGTTGGGGTCAGAACGAGAATTCTTTGTTTATTCCTCTAATGCCAGTATGTTGTACAAGAAAAATTCAATTTGGGGAAGAGTATCTCTACTAGTTTGGAGTTGATTTCGCATCCCATCCAGGGGGGAGTAGAGATACATATACTTGCCTTGTGTGAGGTGGAGGGTGATAGCAGTGATCTGTATTCATTCTTGAGCATGATTGGTACCACTTTGTTGTAGTGGGAGTTAATAATCTACTCAAGATTATATACCTTTCAACTTTCTTTGAGTCAAGGGTGTGAAAGTTTATTGTGGTAGTACCACATGTAGGATATTTGAAGATGACCTGATCATATACAAAGCTGTTTTGAGATCTTAGAGGATGTCCAGAAGGTGTTTCAAACATTTCCTAGTTCCAGTCCCAGGGTGTGTTTTGCTAAGTGAAACACCTATGCCGGAACTTTTCCCTTGCAAATCTTTAAGAGCGAACGTGTGGGATCATTCGGGACAGTGCCTGGTCCAATGCTTTGGAGACACTGACTTTGGATCGATCTGATTGGTTGATCTTAGTTGCTGCCCCCCTGAACTAACTTTATTGTGTAGTTAATAATAAAATTGAGGTCTGGAATAAGGTAACCTTAAAAATGTACTGGACTAGCATCCCATTACGGGGGAGTAGAAACACTTCTTGTCACACCATGATACAATTGTGGTACTGATGAATCATATGATATTCTGACACCTACGACAACAATGGACTCTGTTGTTGCCTTTTCATTAGCCCTTGTCAGCATCCACAAAGTTAATTTGTTGTGTATGTTCATCAACTGAAGGTGTTCACAAGAGACAGTGATGGCGAACCGTGTGGATGGTGGCTGGCAAGAATTGTACACAAAAAGGGAGAGGTATTTGAAAACATTTTGTGTTGAATTTTTAGACGTAATCAACACAATTTTGGCAAGGCTATAAATTAATATAAGTCCTGGGACATGTTCATGTAATCAAGCAAGGATAATGACACATTGCCACCCCCCCCCCCCCCCCCCCCCCAACAAAAATTTTGGCGGGGGATCACCATCTCTTTTTTTCTTTGGGAGGGGCGCCCCCCCCCTCCCAGGTTGGTGCTTTTGTCAATAAATTTTTTGTGGGGTTTGTTCTTTTTTTTTTTTTTTGGGGGGGGGGGCCCCCCGCGTGTTTGTGTTTTTGTTTTTTTATAAAATTTTTTTTCTTTATTTCTTTTTTTTTTTTTT
>Ga0126338_10000109_pt1 | contig 30573 bp, 16 predicted proteins | sample OrbCmetagenome_2_FD_92529 | JGI IMG/M metagenome (GOLD analysis project Ga0126338, IMG submission 92529) | Coral microbial communities from Petempiche,Puerto Morelos, Mexico - Orbicella C C metagenome | ecosystem: Host-associated > Invertebrates > Cnidaria > Coral | place: Petempiche,Puerto... | reverse complement strand
TCGGTCATTTGATTACACGAAAAACCGCACTTTGACCGCGCTTTCAAATTTTCGCAAATTTCTGAAAAATAAAAATTCGCTGAAACCTTATAATATGATTTTTAGAATAAGGTCACCTAAGGGCGTCTTTGGGCAAAATATGAGCGATTTGCCAAATGGGTCGTTGACCGGCGTTTCTCGATCCTAACAGTCAGCCATTCTTCAAGTAAAAATACAGTTTGTGTCGCTTCTTGTGCTCCTGGCCCTCTTACGGCTGCAATAGTTAGCTGAGACTGAAAAGCTCACTAAGAATTCAGCGGCGCTAAGAGTGGTTCATACAAGAGGCTACAAGAGGATCTTCACTGAGAAATTCAACTCCGAGTAACTTCCGAACGTCTTCAAAACATTAAAAACAGGCATATAAACTGACCAAAACTTTGCCTAAAAGTTGTTTTCGAATTAATGGCGGAGGCTTTTCAGCGGCGTTGTTGCATAAAAATAAATTTCATTCAGCTGATTTGTGCGTTTTACGATTCATTGACGCTTACAGAACACTGGAATGGTTTCCTATACGAAATTACGCAACAGCCTGCATTGTTGGCTTTCTAAAAATAAATTTTGCCCTCTTTGTTATAAACAAGTAATCACATGATTCCTCATAAAATTAGGATAAATATAACTTGTGTTTTCGGAAGTTGTAGAAATTTCCTCAACTTCCGAAAATACAAGTGACATTACTTCTCAATTTTACTACGCGGCTCATGCGATTATCCACACTAATCTATATACCGGTTCTGAGCTATGAAACCATACCCTTGGGACAGCACGTATTTACACGACTTATCCCTGGAATTTTACACTTCCTCCACCATGTCTTGTGGCGGGGTATGATCACCTGACCTTGCTGGGTACCCCTGACGTTACCAGGCCATTTTATAAAGCCATGTGACTTCTTGTATTTTTAGCATAATTTTGCGCAGTTGAAGAACACACTAAGATCATATGGAGCGCATCAATAATGATTTGATTTTGTTGAACCATTACTAAAGAAAACGAAAAGGACTCTAGTCGTGAATATGAAAATTGATTTAGTGCAAACCTATTCTTTGTTCAGTCGTCGTTCATAAGGTTTCCAATCCTTCCATAAAATGACTATGGTTTTCGCTGAATTGAACAGAAGGTATCTGAGATCTGATTTACATCTTTGCTTTCTTCACAGGAAAACGTACAGTCGAACTTGATGGAGCTAACTAACCAACCTTGGATTGTAAAACGTGAACAAATACAGTAGCACAGTGGAGGACATTTTCGATGCATGTATATTGAATAATTAGATTATGAGCTCAAGATTTCTATCGCGTGATAAAAATCGAAATCTAGTAGTCGTTCAAAACTTTGCCTAAACCTTCACAGCCACTTCAAAAATGCATAGAAGCGGCCGCTTTTTTGCTAACAGCCGCACACTGCTAAGCTACTCACATTCGACTTAATCAACTTAATTAACAATTAGATTATGAGCTCGAGATTTATATCGCGTGTTAGTTGACTCGGGCTGCGCCCTCGTCGACTATCAGGCATAGAAATCGAAAGCGAATAATGTAATTGTTTTAGAATAAATCTACCAGTCGTTCAAAACTTTATCTCAATCCTCTTCAAAGACACTTCAAAAACGCAAAGCGGCCGCAAGTTTGTTAACAAGTGCTCACTGCTACGCTACTCAGTCATTATCTACAACAAAATACATAGCGAGTAGCGTAGCCAATTAGAGAAGACGCTATTAGATTTATACTAAAACAAAGTAGATATTGAGTAGTCTGGCTGATAAGGGAACTACATTCGTGATAGAACGCTAGTAGATTTATAGCAATAGTTGATATGAAGCTTTTTTGAATCAAATTGCGAGCTTGAAATTGAAAGTAACATTTAACAAATAAGACATTTTTTTTTTGAAAATTACATGTTAGCCAATTAACAATAGGGTGAGTTTCGGAGCAAGTTTTTACAGAAATCGACCTAATCTTGATTCTTTTCGGCATGAGGTTATGATAAATTCAATCTTTCACTTTTTTGTTATGCGATTTGTTACCATTAGAAAGTAGTTTCCCTTGGTTTTCAATCCGTTCAGTATGTATGTTTCAAAATAACAGCAAATAAAATTGTGTGGCCTAGTACCTTCAAGAATCGGTTTAATTGTTTACTAGAAAGGTTTCAATTATTATCATGTGTGGAAAATCATTAGTTATTTGGGGACAAAAAAGTTCTCGGAAAAAAATATAATAACATATTTATGAATATAGATCAAATGTTTGTATGTAATTGTTAAAAATAAAGCAATAGTACATTTCTGGAAGTATGTTCATAAAGTTTTTCTTCTACTTTTGCTCCATATACGTTGAGTGTTACTTGCAGAAGCGAGCATTGGAAGTTCAATTTCCAAGTTAGTTTATATGGAGTGGCTCACCAGCACAAAAGCTTCCACGCTTGTTTCCACAATGTAATGGAAACTGAAAAATCGAAATTTTGAACTGTTTTCTATCATTTACTGATAAATGTTTCGTGCCATGTTATGCTTTTATTTTTGTTGCAGAATTTATGGCAACTTATAAGCAATATGGGTTCTTTTATAAAAAGAAATGTCTAATGTAGTTAACAAGTGAAGATATCGAGTGTCTATTCCAAACTTTCTATAGTGATGAAATTACTATTCTTTATAATCCATCAAATATTTTCACTCGCTCGCGATTGGTTTAAACGCGCCACGTGACTGAATATGCCCCAGCTAAAACTGGGGAATATCCGAGTGATATCTCCTAATTTTCAGATCCCGGGTGTTGCGAAAACTATGTGAAGTACAATAAACACAATAGTCTCCATTTGACTATAAAAGTATGCTCGGAAATTTGTCCACGGATATTATCCCTTCCTCGAAGCTCACAGTTTTCCTCGAGCTTCGCTCTCGGAAAACTGTTCGCTTCTCGGAACAAATAATGTCCTTGGACAAATTTCCGAGCATATTTTCGCGCCAAATGGAAGCTATTGTTTACAAAATTTAGCTCTTAAATACGATTAAGGCGGAGACTCTACAATTGGGATAAGCCCATTTTCCGACAACTGTCTTCTTTTCAATCTTTACGCAAAGAAAGATAGCATGGCTAATTTGCATTATAATATGAAAACCATGATGGCGGCCTATCAAGAAAATGGTTCTTTGAAAAATAAACCTGTATCATTGTTTTATAATTTAAGATCTTGTAGAATAGTTTTACGTTAATTCAGACCTCAAATCACGTGAATTTGTTATCAACCAGACAAACTCATTGTTTGATTGAAAATCAAACTCGTTGCATGACAATCTTGGAATAAATGGTGAAATATACATTGTAATTCAACTTTCTTAACGGCGACCAAAGGAATATGAAAGGTTAATTTATCCAGGACTGATGTCTCGCGGGAGCGTTGTTAGTGTGGAGGATTTCAGATCAAAAGATGCAGGCGGGTTCAAGCCCAGGCCGGATCACTCAATAAGAGGCGCAGTGGCCTCATGGTTAGTGCGTTCGCCTCCGGATCGAGCGGTCCGGGTACGAGCCCTGGCTGGGGATATTGTATTGTGTTACTCTTACAGTGCCTCTCCCCTGCCCAGGTGTATAAATGGATACCGGCGAACTTAATGCTGGGGGTAACCCTGCTATGGTATAGCATCCCATTTCGGGGGAAATAGACATACTCCTAGTCGCTTCATGCTGCAAAAACTGGAGATAAGCACCGGCCTGATGAGCCACTTGGCTCGTATACAGACTTTATCTACCTACTCAATACGAAAGAAATGAACTTATTCCGACTAACATATTATTCCTAAGCTTTAACAAGTTCTTTATTTTTACCCAGCGCCGTCGAATAACAAAATTCAAAGAAATAATTTAACTACAATGTACATCATTTTCCCATATATCATTACAGATATTTTCATTTAAATAACAGTTCATCAAAACTATATTCTAGAGCAGACAATAAATATAAAATCACCAAACTGAACAACAACTCCAAGTGTAACCAAACAAGAGAGTTCTAAAGCTTGGCAATCAAATAGCCAACTAGGCAATTAAACTAACTGGGACCATTACCCATGTAGTAAAATTTTTGATTTCGGCATTTACTGGCAGAGAGCCATTTATTTTAAGATCGAGTAGAAATTGTTCATCCGCAGAGAAGGAAAGAAATTATAAACAAGAACCAAGCTATGGTAAACCGGATAATCTGTGACTGAATTTTACTAATGATTATTCCTTTTGAAAGTTGTATTCATAGGTCCTCTTTTGAAACAGTAAAAAATCTACGTAACAAGAAAACTTGAATAACTCCAACAGAAATTATAATACAAGACTGTCCAATGGACCACCACTGAACACGCTGTTTAAGATATTCCGCAGCCAACCGACCGTTTGCTTCTCTGAGTCTGTAATAGTTCTGATATTTCTCGATCAAGTTGAAGTTCTCGTGAATATTTAGGAAGGACTTCTCGAAGTACGTCAGGGCCGTTTGCGTTCCGTCAACTCCTTCATATCCCATGTAGTCTTCGTCGCCTTTGATCAAATCGAAGTAAACGAGGTTTTCACCGATGGAGAATTCGAAAACGTTGCTGAAACAGATAGTGTACGTTCCGTTTTTATCAGTGGTAAATTTATGCAAGTCGTAATCCTTCTTTTCTTCTTTGTAAACGAAGCTGCCCTCTGGATCCTGTATGTACGCATCGATGCGCGGGTCGACGCCGGTGATCGGCGCGTATTCTAGCGAACATTCGGTGTTTTCTACAAGGTCTTCGTAGAAACATTCAAAGCCGCTAAGTTGAAACTGTAGATGGCGGCCATATACTGGTACCAAGCATAAACACAAGACGAAAATTACGATTAAATGGTCCATCGTCAGGGTACATTCACGCTTCGCAGAAAAGATATCAGCACCAAGATTTTGTGATCTTGTGGTTCAACGCCACAATACAGTCCTTCTCTTTCTTAAACGCCGTGTAATTGCTCGTTTCACGCAATTTCGCCCATGTTGAGCTGAGGTGAAGTTATAATCAAATCTGTTGTCCGAAGTAAATTTGCATGCGAGAAAATAAGGCCACGTGGCGTTCTGTAGACGCACGCGTAAGAATACTGTGATCTTAGCTCTTGGTTTGAAGACTTTGATTCCTTGCCGGATAAAACGCCGAACTTTTATGCTGTGATTAAAATCAAAGAAAATTTCCGAAAATTGTCGAAATGGGTCAGATTTTAATCGTTCGAGCGTTTGTCGTATTCGAAGAAATTATTCCAGCTGGTCGAAAAGCCGAACAAAAGCATTATTTTGTTGAATTTTAATTCGACGTCGTTACCGACAACCGAAACGAAATCAATATTTTGGCTGTGTTTATTTGTATAGTGCAGTATTTGTAATTGATTTCACTTGCCCATACTCAGTTTAAATAACTTTACTAGCTTAAGTTTCTATTCTCGAGGTTCAAATGTGAGGAAATTCGAAAACCGCATCCACATAAATCAACATTTTATGACATATGCATTACTTGTATTCCGTGGAAAGAAAAATAATGGATCTGAGAGCTTCAGCATGCACCGGCAATTACAAACGACCGAAATCCAAAGAAGCAACTTTTAGCGATTCAAAGGAATCGATTTTGATTTCTTTCTCAACCAAGAGATTGGTTTTAACTTAACAAGAGAATATTGTGATCCAATTTTACCAATGTTTTGTTTGCCAGCAGGACAGGCGGTTTAGCAAGGCATGGATTTATACAACGGAGCCGTAAAAGCAGAAAAAGCGTTATGCCGCCTTATGTAAGCCTGCTTAACAAATTGTTATGCATGTATCTGTTCTCAGCAAATGCGCATGTTCAATTAAGTCAAGTTTAACCAAATGTCTCCTCCCATCAAAACGGGAAAACGTTTAATGCACACTGTTAGAAAAACAAATCGGAAAAAACAATTCGGAAGCCACGGGACCGGCTTTTCTTCGTGAACCCGGCAATTTGTCAAGTAAAAGTAACAAAAACTGTAAAACTGACCATTTTCTTTTTAATTTTGTTATTGTAAAATTTGAGGATCACAATATAAAGCTTGCAAATGGGCAAGTTAAATTTTTTTTATGATTCTCAACAGAGCTGGTACATTTTATACTAATTACTTATTCACCGAGAATGAGGTCTTTACGGGAAAATCTCAAACCACGGTCTTGCCGTATTGGCCGAGCGATAGCGAGGTCAATACGGCAAGGCCGAAATTTTCTCGTAAAGACAAACGTTCGAGGTTAACAAGTTGTTTATTACATGGCTTTTTGCTTAGCTTTAGCAGGCCCGTAATCAACCCGCGGGCATTACGGGAAAATAATGCCTTAGAGCTAGCCAATCAGAGCGCGTTTTGCATCAGTTACAAACACAAGCCATTTGATAATGTGGAATAATCTCAAATGATCTAAATATCTGTCATGCACAACATGAGCTGAAAATGTCTTGCCAGTGTCACCATACCCCTTTTACAGAACTAGCAATTTATGACCACTACAGTGAAATCATTATGAGAAGTGACAGGGAAAATTCTGCAAACGATAATTCTCTGACAGAAACAACTCAGACTCATTGGGCAAGACATAGCTTCAGGATTTTGTACGCAATGCGAGCCAATCAATGAGACTGTGCCGTGGCAAAGTTAACCTTTAGAGAAAACACGGTAATCCCATGGTTAGGGCTTTCATGAGGAAAAGGTGATATCCTACGCGGGACCAATCAGTAAAGTAATGCTGTACAAAAAAAAAAATTTTTCTGAGAAACGCGCTTTTCGACTCACTGGACGAGGCACATCTTCAGAATTTTGTACGAACTGCGAGCCTATAATTTACACTGTGGCCCAACGGTCAGCGAGTTGGACGTCGGATCGAGTGACCTGGGTTCCAGCAAAGGCCGGGGTTATTGAGTTGTGTTCGTAAGCAATAAAGTGCCTCCTTCCATTCAGAAGTGTATAAGGCACATGTAACAATAAGGAAAAGATGGCAAGTGTAGGCGCGCTAAGCTGCGGTGAACTGATATACTATCTAATGGGAGTACCAATACTGGCCTAATTACTCAGATATTTCCGTTTTATACCTGTAACTATATTTAATTTTTTGTTTTTGTTTTGATCATCTGTGTAACTGCATTTGAGTGAATAAATAAAATAAATGAATTAATAAATACTCGACTCCTAGTCATTCTATGCTACGGAAGCCGGTATAAGTTCCGACAGTGTGGTTCAGTTAGCACAACGCGAGTTGAGCTTAACTCAGTAGCTCTAAATCTCTTTTAATAATGGTTCAGGCAATTTTGTGATACTCAAAGACAATATAGTGATTCTCTTGTCTCGTCGACCCTGTATTGATAATATATGAAACATCAGAAGTAATCCTCTCCTTGGATCAACCAGTTTTGGTTTACGCTTGACTTGATTGATCAATCTTTACAAACGTCAAATATAACTTTTTTAAAACGGTTGATCTTTGATTCAGCAATCATTTCAGCCAAACAAACCAAAAACAGTTTTTTCTCAATAAAACACGAAAAACTCTCAACTAAAACGGTCTATCGCAAAAGAACACGCCCTTAAAAAGGGTGGGAAAAGTTCTTAATTGAAGCACTTCAATTAGGCAAGTCAAAGTCGTTTGGCGTTAAGTGGCTTGTAACAATATAAACACGGTCTAAGTTTTCAACCAAAGACTACAACATGGAAATGGCATTGTAGTCAAAACTCAAGAAGAATGCTATGTATGCATGTAATAGTGTCCCTCAAAAATGCCTCATTCTAAAAACCAGCCACAGTTGGTGGTTTCAGTCCATGATGGTACAGTAGATAGAGGCGAAACCAGCGGTGAGTGGATACAGCTACCAGGTCGGAAAGCCACACCCCAAATAGCTTGCAGAACTTCCCGCCTAGATTGTTAGTTTGTCATATCTGTGATGATAATTGTTAATTTAAAAGCGAATCTTATCGATACGGTTAACAAACTATTAGCGACTATACCATTCATGTTTGTTTTTTTTGTGTGTGTGTGTGTTTTAACTTGTTTCTAATTTTCTTGAGCAGTTGTCATTGTAAACAAACAATTAGTGTTATCGACAATTTTATCTCAAATTATTATGCACACAAAGCCAGAAAAAAATAAAAAAATAAAATAAAATGACAACTAAATATTAACTTAACCTGATTTTATTTCCAGAAGAAATAATGTTATATTTTACATAATATTCCTTAAATGCATTTAACAGGCAATATTACACAACCCTTACAGAACTATAAACATTATCCACAACATCAGCGGGATTTTGTCCTTATACCCGTTTAATTGGCCACGTCGCTCGCCAAGAAGCCTCAATTGCGAAAACTGCTCTGCATTGGACGCCAGAGGGAAAACGCAAGAGGGGCCGCCCTAAGATCACACGGCGGCGGACGGTGGAGAAGGAAATCAAGGAGATGGGGAAGACCTGGGAAGGCATCAAGTTTATGGCAAGGGACCGACAGATGTGGAGGGAACATGTTGTTGCCCTACATGCCACTTAGGCGTGAAGGGCATGAGTGAGTGAGTGACCTGGTTATATATTATCATTATTATTAGAGTTGATTTAGTGTTCTTATTGTAATACATTTTCCTTTTGCTATATAATGGACCGGTTTTTAAGGTCTTCATTTCTACTTTGTTCGTTTTCTTTATAAATGATTTTATGGGCCCATTAAACGTCTCAATCTCTGGCAAGTCCTTCTCCATCAAGCTTCCACAATAACATCTAAAAACAAGCTGTCCCACAGCACGAATTTTCAAGTGACTTTCTCGTCCAAGAATTGATACTGAGTGTTTCCATAGAAGAGGGAGCACTACATTTCTGCTACAGTGCGTATCTAATAATGTAGAAACACGCTCGTGTACAATATTAAGGTAGCCTGCATGATATTGTCAGTACTATCCAAACTTGCAAACTAACCGCATTATACTAGTTAATCTAAATAATAATGACCTCGATATAGCGTTATTTATTTCGACATTTTTTCATATACAGTCTCTCGGAGTGGTAAACACTTTACAAAAGGTATTCAAATCCTCCGAGGGAAAAAAGATGGCGACTAGTATTTACTCACAGTTCTTAGCGCACGACAACTTTAAAAACGTTTACAAAAACGTACAGAAACGTTATAACATCTTTAAACCCATGCTACTCAATGCCCTTTGTATAGGGACAAATATTATAATCATTTGGCTTTCTTAGTGCCTCATAGGCTGTGTTAGGTTCGCAAGGCATTGTGGTTAAATGTACAGCCGCCATCTTTTTTTCCTACGGTGGACTGCCGATTAAAGTTTCAGACTACAAGTTTTCGTATGCCAGTCGATTAGAGTAAATAGGTTCGAAAGCGCTCGTTTCAGAAGACAGGCTCAACGTGCTGCTCTGCGCATGCGTGCTTGTACACGTGCTTGTGCGAGGATGAGGACTTCCCGAAACGTATGCTGGGTATGTTTGAAGAGGCACATACGAATGATGAATCTGCGCGTGTGCGTGCGCCTGTAACTCTTGCAGATAAGCCGCTGACACAGGAGGCTGCGGCGTCGGTAATACCGGAGCTTGAGGAATGAGGTAGGGAAAATGCGAGCGCAGTTCATCGTAGCTGAACATCATGGAGCGTCCAGGCCCTTTCATCTTCAACATCCCGTCTTGTTCCAGGCCCCTAGGTAAATCATGGCAAATAGCGGGATTACATATTTTCGGTTTAAAAATTTACTGATTGCCTTCCTCAAAGCACTTAGCAACAACCATTTACAAACTACAACAACGTAACTTGAACTTTGTATGTGCATTAGTTACTTTCATAGCCTAGAAATAATTAAGGACAAAAGTATATTACTGCTATTATAAAACTTTAAGGTAAAAAGCTGTTAAAATTATGAGTCTAAACGTTTTCGATCTGTTTGATCATCATCAGAGTGATGATGATGATGATCAAACAGATCGAAAACGTTTAGACTCATAATTTTAACAGCTTTTCACCTTAAAGTTTTTTATTTTACTCTTATCGGCGAAATGTATATATTACTGCTATTGTGACTTAGTTTGCTCTGATCACCCACAAGTGGTTTGAAGAAAAACAAATTAAGTAATGGCTTGACTCCAAAAAATAAAATAAATATAAAAAGATAAATGAACTAGCTGATGGAGGCCACCCTCTTTTTATTTAGGATATCTCGGAAGACGATATATATAGTAAAACAGAGAAAATCGATTGAAATGAAAAGTCATTGGCAAATAGTCTCTATCTAAATTTAAAGCTTTAGTAGCTAAAATAGAAAAAAATAATTACAAAAAATGTAAATAACCATTGTTTAGGGCTAACCTGTATAACTGACAGAAAACGCTTCTATGTGGCATCGGAAGCCCGAGGCTATATAGTGCAGAAGAGTATCAATTTATATTCAAGTATCTAGAGCGTAATGGTTAGAACAGATGCGGCCTTTAATTAATACTGCCCCGATAAAATCTATTTAATAATGATATTTTTGAAGATATAAAGTGTCCACTGAAATGATTTCCATTATTACGTTGGAGCCAAATTCCGCGCACAGAGAATTTTTGGCCTGCCTCTAGTGAAATTAAAAAACATCATGGTTTTTGGAAACAAATAAGAACTTTTCTCGCTTATATCCTCCATCAAATCACACGACCTGAGTATGCAAAATTAATTCTCTCCTCTGATCTTCGTCAGTTTTTATTGCGCTGGAGTTAGAACTTAATTAAACCCGCAAACTGAAGACATTTTTTTTCTTTCAGTTGGTTATTGGCTTTTTTTTATTCTCAAAAAACCGCATGCCTGATTACATTGAACTATTAATTCTTCATAGTAATTATGAGGCACTTCCTTTTAAGATGTTGATTTTCTGTGTTCTCGTTACACGAATACAGCAGTGTATAGACATTGTGAGGAGAAAATGGATACGGATCACTCTGGCTTGAATGTTAGATGATATCAAGCCGTACATTGGTAATGTTGTTAGAATTCTGTTTGGTACGAGAAATAAATATAATTTTTCTTGATTTTGAAGAGAGACAAACGTCAGCAGCGAAACTACTAAATAATTTCGAATATCAGTGAAACTCAAAAGGGTTAGACGATCGGGCATGACTTTTCGTTTAAACAACTTGAGAACAACTGACAACGTCAAAGCATTATTCCCAAGGTAGTCGGTAAACGTTGGTGATTTATGATACGCCTGTAAACACATGAAGACTGACCGGTCTTGATATTAATCGGTATCACATCTCGTGCTGATGACGGCTCACCCATTAGCTAATATTTTCGGTTGGTTTTTCACCGCGCAGGTGCATAAATAGCCGCGAGGTTTTAAAATGAAAAGTAAACATCACTAAAACCTTTTTTCCATTTGGCCCGGGTAAATGATTGAAGCATATGTATCAAAGGTATTGATTCAGCGATAACATTGCTGCCCGCATACAAATACCAGTCAAGTTTACCCAGCAGCGCTATACATCGATATGAAATTTGATCCTCCTTTTTCTGGAGACAACAGCGAAAGAAATCGAGCTGAGTTTATATGTACCATAAGGTTTTCTCAAGAAAACGGCCGTTTGGTCTTACCAAAAAGTTTGCTAAACGGAATTCAAGTTCTTAAGTTTAAGTAGATGAAGTTCTATGATAATTTACCTTATAAATCGACTTCACATTCGAGAATGACATCTTCATTAAACATTTGACAAAAACAATCTTACAACTTGTAGAAAAGCACTTTCCTTTGAGCCGATGTAATTTCGAATTCTCAATTTTTTTCTTATACATCTCAGAAATTTTTAACTTTTTCCTCCTCTTGTCTTCACTGAGCAGGAAAACAATTATACTGTATAAAAAATCAATTTGAAGTAAATCGCAAAGGATTCTCTTAACTCGTGCGATGAAATATTCAGAAAAAAGCAAGAGCAAATTTACAGTATTGTGAAAAGGATAGATTTTCTTTGGTACAATTGATTACTGGCAAAAAGCCTTGTCCTTATACCAGGTCGAATTAATTGTTTCCATAAATAAACGTACCTCTTGTATAATTCATTGATTTCACTATGAAAGCGTTTTACAATTAAAAGGTTCGCATGAAGGCAGATGTAGAATGCGCTTTTCTAGTTCTTCTGTCGTGTAATGAAGGGCTTCTGATACAGTTCTTTGTTGTCAAAATTTCCGGTGATAATCGTGCCTTATTAACAAGTAATCGTACGAAATAGAGTGTTAATGCAGCATAACAACTTAACCAATAATTTCCTTATTAAACAGGCTTTCAGAGAAAGGATTCACCGTAATTTCGCGCTCGTTACAATGGACGCAGCAATAGAATATATATGCTGATACACGAATTATAGTCGAGAAGAGTGAATGTACACCTTAAAATAACTCGGAAATTTATGATACCACTATTAGCAAACTTAATTCATGTACGTTTAATTAAACCGTCGATTGCCTCTTCGTAATATCTGCTAGCATTCGCATTCAAAATAATATGTAACCTAGATTTCTTTCATAATCCTTAAAAAAGCGAGAAGATCACAATTCAAGAAATGAAAACATAACTGGATGTTTGGAAGCGAGTCACACATAATTTTCAATCGACGAAGAGAAAAAGGAAGCCGCGTTGCTTCGTGTTTCCCAAACTTAAAATTATTAGCAAGATCATTAGGTCTTGTGTGTACTGTTTTCATTTACCTGGATCCGGGAATAAATTTATTCCCATAGCTTTTCAACAATGAAATGTAGGCACGAAATCCGTAAATATAAATAACATATTACATCAAGGAAACTAAGTCACCCCATTCGCAGGTAAGAAAATGTTCAAAATAATATAAGAAATATTGAAACATGGCTTATTTTGAAAAGAATTGGGGACGTTAATGTTTCAATACATAATTTTTGAATGGCATATTAAAAAGCAAAACCTTACCCCTTCCTCATTTCTGCAGCCCGCACCCGTTGTCTCTTGTTCTTAAACCAGTTACTAACTTGTGTCACGGTTAGATCGGTCATTTTTGCCAGCTCGTACTTCTCTCGAGGAGTGGGGTATGGATTCTCGGTGTACGCCTTATTTAGAATATTCCTCGACTTCTCTTTGAAGCAGTAAGTGGTCTCTTCGCCATCCCAAATCGTCCGTGGAAGAGGGTACTTCCTCCGGACTCGGTACTTGCCCACAGCTCCTAAAGGTCTGCCGCGTTGGCGTTCCGCTTCGATGTAATGCGCCGTCCTCCAAAGACACTGAAGTCGCTCGTGGTTCTCTTTAGAGAACTTGTTGCTCTCGAGTATGCCGTACAACTCCTTGAAGTTGTTTTGGTAGAAATAGACAACAGCCTTTGAGACTAGAATTGTCTCGGTTGTTTTGGCATCGTTGTCTATTTCCGCGGGTAAAGACCACAGAAATCGAGAGAGGCGCTCTATTTCACCGTTATTTTGAAGAAACTGGCACACTTTCGCAACTTGACCTGGTGAAAATGGACACGGAAACATGTTACTGATGGACGCTGGATGTACCTCAGCTTAGCGAGTGTCTCTGGCGATTGTTGCCTCGAATGTGACAATCCGCCTTGCACGCCCGTATTAAATAGAGCCCTATCTCGTGATTAGCCAGCGATTTTGTTTCAACGCTGGCTGGAAGCTTTGTTGACTAAACTAAACATTCCCGCTTTTGAAATGATATTGTCCAAGCCATAAGTTGAACAAAACCCCTTTTAGTGTAGACGTCAGAATAGCATCAAGTGTCCAGTCCTTCAATTAGTTTGTCATTAGCATGAAATAGATTCAGACAAACTTGTTTGTTTAAGCATCTAGGATGGCCTATTTCATTTTGAGTATCTGTGGCCTGAACAAACAGTATTTTAAGCGCTCAATTGTGGCTAGATATTGAAACCAAATTGCCGACCTTTCAGATTTTGTATTCAAAATGTGTACAGTGCGAAAGCTTTGGCCATGAAGAATATTTCGAATTTTTAATCATTTTTTGTTTCCCACTTTTGCAAAATTTTATGCGATCATGTTCAATAAACTCGTCCATTGTTTCTCAATTTGTAACTTCGATACTTTAATAACCAGTCACAAAGAACGGACTTTTTAATCAACATCTAACAAGTTTCCATTCAATGTATGTAGTTCAATTCAGGGGGCGAGAAATAAATCAAAGAATTCCCTTCGCAGTGTCACTTTTACCATCCTGTTTGACTTAGCGCAGAATTCTTCAGCAAGAAAAGCAGTTGTCACGTTATGGGTGGAATTCTACACTTCCTCTTCAAACATTCGGCATGATCCTTAGCGCCTTTAACACATCAAAGGAAAAGAAAGGGAACGAGTCTGAAGAAGTAGCAAACACATTCTTCAATTACTACGCAGGGCTTACTTTCGTACAAAAACAACTTTATGCAATCTTACTTCAAGTAATACGGAAATAAGCCAATTAAAACTGACAATCATCTGTGACGAATAAACGAACAAATTTCCGAAAGTTAAACACGTCGTCAGTTCGAAAATATTCACAGTTTCAACCCTATTTTTACCGAGGAGGGCTGTTTTGATTTTCCCATACAGCTGTATTTGCTCAAAAATCGTCGAATTAATACTTCAAAACTACCGTGCACAATGGCAGGTCGCGTAAAAACAACGTGCCATTTGCTGTCCATAGAGGAGCGTACATCTGCTGCTTTTGTCAACAAAACAGACAATGGGTCCAAGGACTTGAATGGGTTCCCGGAGCAACCCGACACAAACCCTTTTGATGTATAATATCAAATTATTAAAATCTCCAGGCTGGCTTCAATGAAAATTTGTCGAACTCGTGTGAATTTGGAATGGGCAGGGGTGGAACATATTTTAACCTTGACTTTTTAAGAGAGTGAGATGTGTCACAACCTCTAATCTGAGTTCCTAAGCCTGACAAGGTATTGTGTGTAAAACGAGTCGAAAAAACGCTACTCGCATCAATTGAATGTATCATTAAAATGTTTTAATCTGCAAATTAGCCAGGCAAAGAGGTGACACATTGCTTTGTTGAGGCGACAACGACCTGTTCAGTTAATCCAAAGTAATTGTGCAAAGAAAAATAATTACTTATAGGACTGCACGCATTTTGTAAGAGAGAAAATATAGATTCGCTACCTAGGTTAAAAAGATCACATTATTCCGAAAGTGTTAAATTGCGCCATTTTAAAGAAAAAGCAGACAATTAGTCCGGTTGCTTTCCTAGACTACAAAATAACGATAATTTTCTCACAGATACAGAAAATCCTTGATGATTATAAACACGACATAAAACGGGGATACGAAGCTTCAAAACTTCCGCTAAGAACGTTCAGCATTGAACATTAAAATATCTTTTACAGATAAACCCGTCCCGCTTGTAAACTTCTTATAAACGGGGTTAAGGTTTATTACAAGCATGCTTAACTCAATAACATTAAAGTGAGACAGACATTCTCCACATTTTACGAACTAAGAAAAGAAATTCTCACTTTCACAAAAAACTCGTTTATAGGCAGAGCGATAGTGTAGGGCATAGCCATACGTAGAGTGTCTAAATTCGTTTGAAAAGTTAATTGATTTGAGGAGATAAAACATGCTGAAAAAAGACAATGGACTATTTCTTGACTCGCAAAACACAGACCAAAAAAGGGAACAAAACTCGGGTAAAAGTAAGGAGTTTCGAAGAAAGCTCACAGCGAGAATGCCAAACGACAAACGTGTTATATAGCAAAACGAAAAGAAAAAAAAGAAGTAAAAAGAGCAGAAAAATATTTCAAAAATGAAGAGTAAAATTTTCACTCAACTAAACTTTCAATTACGAGACAAAACCGATGAATTTTTGATGAAACTGAAGAGAAAAATGTTAACACCTCCGACAAAAGAAACATTCAAAAATCATAAATCTTTCTCAATGCATACAGATAACTATTTTTCCATATACAAGTAGCTGACGAAAAGCAATCAGTTTATGAAAATCTTCGCTCGTAAAGCTCATTTACAAAATAAAAAGCGCACAGAAAAACTAGCAGAAAAAGGTGCATCTCACGTAAAATAAATCAAACGAACGTGCTCCTATATTGGTGTTTTGAAATTGGACGCATGTGCTTTTTCCTTTAGCTCAAATGTGTTTGTCGTAGGCGCGAGTTATACAATATGCCCATCTATTTCCAATATACCTAAGTGCTGCGGTTTGTTGTTTTCTGGAAAATATTTATCTGATTGCATAAATATATGTATTAGTTTTGTCTTGGTGAAAAACGAGCACGCTTTTTATCGATATATTACAATCTACTTTATTTTAGTATTCAGTTTCAGTCCTATTTAAAACCTACCCCTCACTAATTAAGGTCGTAGAATTTTCATGTCCAAGGAACAGAAATTTGGTTCATTTTTATCTCTACAAAACAGGAACTTAACACCTCCCCAATTAAGCATTTGCTTTGTTATCGAGAAAATTGTTTACTAGCAGAACGTTTTTATGCTCTCTAGGTTCAAGGTCGGTATACAAAAAGATGTTATTACGAGATACCAGCTAAAAACTGAATAATGTCCACTTTTACTTTTTATACAGTCTCAGATAAATTTCAGTTACAGCCGTATTTTTTCGCCTTTCATCAGTTCTACTTCAATATTTTCGTAGATTTTTCAAAGTTTCCAGAACAAACGATTAAAAAATATATAAATACTTTTTTATTAACACTGTAGTTGTCTATGTCTTAACATAATCAGGAATTTTGCAGGGATAAAACCTTGCCAATACGTTTTTAGCATATTACCGTTTCCGGGGAAACGTCCTTTGCTATGTTAAATGATCGAATCTGCGTAGAATCTACTGGTGAAGTCTCTTTTGACTGTATAAGCTTTTGAATTTTGAACGATTTGAATGACCTTGAGATAACCACATTTTATTATGAGCAGGTTTATTGGGCTTTCACACTTTAAGAAGCCAAGACGCCTTTCAGATTAAATTAGATGAAATTAAATCATTATGTTTAAAGGGGGATCTGCCACAAGTTTATGACAATCCTGCCATATGAGCAGAGCATAAACATCAAAAACTTCAAAGAAAACGATCCGAAAATCGACCAAGAGGAAGAAGTGGTTGATTTTGTAAAGTTTGGAACGAACCAATTGGTCCTGCTGGGAAAAATCAAGCTTTCGATTGTAAAAAAAACTCTGCATACTGTGACGACTGAATATCATCATCTGACGCATGTTTCACCTCAGATTTTGTACTTAAAGCTTGCAATTGTAAAAAGTAATAGTCTTCTTACGAAATACAACCTGGCACATTTATTTATTACTACGCGGTCACATTTAAGCTAATTTTTGATTGAGGCTTGAACGTTTAGCGCATTTTGCTCTCAGACCATCCCCCCATGTTTATTGTTGTAGTCACACAAACGAAAACGAAGACTGGGGAAGGATTTGCTTTCAAAAACACTGTCCAGGATTTGTAGCCTGCTCACTGACTAATCAGTACTACCTTGTCATAATTTTAAATAACTAACGCTATCACAATGGATACAAACAAATCGACAGTGTAATTGAGTCATGCAGGATCACAACAAATCTTCTAATTGGAATACTGTTAAGTATCGCGCGTAAATTTGAAGCTTTAATTCATTGCATTGATAGTATTAAAAAATGCCAGTGAGATTATTTACCTGAATGTTGTGGGGTGCAGTTCACTATCATTTCAGCAAAACTGGTCATAGCGGAAATTTCGTGTTGAAATAAAAAAAAACACTAAGAAGGATACGTTGGAAACGTTTACTTAGTCAATAGATGAGGTTCCGTGGAATTGTGGGAAAATCGGATCAAATATAGATCTATCGATAGTGAAAGGTTGGTACAATAAATTTTCTTCAAGTCAAAAATCTGCCGAATGCAACACTTCCCGAAGTCATTGTCGTCGAATCCGGGTAACTGGAGTGATCCATCCAAACAGATTTGTAATAAACTCAGGTTAACTCGCTCACGTCCGAAAATCTGGTTTGTGGTGATCCGATATTGTTTATAAGGGTTGTTAAGCGACCCACAATGACAACGGCAACGGGAACAATGGCCATGCACGTGCACGTTCTCTGTGAAAGAACAATGTGGAATGCCCAAATTTAATTCTGCGTTATTTGGAGAAAATGAACCACGATGGCAACCTTTTTTTTTAAATATCTTTTTCGCATTTTAACGCTTCTTACATATTCAAAGCTCACGAGGATCGCTCAGACAGGGACCTAAGTCGTATTTTCAATTCCGCTTTGCCTTTCTATAACTCGGTAGTTCACTCTGAGGAAACATCTATATGCGATTAGTAAAAAAATAATTTCAGCATATTCTATGAAAATTATGAAGCAAAATGTCTCAACAGGAGGGATACAATGATACAATTATGTTGAGGATTGGTAGATGCAACAATTAGATCGAGGAATTTTTAAACGGTTTCTTATTATACGGCTACTATCTATCACTATGAAGCAAGTTTAAAAAAGAATGTTTTTGAACACTTTAATTTGGCCTTCATGGGAATCCTCAAACTCACGTCAATTTTCCACCAGGAAAAGAAAAAATCCAAAACTGACGAGATTTAACAATCGAATTTCGATCTATGACATGAAAAAGAACTTCCTACATTTATTGGAAGTTTTGTGTGAAGATACGGTGACAAAGCTCGATCCTTTCATTCGCAAAGTCAAAGCTTGTGTAAATTGTTGTGTTCTTAACTTTAATGTGTGTGGATGAAACCCATTCAAGTGAAAGCTATTGAGCAGGAGTTTCATTTGCTACTGTTTATCATGCTGTACTATGTGATTATAGTTCTTCAATCTATGGATGAACACCTAATGTGTGACCATTCACATGAAAGCTATTGAGCACTTCTTTCGCTGTTTGTTATGACGCACTTATAACGACATTTGATATTTTTAAGCATAAGCACTTATTAGAAGTAAAATAGCTAACTGAGTGTAACATCACTCTGCCAAACTGTGAGCGATTTTACAAGGTTTACCTTGTGAAATACGAAATGATGGACTTAAATATACTCTTAAATTTAGTGTGTTAATTTAGCAGTATGAGTGAATTATTTCTGATGTGTAAAAATGAGTAATTGAACAGATGCCTTTCGTCGCTACTGAACGAACAGGGTTTTAAAAGCTGAATTCTGCCTTGAAGCAAGCTAGCATTTAATCAACTATTCAATAAAGTCATCTCCCCCTATTTACTCGGCGGTCCTAAATAAACTTTCAGTTTCTTTCATTCACCCGAAAAGTTCAATTTTCTCAACGTGACAAAAAGCGTAAAATTTAAAATTTGTCTGGAATAAGAAACTATACAGGTAAAAAATATTTACACATCTTAGAGTGAAACTTTCTGGTTTAACTTTTGTAACAGTCTTCCTTAATTTCTGAGAGACAGATAAAAACAAGAGCTTTTCCCCTAATTATTATTTATATTTTGCTACACAAACATTTGCCAATGTTAAAAATTGTTCAGGCGACTGTGGTAACTATGAAAGTACTATCCAAAAAGTAAAATTTAAAGCAAGAATTACATAAATAACATGTCAAGGATTAGTCAAGGCTTAGAATACAGCAAGAAACTGCATCTTTTGGTTTTGCCAATTATAACTTCGGATTCAGTAAACGTAGCGATAATCTCCGAGAATAATTTTTTTTTAAATTATCCAGTTTTCGTTAAACAAACATCATTTGTCAAGCTCGACATTTCACGTGACTGTGAATTAAACTTTTATTAAAAAGGATTAAAACGACGAAGAAAGGAACAATCTATAATAACTTTGAGAGAGAGAATATTCGTGTTTAAAAACGAGCTAAAAAAGGACAAATTTTCCCCACAGGTTTCTCAGTTGCCCTTTGATGGTCCACCCGCCATTTATTCTTTAAGCAAACATCTTGAAAAATTGTTCAGACAACTAATGTACATTAATGATTTAAGTATAAACCAGAACGAAGACAAAAGAAGGTAATTCTTTCAGAAACGAATGCAAGGTTAAAAATAATCGCGAAATTTCGCTGGAACTGTAGGGATCTGACGAAAAAAATTGTAAGCTGTGTTTGCTGTTCCGTGCTAGCAATAAATCAGCTTTGCGTTTAAATGACTTGTTATTTGTCGCTGTTTAAATAACTTTATCTCAATTGCCCTAATGACGGCGAGTGTTGACAAAACTGGTAGGCCCAATTGCGTTCAATTTTGAACAATCACGTAAAAATTTCGATGACCCTAATTGAAAAAACGCTTTGTGTTTTCTTGGGTCAGGCTATATTCTGACTTTCTGTTGAGCAAATGGACCACCTCTGTTTTACTTCTTATCGCTAGTTCCGGCTTTTTCATAAGGACTTTAAACCTTCCCACAATAGAAAAAAACTGACTTAACGCCGCACTTTTGAGATGCACCATCCCTCACAGAGCTCATTTAAGAAACATGGAGTAGAATCCATTTTACATGGAATCAAAGATATAGTTTAGTATAAAACGCAATCTTTTTTATGGAAAAACCCTTTTCCTTGTATTCACTGCGAGCAAAAACAAGATAAACTGACCTTGTACCATGAAACATGACTCAAGTTTACTTTACAAACTCTAATTTCAACATTATGAAATTTTACTTTCGCTCTAGGATTTTGCAACGAGTTTGCTTTCTTTTTTTAGACATAATAAATTCGTCTGCTTTCAATGTATAGTCAAAGTGTCCATAGTTTAAAAGAGGGCAACGTTTGTAAGAATGTCTTTCGTATTTCGTCAAGAGCAAGTGCACAACACGATTAAAGATCCAACACGCTTCATGAAATTTGCTAGCCGTACATAAAAGTGCTTCACCTTTACTAATTAACGTCAGCACCGTTCACTCCAATTAACAGAAGCAGGTCATCTTCGAACGAGGTTTAAATTATTCCCATCGTAAAAACTGAAGGAAAAAACGCAGTATTAAAATGAATACATGACAAAGTCAAAGTCGTTACGAAATGACAACGACGAGCACAGAAGCACTCATACGCAATCAAGGAAGGAAAAAAAAATAAAGTTGAAAGACCTCACAGCTGGCTGCCAGCATTGATTATGCTGCAGGAAATTGAGATCCTCTTTCCTATTTAGCCAGCAGGGTTAAAATATTCTGCTTGGATGAGCATGAAGGGCATAAGAAGGTGTCAAAAAGGAAAAAAGGATAACTCGATGACTTCCTAACAACACGTCAAGATATCTATCTCAATAAAAACCACATTCGCAGTACAAGGGTAGGGCTATGGGAAGATATTTCATCAAGGAAAATTATGCTTTCTTTCCTTAGAACCGGAATTTCCTTCAAGTCAACTACTTTCGTGAGATGTTGACTTCCGCGACCTACCCACTTTGAATCGTTTTCAAAATAGCCCTACAAGATTGGGAATGGATCACAGCTTCGAATTAAAAATGTAAAGAAAGACCATTCTGCGAACCTGCAACATAACATAAGCGATCAACGTCTGGAAATGTTTATTTTACTAAATATACTCATTTATCAAATTGTTTGGAGCTAGAAAACGTTCTTTTCCAGTGAAAAATCAGCATTATAAAGTTCTCAGTACATAGTATTGCTATTAAATTTTATTATCAGTCGAATATCTACAAGAAAAGTCCGATTTGTTAGGTGACAGCAGAGGTAACAAACGTCCACGAAATGAAAATTAACCGCAGAGCTTATCAGCGTAAGTCTTTGGAATTTCTGTTTGTGGTGAATAAGACGGCTTTATCCTTGGACATTGTAAAAGCGGTCCTGAATTCATTCAATTTCTTCTCGGCTTTGTCACACGGTCTATTATGCTTTTCAAGGTGGAATACAGGGGGAACAAAAGTTAGAATTTAAACTGGACTGCATTGAAAACTGGGGTACTTTTTGTGAGTACCTTTTCAAAGCCTATTATGCTTGCATGCTTGAGTTCATAAAATAACTTTCAATTTCTGTCCTTATCTTGCTATTCATCAGTGCAGCTGACAAAATACAGCCCAAGGTTATCATTTATCGGTTCTGCTAGTGTTTGAGCCATGGCTAAGCAACCAACAGTTCAGAGAAAATTTCCCGGCCTGGATTTATGTCAACTAACGTATGCCTCAATCTTTGTTGACAGGCAGCTGAGCACGAGGGGTCGCCCGCAATTTAAAGGAAAAAAAGAAAACACATGTAGAGAGAACTCATCGCTTTAGAAACACACAAAAAGGGCCATTTCTTTAACCTTTTCGTAGTCATTCTTATTTTAATCCAGTTGATTTGCCTTTGTCAAAACAATAATCTAACGTGAATGAGTTATTAATAAATATAATTGGAAATGATCGCTAGCAGAAACGTATTACTTAAGGTGCCAAAAGGGAAGTTAAGCTCAAGTTTGTAAGAAAAGAGTTCATCGAATTGGGTAGCAGCAGTAGATGTCATCCTTAAATTTAATTTATCATCGCAAGCTCTCAAATTGAACACTCTTTTACTGGGGTCTACCAGTCACTCGAAGAGCAATTTCAAAGGAGGTCTTAAAACCCTTAACTCACTGAAGGCAGTAAAAAGTTTAATGACTTCAGTTGGTCAATTCTGATTCAAAAAATTTAAAAGTTGAATGAGAGATTCCCAGATGAGTCTACTTCTCCAATATTTCACAACTGCTTTCACAAACACTCAAGCACCTTCCAAACACTCCTCGTCAACATCGCAATTTTCAACAAGAAATGCGATTTACTTGGTTTAATTTTAGTGTTGTTATTTCTGATACATAAACAATCACTTTAAACTAGCTACAAGAGCGAGGTGTTTTTATCGCATTACACTATACCACACTAATCACAATATGCGAATAACAAAGAAGTTCACGCCATTCTCAATTCATATGGAGCCTTGCAGCGTTTGGTAATTTCGGCACATTGACTACAAAGACGAATTCTGTGTCCCTACTGTGAAGAGCCAATTCAAATAGAAAATGGTGGCCGGTATAATCTTGTTCACGCTGTTCAAGGTGGTTTTAACTTGTGATTGTAAGATTGAATGAGCCGTTGATAAGTGTAAAAGATTTATACTTGCAGAAGTTGTAATTTAGCGAGGTATTGTCAGTAACCTATTGTTTGTCATGCTTTGGAGATGTGGAGTGACTATATTCAAATGTAAGCTTTTGATGAGTAAACTAGAGTACTAGTTAACCCATCAACAGCTCACTAAAATTACAAACTTGAGCAAGAAAAAGAAACAACATGAAGTGTTTATAATTTGCAAGTCCTTAAAATAGTGTAAAAAGTCTCTAAGCATTGTTTTACTTTGTGTTCATTGCAACACAGGGGTCTAATGGGTCTTGCGTGGTGATCTCGCGAAGCCACTACAGGTCAAATCCACATACTTTCACCAGATGAAGGAAAATTAGCAGAAAATTCAACTTTCAAAAAGTTTCACCTTAATTCTCTTCCGCACAAGACAACGTTAACGTTTCTCAGATTTTTCGTCATGGAAACTGCATTCACCAGCCGGTATTCTGGTGGAAATTCGTTCAGTCGATTCCAAACGACACACGAAGAAAGTGAGAACACCCAACAAAGAATAACAGAACATAGAGGTCGGTTTTGCTATGAATAAAAGTTGTCCCTGTAAAGAAATGACAGTACTTTTTCCTACTTGGACGCCAATGACCGGCTCTATCAAGTGGTTTACACGTTTAAAGACTGAATTCCAAATTCCACTCGGTTAGTCAAAAGTTCTAACACAAAGAACACACGACATTTTGCATGACCTAAAAGCGACTGCATTTAAGTTCTTTGGACAATGCGACAAATAATCGAGGCCAAATTGTTTAGAATTATAGGAAATTAGATTTTGCATAAATTTCCTTGAATCTGACAAGTTAAATCTTTTAACTGAAAGTTACACACGCATTAAAGCAATAGTTCTTTACTACTCAGCGAAGACAACTGTTGTCCTTGACGAACTTTGTTACCCGATACCTTTCATTCATATTTTAATTCGTTCGATGCCAAAGAGGATGTGAAAGGGCCTCCGCGGAAATTAAAGGAAAAAAGTTTGCTTTTGCGTAAGCATGATTGGCAGCAAATTTCGCACAGGAAAAGTAAAAGAAAATATGTAGAAAATACTTATGCTGAGAAACGGAACACAAGAACTAAGACCATCATGTTCCTATTACGCCTTTCTTGTTTACTCTGACCCAATTATTAAGTTTGTTTTGCAGACATCTTTTTATGACTTCTTAATGAGATTTAGTCAATTAATGTTTATCGTGCACAGTTTATTGCCTTCGTACAAATAAAAATCTTTTATTTAGGAACAGACTAGAAAATTTAACTTAGTATTTTCTTGGTACACTTTAAACTTTTATAGTCACAGCAACAGAAACACACTAAGCGCGATTTTCTCGGTAACAGGGCAAAAAAAGATTGTTCAGTTCAAACAATAAAGGAAGAAAAAAGCGCTTTTGACAGCAAGAATCATTGTATTAGAAAGTTCTTTTTTTCCTTTCTTTTCTCTCCATTCAATGCAAACTTACGCCGAAGTACGACACTAAGGACTGTAGAAAGCAAAACAAAGAACGTGTATACAAAAGGAAAAAGAAAATTCTTCTCGTTTATGAAAATGGTGAACAAACGCACGGAAGCGGTGGTGTTTTTTCAGGTGTTCATATGATGGGTTATCCCTGCTGACTGAGACAGTCGTTTAAAAAAAGAACTGGCCGGGTTTGCGCCGTCCTTTGCATTTTACAGAAAAATGATTTCGCGCTGAATCTGCATGTCTTTAGCTGTAACGTCACGAATTTCTATGAAAAAAGGCTTCGATATCGTGTTCATCGTAAGCTTTGCTCGATTCCTTACACATAGAAAAAAGTTCCAAAAAATTCAATTGGGGCATTACATGCACCACGCAAATACAAATTCATTAAAAACGCCGCTTTGAGATGCCCTTCAAGTTCGCTCTTCTCTAATCCTGCAGACGAACCCAATTTACCACTGGAGATTGAGAGGCGGAAAATGTTGAAATCTTCAACGAACATACAAGAGCTGCAACCCAGTTGTAGTCTTATCTCATGGCCGTTATGAACCTTTTTATTACTTGCTATTGAAGTTGACAAGGAATAACAATTTACTTTTTTATGATGAGACCTTGCCATTCATATTTCCCGCTTTTATCAACGCGAGAGGAAAAAAGTCATTGCGATGATTAAGTCCTCTGTGCTTACAATCGAGATGTGAATCAGTTTTACAGTCCTTTTACTGTAATGATCGGAAAACGCATTCAAAAGTTTTTAAGTTCTCAGTGATTTAAAATGTATAACCGTGAAAACGACGAAGAAGTTGCAAAGGAACAAACAATTAAAATATAAGATTAATCAAAAGATCTTTAAAGATGACACTTTGCTTTCGAAAACGTCACCAATAAAACGGAAATCTAATAATTCAATGAAAAAAGTTCGGAAAGATCTCGCTCGTACTGATAGGCCATTGACAACATGTTGAAAGCAAAACAACAAAGAATAACTGTATTTCAGTCGTAATAGAATTAAGCTAAAACGTTTTTATACATTGTTCTAAAATGATCCTTTTCATACAATAACGCCAAACGAAGACGCTCATACTGTTGTTGCAGAATCTCATACGCATACTCAAGTTCAGGGTTCAAGGCATTTCATGGATGGCGTGGTTAGTTCTTTTCAAATGAGAAATACAAGAGACACTCTCAATGGTCAATCGTACGGTGTAAATAACAGGGCTCGACATCGACAAAAGGACCCAACTCAATGTTCTTTGACGTGACTGAAAATACTGCTTCCAGTGCTGCGATCAGTGATTGACATTCGTTGAGGTTTTTTTTTTTGTTATCCGATCTGCTGTTTTCAGTACTGAATTTTCGTTCGCTTCAGTCCACCTCACATCAGAGTTGCAATGTTCTTTGGAGTGTTTCTTTAAATTTCTAGGTAATTAGAATTGATTAATTTTGCATTCTCGAACTTTCCAATGCGACTATGTTCACAGACAAGATCTGTTGAACTCAGCGTAAGACAGCGCAGTCTGTATCATTAACTCGAATGTGTTTAGTTCTGCACCAACTTTATACCACTAAAGTTACAATGCAAGAACAGCAAATAACTAAAGCATGACCACGGTTCATTGGCTAGTTATAACTTTAAAACTTTAACTAAAATTAGTCTCATTGTGGTAACCGGTAGAGAGTTCCAACTTAAATCAAAAGTTACACTGTAAAATAATCCTGCCGATGTTGGCTTTGGTAAGAAGTGGGTTGAAAAACTAGGTCCTAGAACAATTTACAGCAAGTCTACATCGATGTTACAGACAAGACATCCCACACAAAAGGAATCCTTAACATCCAAATGAATGCAGGGTCGAGGTGGGTTAAAAATATTTTAAGCTTGGAAGCTCATTCCTGTCGTAATAAAATCCCAGATTCTGTGACATAGTGCAGGCAGGAGAAAAACAGTACTTCCCGATTAATAGAAGGTTAGAATCAGTAGGTTGTTCAACAACTCCGGTCCACTGCTTTCCGTTTGTATACACCAGGGTGAAGTAATTACTGAATTCTCAATAGATCTGAAATACAAATAATTTTAATACACAACAAACGCCTTCCTCCCTTACGAGTTTTATGTGAACGGAACGACAAAAAAATAGGCGTGGCCATCACAAAGGCTTGGTTTACCGTACCCATACTATGATTATTTTATTTTCTCTGTGTATAGGATGCTCATTTCTTAAGCCAATATTATTTCTCCTCTTAACACGAGTTATAATCATCTTAAAGAACAAGAGTTATTAAGCAATTGTTTGAAGATCCTTCCGGAAATACTGGCCAACTAAATGAATGAACTCAGAACAGTCTCAGAATAGTTTTTATCTAGAATTACGAAGGGAAACGATGTAAAAACGAAACAACAATCATCTGTCCTATTGAGACCTTTTAAACATTAAAATACTGGAGGGAGGGGAACAACAGAGAATAAAAAAAAGAAGTGGAAATGGTTTCAGCTTTTAAACTTCTGCCAGTCGGTTTAATTTCAGTTGAGCTGTCGGCATCGGGAAATTAAACATTTGCACGACCTTGAAACTCTAGAACTCTTCAACGACAAGACAAAGAAATCACCGCAAACAATATATTAAATAGAATTGTCATTCTCAAGAGAAAGGGTAAGTCAATGTCATATCCTAAGAAAGGGAAGGTGATCGGAGCACCAAACTAATCTCGTCAACCATATTTCGGCATGAAAAAATAGGATGAAATTTAAAGGCATAAAACATATTCCCATCTTGATGCCTATGATGTAAAAGATACTAGAGTTCAAACCATGCACGTAGCAAACTATGCGTGATTTAATTATCACTAATAGCACGGCTGAGCATTAATGTGCAATTTTCGACGATTAATTGCATTAAACGTTTTTCACTGCACGGAACCTTGTACAACATTTTAAACAGTACCACTTGAAGTGAATGTCCATTTGAAAAACTTCCATTGAATGTTCACATGCAATAAAGCTTTTACTTTTAACATCTTTTTAGGCAAAATGGTGAATGACTAGACATACTAAACAAATGTCCTGCGCAAACGTTCTCTGTTGAATGGTCGCATTCTGGGGTTTTATCCAAGAACTCCAACAGCATCCTACAATCTAGTCGCCAGCAAATTTCGTTGGAACAGGCGATATTTGGTACACGTTTTCATTTTCACTTTCATAATTAGAAGACATGAAAATGGTAGGCATTTTTCACACAATTCATCACTTCGCTTTCTTTTAACGTACACCAAACTTTCGCACAGTGCGAACACAAATTCGTTTAATTTGCGTTAAATTTAAACGAGCACCACTCCTGTAGGAAACAAAAAAAAGTAAAACGCTATTATTGTGATACACTCTGGGTCAGCACTGTATAACGCAACACTCCGACTGACCTTTAAGAGCAGTTCATCTCAGCGGAAGACGGAAAAAATGGAAAAAAGATCAGAAACGACTACTTGTACCGTGATCATTCTCTTATTGAGACGGGGCGACATGCAAGGGCCCAAACCTGGGCAAATGTTTGTAACACACTGTCATGCCAACTACAGTGGAGAGCTACGTTCCAAATCTAAGAGGACACAACTAACGCTAAAACTGAATGGAGTTAAAATGACGATGATAGTTCTGTTTGAGAGAATCCCTTATCCCGCCATTTCAAGTCATGTTCGTGTGCAATTTACTTGAAACGTAAAATGTTGACAACTTGACGATTATTTTACTTCATTCAAAAGGGCTCTTCGAAATGGAAGACCTGAAATTTGTTCTCCATTGTTCTTTCTTCTTCCTGTGTGGTCTTCACGAGTAAGCATTAATTGGTAAACTATATTATACTCTTTAAACATATGGTTATTAAATTTATTCTTCTATAACTTTCTCTTTGGTGTTTTAATGAAAGTTTTCTTGACAAGGAAGTGCACACAAAGAGATTTATTGAAATACTTCACTCGTGGTCAGAACACAGGAAATCAATCTTACCGAATCGAAAAATCGAAAGTTCTAACGATCAGTTGAGGAATAGAACTTCATAATGTCCGTCAATGATTCAAAATTACGTCACCGATATTATATTGCAGTTAAAGGCATGAGAATTCTATAGCTTAAAGTAGTTGTTTAAATACAATGTTTCTTCACCTGGCAAATACACTTAAAATTGCTAGAGACTAAAGTGGGCCTTAAAATATCTATTGGTCGGACTGTTTATAAGTACTTAAATTTACGCGCAAGTTAAGGGCGATTAAAAAGGAGGTAAAAACAAAATAATGGGCTGTTATTAAGTTCAAATAAAGGGTCAATTGCTTCCATTATTTGACAGCTTTATGCCTTTAACAAAATGCACAATAGGGGCGAGGAAAATTATGCTCGGTTCTTGAAAGCACAAAACCACCAGACTGAACGGAACCGAAACAGGACAGATCAAAAATCTATTTGCGTTTTAGGTCTCCGTCCACCTGGAAAACCCCTTGAGCACTAAGACGACAGAAAAAGCAGTAACAAAGCAAAACGACAAGCGATACCTGTCTGCCTCCATAAGTTACATTTAAGGTAAGAAATATAACATGTGTTTTGGAAATTTCTGCGGGCCAATCTGCGGAAAGATAGAATTTCTCTTACATCCGTTTAGTATGGTTTTCAAGTTGGTCTCCACGTGGAGCCCAAATTATAAACAGGTCAATTAAACTTGGACCATGCAGAAGTAACAAAAACAATGCCATTTTAATTTTGCTCGCTCAGATGTTTTTGTAGTTCGATTCAGCTCAGAAGAAGTGATCGGAATTTCAGAAAGACACAAAGCTTACAAAGAACAGACTCAACCAGCATCCTTTGTGAAACTGGTGCAGTACCAATTGAGCAATCTCCTCAAAAGGGAGAGAGGCATTTTGTGAGTTCGTAATGTACCCGTAAAAGGTGAAGTTAAGCAAGTGAAATATATGAAATGACATATATTTGAAATGCGGGAGAAAGAATTTACACATGAAAAGCATTAAGGCGATGGTCTTTAGCATATTAAATTCCCATTTGCAGTTAAAATAATTCAATTCGGCTTTAAAGCCCGGTTCTCACTTGCGACGTGAGCATAAGCATAGGCATAAAAGAAGCTTATACACTAGTGGGGACGGCCGGACATAAGCATAAACATAAGAATATAAAAGTCTTAAGCTTGTGTTTTCGTCATGCTTATGTACAGTGGGGACATGGTTGGCATGGGCTTGAGCATAAGCATGAGCATAAGAGAAAGACATCCTGCCAATCAGCGAGCACTTTATGCTTATGCCGACCATTTCGCTACTGACATAACCGCGATATAAACATACAGTTTTGTAACGAAAAGCATAACAACACTTATGCTTATGACAGCAACCCTCCTCACTAACACATAAGCTTCTCATGCTTCTGCTTATTCTTGTAATACATAAACGAATTCATGACGAAACTCTCAGTGTCTAAAGGTTTATTTAAAGGTGTTTGATAAATTATAATTTCTTTATCAGTTTCTCGACAAAACAAAATGTTTGATTTCGTAAGAATTACTATGTGATAGTTTGACTGGACTCTACAATATAATTTCACCTCAACTCCCTCGCCTCTTTCGGTTTTTTGGTCTCTAAACTATCTTTATTAACCTGTAAAAGTGGATCACCTTAACGCAGCGAAAGCAGGGATATTAACCCTCCTCCCTCGCTTACCCAGGAGTAATGATACTAACTCTGAAGGTAGGTTACCCACAGCATTTAAAAATTAGTCTCTCTTCCTGATCAACGCCGCATCACGTCCAAGATTTACACAGGACTACGAACATCCAGAATTTTCGGGTGAGATACCTAAAAGTAAAGTCTGCATGCGAGCCAAGTGGCCCATCAGGCCGGAGCTTATCCCGGTTTCTGTAGCATGAAGCGACTAGGCGTATTTCTACTCCCCCCTGGATGGGATGCTAGTCCATCGCAGGGTTACCCCCAGCATTAAGTTCGCCGGTACCCATTTATACACCTGGGTGG